>ERZ807291.623-NODE-623-length-59833-cov-19.449496_pt1 | contig 59833 bp, 61 predicted proteins | sample MGYA00521257_ERZ807291 | MGnify/ENA primary metagenome ERZ807291 (study PRJEB31413, sample SAMN03169783) | marine metagenome | biome: Marine; feature: Water; material: Subsurface seawater | place: North Sea | collected 2011-04-28 | depth 1 m m ... | reverse complement strand
CCCAGAGTATCGGGAACACCAATGCAAAAAGGCGATTTGGGTGTATCAGGTGACAGTGCCATTCAGCGTACATTGGGCGCAAAAAGCGATTCGCAGACCCGTAGTGTGGCAACCGCAAATAAAACAGCCAGCGGCTCTGAGTCTATGAGGGCATTACCAGGCGAAGCCTTTGATATTGCCCTGGATGCAAGCCAGGCCCGCACTAACGGATCTCGCGAGGGGGGTATTGCAGTCAATGCCGAGGTAGCACCGCGAGCAGCCGAAGCCCCGGTGACGTCTTTGGCAGGACTTAACCCGACCACGCGATCAGCAGAATTAACAGCGGCCAATGCTGCCACTCAGGTCGCCGACTTTAAAGCGTCTCCCAACGCAGCAGACTTCCCACAGGAAGTGCTTGCCCGGGTGCGTATGATACAAGGGCAAGGGGGCACTGAAGCGAGATTAAATCTGCACCCCGCCGAACTGGGGCGTCTGCAAATTGCGATTACGTCTGATGGAGATGCCACCCGGGTTGCTTTTGTCGTAGACAATGCTCAGGCGAAAGAAGCCCTTGAGCAAGCCATGCCACGCCTGCGTGAATTTCTTCAACAGGCGGGTTTGCAACTAGCCGAGGGTTCAGTCTCTCAACAGGGTCAGCAGGGCAGTGCTGGATTTGCCCAAAACGAGGCCCGCTCTGGCGAAGCCCGGAGCGGGAGTTCTGAGGGTTCTGACGACGAGGGGGTAATGACCAACACCTCCGATCAGCCCTCCGATCCTAACCGTATTTTCGACGCTTATGCATAAGAGACAGTCCATTACTTGTGACGGGTAATGCTATGAGAATGTCGATCTCAACACAGATAAAGCGCTAACGCATTTTCCTCCCTTCCACGCCTGCCACTTTGCGGCTAGGCTAGTCTCTGTCGACTTTTGTTGGCCGTCAAAACACTGACGGCAATCGAAAAGTCGCAGCTAAACTATTGTTTATATTAATTAAATTCTGTGTGGTATGCAGGTTGCTTATCTGTTGGTAACGATAGATGACAGTCCTGCCATCTGGCAGATACTGACAAAGGAATGGAAATAATGGCGGAAGATGAAGCCACCAAAAAGAGAAAATCTGAAGACGAGGAAGCGTCTGAAGAGGGAAGTGGCGGTAAGCGCAAGCTTATCTTGCTCATAGTGGGTGCTGTCCTGTTGTTAGGTCTTGGCATTGGCGGCGGCGTATTTGTTGGCACCATGATGGCGGAAGATTCCAACTCTGCCGAAAATGTTGTCGCTGACGAGGAAGAAGAGGAAGACAGCGGCCGCAAGAAAAAGGACGACCGCCACAATATTTATATCACCGTGGGTAAGCTTCTTGCGGCTGTCGAGCACGAAGGGTCAACGCGATACATTCAAGCGGAAGTCGACCTGGTTGGCTATGAAAAAACCGTGATGGATGACGCGCAGCACAATGTACCAGCGTTAAGAAATCGCTTGTTGTTACTGTTTGCGTCTCAAAATTTTGACGAAGTGCGCACGATTGCCGGGCGTGAACGTCTGCGCGTTGAATCTCTCAAAGCCGTGAATGATGTGCTTGAGCTTGATCCCAAGGGAGATCGAGTTGAAGACGTCTATTTCACAGCGTTTGTCATCCAATAGGTGTTGCCGTGTCTGAAGTCGACGACAATCAACCGGTCCTAAGCGAAGAGGAAATAGAAGCCCTCGTCGATCACGCTGCTACTGACAACGTGTTTGATGACGGGCATTTTAAATCCCACGACTTCGGTGCTGGTGAAGCACTGACCCTGTCAAAATGGTCTGAGCTCGACGGTTTGCTGCGTGCCCATGCAGAAGTTCTGGGCGGTGTCTTGCAGCGAAACTTTGGCCAGGAAGCAACCATTGAGCCTTTCGCGCCACTGTTTGCACGCGTGGGTGATCTCATTCCTGCCATGCCCGATCGGGTTGCTTTGATTACCACCGAAATCAAACCCTTTGAGGGAGAGAGTCACCTCGAGATTCCGGGCGAATTTTTGTCATTTCTAGTCAATCAATACTTTGGTGGTAGTACCGTTGCGTCACCAAAGCTGGCTGGAAAAGTGACTCCCAGTGAGCAGCGTCTCAGCGAGCAACTGGCGAAAGACGTACTGCGCACATTGGTTGAAATATGGTCTGACCGGGTCGTTCTTGAGCCCGGAGATCTTTATGTCGATATCACTACCGATCGACTTTCGTTATTACCCGCTGATATGGGCTATGTCGTTCTTACCTATTCGGTGACATGCGGTACTGCTTATCAGGGTGAGTTTCGGTTGCTCTTGCCCTATGAGTCTATGGCTGAGCAGGCATCAAGACTTATGCCAGTACGCCGGAAAGAACCCGAAGTCGTGGTCGAGCCCGAATGGGAAGCCCGCTTGCAAAGCGCTGTGCCTGAAATTGATGTCGAAATTTCGGGCGTGGTTTCTTTGCTCGAGACCAGCTTGCGCAATCTGCTGGCGTTTAAGGTCGGTACGGTGATTCCTATTAATGAACCTCAAATGGCGCAGCTCACGGTTGAAGGCCGTGGCATAGCACGCGGCAAGTACGGCGCCCATGACAGCAGTCGCGCTGTTCAGATTACCGATTTTTCTAGGAGTAAATGATGGCAGAAGAGCAAGAAGACATGACCACAGCAACACCACCAGAGCTTAACGAAGGTTCGGCTGGGGCTGCGGCGGACGGTGTTGGAGAGATCGATCTTGATCTACTGATGGATGTACCGGTTTATCTTACGGTAGAAGTGGGTCGTCGACGTATGACGATCAAAGAACTGCTCGCCCTGGCTTCGGGCAGTGTGGTTACCTTTGATCGAAGTGTGACCGAGCCTATGGATCTCATGGTTAATGGCACGCTGGTCGCTAGGGGCGAGGTGGTATCTGCCGAAGGTCAGTTTGGCCTACGGCTGGTTGACGTGGTCAGTCCCAAAGAACGCCTACAGCAGCTCGGTAGCTGATAATGCGGCGCCTCTTATTACTATTGCTGATCGCGCCAAGCATGGCCTTGGCCGAGACAGGTGCTGGCGAAACGTTGCCGAGTACCGCTGACCTTTTTTCCTGGTCTTATCTGGGGCAGGTCATGGCGTCTTTAGCTTTGGTGATTGGCTTGTTGTTTGGGGCGCTCTGGGTCATGCGTCGTGTCAACGGTGTTGGCCAGGCAGTGGGTGGTCAGATGCGAGTCATCTCCAGCCTCAGTCTGGGACAGCGTGAGCGTGCTGTTTTAGTAAGCGTGGGCGATCAGCAAATCTTGTTGGGGGTGGCTCCAGGTCGGGTCGCCGCTGTCCATGTTTTTGATGAACCACCTGTGGCACAAGATACACCGCCCACTCCTCCACTAAAGTTTTCAGAGGTCTGGCAAAACGTGATGGGGAAAAAGGAGGGTTCCTCGTGAAAACCTTCCTGCTCATTTTGGCCGTGCTGGCGTTTTGGTTACCCGAAAGTGCTCTCGCACAGCAGGCCACCATACCCCTCGTATCGACCACGCCAAATGCAAACGGCGGTAGCGACTACGCCTTAGGTATACAAATTTTGTTGGTCATGACGGTGCTTACGTTACTGCCCGCCATGCTGATTACCATGACGTCCTTTACGCGTGTACTGATTGTGCTGGCTATTTTGCGTCAGGCCATGGGCACGGCTCAAACGCCCTCAAATCAAATCATTTTAGGGCTGTCACTCTTTTTATCGCTATTTATTATGGCCCCCGTTTTTGACGTCGCATGGACTACAGCGCTCAAGCCTTTTCTCGACGGTGCTGTGGATTTTGAGGGTGCTCTGAATGCCGCGAAAATTCCTTTTCGCGAATTTATGTTTACTCAAACCCGCAACTCCGACCTCACCATGTTTGCAGAAATGGGGGGCTATGGTGCCTTTGCGAGCCAAGACGATGTGCCTATGTTTGTTCTGCTGCCATCATTTCTTGTCAGTGAGTTGAAGACAGCTTTCCAGATTGGCTTTCTACTGTTTGTACCCTTTCTCGTTATCGATTTAGTGGTCGCGGCAATCCTCATGGCCATGGGCATGATGATGCTGTCTCCGATTATTATTTCACTGCCTTTCAAACTCATGCTGTTTGTCTTGATCGACGGCTGGGCGCTGGTTACCAGCACCCTTGTGCGAAGTTTCGCGGTCTGAGGCAAAGCATATGGGACCCGAAACAGTATTAGATCTAGGACGTGACGCACTGTGGCTCGCCGTGCTGCTGGCCGGCCCACTGTTGGGCGCTGCCTTAGCGGTAGGCCTATTTATTGGTGTTATTCAGGCTGCGACTCAGATTCAGGAAATGACCCTAAGTTTTATTCCCAAGCTGCTATCACTGGTAGTGACATTGTTTGTTATCGGGCCCTGGATGCTGCGCATTTTGACAACCTTTGCTCAGCGCTTGTTCATGGATATTCCGGGGTTGGTGGGCTAGATCATGTTGCCCATACCCGCAGAACTCGTCTTGGAAACAATGGTGCTTTGGTCGGCGCCTTTTTTGCGCGTCTCTGCCATGTTGTTGATTGCACCCGTATTTAGCGGTTCTGGGGTATCGGTGCGCTTTCGTGTTTTGCTAGCAGTGCTGATTGCCGCATTGGCGGCGCCCATCATACCCACACCGCCAACCACAGACCTGTTTAGCGCCAATGGCTTACTTATGGCTATCCGTGAAGTGGGTATTGGTTTCGCGATTGGCTTTGTTTTGCAGCTGGTATTTGGTGCTGTGGTTTATGCCGGACAGGCGGTTTCCATGACCATGGGCCTCGGTTTTGCGATGGCTGTAGATCCACAAAATGGCGTGCAAGTGCCAGTGTTGTCGCAAATGTATGTGATTTTGGCAACGTTGCTGTTCCTGAGCCTGAACGGCCATCTTATTTTGATCGCTACGGTAATCGACAGCTATCAAATATTGCCCCCAAACTTATCCGGCATCCCGGTGAGCAGTCTGGGTGCGGTTGCTGCACTGGGCAGCAAAGTTTTTGCCAGCGGCATTTCATTGGCGCTTCCAGCGATGGCGGCCATGCTCATGGTCAACGTAGCGTTTGGTGTGATTACCAGAACCGCCCCACAACTCAATATTTTTGCAGTGGGCTTCCCCATGACCCTCATGGGGGGCTTCTTTGTCCTGTTTATTAATATGCCCAACCTCATCTCAGCCCTTTCCCAGTTTCTGGATCAGGCATTGATGCAGGTTCCGGCTGTGTTCATGTAGGAGGACCTGTGGCAGAAGAGCAGACAGGTCAGGAACGCACTGAAGAGCCCACCGCCAAACGGTTGCAGCAGGCCCGGGAAAAGGGCCAGGTTGCGCGATCTCGAGAACTCAATACTTTGCTCATGTTATTGCCCTGCGCGGTGGCTCTTTGGTTGACCGGAGAGTTCGCTATGGATGCCGTGACTCGCTTGTTTACCGTGGCATTAACACCTCCATCAGCCGCCATGAAGGTGACGAACGAGGTGGCACCATTCTTGGGGGATACCCTTATGTCGGGGTTGGAAATGATTTTGCCGTTTCTGGCCTTGACCGCCTTCGTGGCGCTACTGGGCCCTGCCGTCATGGGTGGGCTGATTTTTTCTGTGAAGTCGATGTCCCCCGGTCTCGATAAGATTGACCCGATCAAAGGCTTCGGGCGAATTTTCTCACGAAAGTCGCTCTTGGAGCTGGTTAAAACCCTGCTGAAGTTTTTTCTGGTCTCCGGTGTTGCCGTGTTGGTGTTGCTGTCCTTTGAACGCGAGGTTATGGGCCTCATTGCTTTGCCCGTGGGCGAAGGTATTGCTCAGGCCGGGCGCATGATCATGCTGACGCTCATTTTTCTATCAGCCAGCTTAATTTTGGTGGTGGCTATCGACGTGCCGTTTCAGCTTTGGGATCACACTCGCAAGCTGCGTATGACCAAACAAGAAGTTAAAGACGAAATGAAGGAGACCGACGGAAACCCTGAAATGAAGGGCAAGATCCGCCAAAAGCAGCGCGAGATCGCCGATCGGAGAATGCTGGCTGACGTGCCGACAGCCGATGTCGTCATCACCAACCCTACCCACTTTTCTGTTGCCCTCAAATATGACCAGCAGGGTAATACGGCCCCCCGGGTATTGGCGAAAGGTGCCGATCACATGGCTATGCAGATTCGCCACATTGCCAGAGCCCATGACATTGTGATTTACGAGGAGCCCCCTCTCGCTAGGGCACTGTTTGCCAGCACAGAGGCGGGAGATGAAATTCCAGGCAACCTCTTCTTGGCGGTTGCGCGTGTTTTGGCCTACGTCTTCCATTTGCGTAAGGCCCAGGCTACCGATTATGTACCGCGGCCCGAGTCTATTGAGTTACCGGACGAGTATGCCGACATCATGAATAAGGAGATCAATGATGGCGACTAGTGTTGCTACCGCACCCCCACAGGGTTTCGCCTCCATTATGAGCGGCTTGGGTACCCCGGCCATGATTTTGCTCATGCTGGCCATGATTGTTCTGCCCTTGCCGCCAGCCGCGCTGGATATTTTGTTCACCTTTAATATTGCGCTGTCGATCATGGTTCTAATGGCTTCGATTTACTCGACACGGCCACTTGATTTCGGTGTTTTTCCCACCGTGCTGCTTATCTCAACCCTCATGAGGTTGGGGCTTAACGTGGCTTCAACCCGAGTGGTCTTGCTCGATGGACATACCGGGCCTGGCGCTGCGGGAAAGGTTATTGAAGCTTTTGGTGAGTTTGTTGTTGGAGGCAGCTTCGCGGTTGGTCTGGTTCTGTTTACGATTCTTGTGGTCATTAACTTTGTCGTGGTCACCAAAGGTGCCGGTCGAGTTTCTGAGGTAACAGCGCGCTTTACCCTTGATGCGATGCCCGGCAAGCAGATGGCGATTGATGCCGATTTAAACTCGGGCCTGATTTCTCAAGAAGATGCGATTGAGCGTCGTGAGCGTATTGGCCAAGAGTCAGAGTTCTACGGGGCAATGGATGGTGCCTCAAAATTTGTTCGTGGCGACGCGGTTGCGGGCATCCTGATTCTATTTATTAACATTATTGGCGGCTTTGCCATTGGCACCTTGCAGCACAATCTCGATGCGGGTACCGCCGCACAAAACTATGTGCTGTTAACGATCGGTGACGGCTTAGTTGCCCAGATACCGTCTATGCTGCTGTCCACTGCGACCGCGATTATTGTGACGCGCATGTCCAGTGAGCAGGATATGAGTGCCGAAGTGAGTCGACAACTGACGGCCAACCCCCGGGTTTTGTTTGTTGCGGCTGGGGTAATTGGGCTCATGGGCATTGTGCCCGGCATGCCCAATCTGGTCTTTTTATCCTTTGCCCTTTTGCTGGGCGTGGGGGGTTATTTGAAGCAGCAATCCTTGGCGGCAGACGTGGTCGTTGAGGAGCTCGAGCCCCTCAATGTTGACAAGCCAAAAAGTTCAGAGCTGAGTTGGGAAGATGTCTCGACCGTTGACCTCATTGGCTTGGAGGTGGGCTATCGCCTAATTCCTTTGGTCGATACTAATCAAGGAGGAGACTTACTCAGTCGTATCAAGGGTGTTCGTAAGAAGCTGTCCCAGGAGCTGGGTTTTCTTATCGACTCGGTGCACATTCGTGACAATCTTGATTTAGGGCCCACCCAGTATCGTATTAGCGTTCACGGCGTTTCCATGGGTGAGGGCGAGGTGATACCCGACCGCGAGTTGGCGATTAACCCCGGGCAAGTGTTCGGCGAAGTCGAAGGTATCGCAACTAAAGATCCTACTTTTGGCCTAGAGGCACTGTGGATTGATCCCTCTCAGCGCGACACCGCACAAACCGCGGGTTACACCGTGGTTGATGGCAGTACCGTCATTGCCACGCATTTGAGTCAGCTATTGCGCAATAACGCTCAGAAGTTAATTGGCCAAGACGGCGTGCAGCAGTTACTGGAGCGTTTGAAGCAGACCTCACCTAAATTGGTGGAAAACCTCATACCCGGCGCTATGTCTTTGGCCGATATCACCCGGGTCGTGCACAACCTGCTTGAAGAGGGCGTGCCCATCCGCGATATGCGAACAATTGCAGAGACTTTGGCTAGCCATCGAGGCCCCGAGGTCGACCCCGATTCCTTAACCGCCACGGTTCGTGTGGCGCTAGGCCCCTCAATATTTCAGTCAGTCAACGGCATGAGTCAGGAGCTACCTGTCATGGTGCTCGACGCTCAACTCGAGCAGATGATCGGTCAGTCACTGCAGCAAAATCGCGGCATTGTAGAGCCCAACCTGTTGGATAACTTGGTTCGCAGCATTGGTGATTCCGCGGCCCGCATGGAAAGCGAAGGCGCTGGGCCAGTTTTGTTGGTGTCTGGAATGATCCGTACGTTTTTATCTCGCTTGTTGCGGGGTCGCATGAACAACTTTTATATCCTCGCCTATGAGGAAGTCCCCGCGGATAAGAGCATTCGTGTCGTAACTACCGTGGGTAATGCCGCATGATTGGCACGGTACCTGCATACAACTACATAGAAGCCGGTAAACCGTCGGTTTTCCGTCGCAGTCAAGGAGATAACTAGAATGAATGTGCAGCGCTTTACAGGCAGAGACAACCGCGCCGCTCTAGATCAGGTGAGACAGCACCTTGGGCCCGATGCCCTGGTGTTGTCGAGTCAGCGTACGAGTGACGGTATAGAAATTTGCGCAACAACACAGTTACCCGATATGACTCGCGTCAGCGGGCCCAGCATCGCCCCTAATGTGCCTGCGACGGGTGATAATGAAATTCAGTTGGCGCAGCTAAAACGTGAACTTGCCAGCTTACGTGAGACTTTGCAGCAAGCTCTGGGGGAGCGTCGATGGCAAGACACCGCCGGATCGCGTCCAGTGTCTGCTTCGGTCGCTCAGCGGTTGGCAACTTTAGGGCTGGGGCGTGTATTAGCGGGTGAGCTTGCCGACCGTGTTTCTCATGTCGAAAAATTGAATGACGCATGGCAGCAGGTAACGCAACATCTGGTAGCGTCCTTAAACAGCCTGTCCAGTGAGGAGCTTGCGGGCTTCAGGATTAAGGCCGTTATTGGCGGCAGTGGCAGCGGTAAAACTCAAACAGCCGCCGCCTTACTACAAGCTGGCATCGGTTATTTATCGCCTGAACAAATGGTCTTGGTGCACTGCGGTGACCCAAGTCGAGACACGGTTTTAAGCCAGCTAGCGACCCGGCTCAATATTAGACAATACAGTGCCCAAAGCCACGACGAATTGGCGGAGGTGCTGTCCGAGTGCCGATGGGCACGTGAAGTTATTATTGATACACCGGCACTCAGCCCGGCGTTAGGTTCTCAGGATCCTGTGCTCACTTTGTTGTCGCGCCAGCGCGGAGGCCTTGCCGCATTTGTCACAATCCCCGCAACGGCGAGCAGCGATCATTTGCGTGAAATACTGGATCATGGTCGTCACCTGCCGCTGGCCGGTGTCATAACGACCAAGGTTGACGAGGCGACGTCGCTGGGGGCCATTATTGATGCCGTGGTGGCCAGTGATCTGGCGCTTGTCGGTCGGTATAATGCCCGCACAGCGTCCTTGCTTCCGGTATCGGGAGCGGAGATGCTGACCAATGCCAAGCGCTTGGCAAAGCGCAGCCTGGAACGTCAGGCAGCTCAGCTTAAAGTGGCGGTCTGACAGCAATGTACGGACTGCGCTACGATACAGGCTCAATGCCCTGTACGCCCCTAAGGTTCGGATCTTATGAGGGTGTTTTTGGGAAGGAGAAGTCCATGCATGTAATCGCCGTAACTGGCGGTAAAGGCGGTGTCGGTAAAACCAACATTGCCGTTAATTTGGGTGTGTCTATGTCTCGCGAAGGCCTAGACGTCATTCTTCTTGATGCCGATCTGGGACTTGCTAACGTCGACGTTATTTTGGGTGTGTCTGTAGGGCCTACCCTGGCTGACGTGGTAGCCGGCACCCATCAGCTCTCAGAGGTTATTGCTGAGGGACCCGAGGGGCTGCGAATTGTGCCTGCCTCCTCTGGCGTGACGCGGCTTGCCAGCCTTGATCAAACCGAGCAGAACAACCTGGTGCGGTCTTTTTCTGAACAAATAGAAGCTCCCGATGTTCTGATTGTCGATACCGGTGCAGGGATTGATACCACGGTACAAACTTTTGTTTCGGCGTGTAAAACCGTGGTGGTCGTGGTTTGTGATGAACCGGCCTCTCTAACCGATGCTTACGCATTGATGAAGGTGTTACGCAATGACCGTGGCGTACGACGCTTTGAAATTTTAACGAATCAAATTGACAGCGCAGCTCAAGGTCGCAAAGTTTATGAGCGGCTGTCGACGGTTACCGATAAGTATCTCGACGTTGATTTGGGGTATTTGGGTGGGGTGCCCTCGGATGCTTACCTACGCCGTGCTGTTCAGGAGCGTGCGGCGCTAGTGAGCCTTTACCCTCGATCACCGGCAGCGGTCGCTATACGCGATGCCGGTCGACGACTGACCAGTAATATTTATGACGGTGCGGTCCCAGGCATGGGATTTTTCGTTGAACAGCTTTTGCGACAGCCCAGTGAACCTAAGCACTAGCGCTAAGCTATCAGAATATGGCGCTTGCGGCGTGGCCAGTCAGGGCGATGCCTTGGTTCGTGCGCACTTGCCTCTGGTGAAGCGCATTGCTCAACAACTGCTGGTGCGTCTGCCCGCTCATATTGAGATGGATGACTTGATTCAGGTGGGTCTGATTGGCCTGTTAAAGGCGTCAGATGATCATCAGCAAGATTCCGGAGCACAGTTTTCTACTTATGCTGCGATCCGTATTCGCGGTGCCATGCTCGATGAACTGCGCAGTCGCGATTGGTTGCCGCGCAGTGTTCAGCGCGATCTTGGCCGTGTTGCAGCTGCCATAGAGCGTGCGGAGCAGCGTGTGGGAAGACCCGCGACTGATCAGGAAATTGCAGATCAGCTCGATATGGATCTAGATAGCTACCAGCAATTGTCGGGGGAATTAGCCTGCGCCCGCATTGGTCAGCTTGAAGAGCTGGATGTGCCAACCGAAGTCGATGCGACCACCGATGCAGTGTTTGGTTCAGCGCGGCATGAGGCAATGGTAGAGGCTATTGGTCGTTTGCCCGAGAAAGAAGGGCTCATGCTGTCCTTGTATTACACCGAGGGGCTTAATTTGAAAGAAATTGGCATGGTCCTCAATGTCAGTGAGTCTCGTGTTTCTCAGATTCATGGTCAGGCGGTTGCGCGACTGCGCTCTAAACTCACCGACTGGACTTAGTGCGCTTAAGCCAGGGTCGCTAACACTAAGACCCTTTATTTCGAGAGGCCAGGTTCTGCATTTGTCGCAGGTTGACGTGTTGCACTATCTGCTCAGTAATGACTTCTTGTTTGGGCTCAAATTTTGAGCGAACCCAGTAAGTCCAGTCATCCTCTGGGTAGGCTGAGCACGTGACAACAGTGGCACGCACGCGCGCGGTCGCGTTGACCGGCAGCAACAACATGGTTAACTCAATCGTTTCACCGTGCGTGAGCGGTTCTTCAGACGCAAAAGCCACACCTGAGCCGCTAACATTAACCGGCACAGCCTTTAAGTCGAGTGTGGCGCCGCTCTCTTCCCCGGTAAGTAACTCTATCTTGCGGTTGAGCAAGCCCAACGCTTCCCCTAAGACGGCAGAGTCACCAAAGGCGGTGGAGATAAGGTTGTGTAGATCAGTATTGAGGCTTTGAAGTTCGTTTTCTTTATCTGACGTGGTTCTCACCGAGTTGGGCTCGACTTTTATCCAGCTCAAACGAATTTCATCATCAATCCTAAAGAAGCCTCTACCGCAGTCTTCTTCTAAATCAGTCATTGTCGCTAAACCTCCCAAGCGGTGGTGGGTTGTTGTTTTTGGGTACGCTACAGCACAGTGCTTGTGCAGTTGCTTTGTTTATTGCGGCCTTTTCATGACCGACCCTAATGAATGCCCAAGCTAATGTTAGCGTTGTCATGGTCGGTCCATAATGCCTGTATCTTCCAGGGCTTTCACAGTTTCTGGATTCGTTTCTCGCATCTCTCTGATCAGCGTACTTTGGCTTTCATTGAGGGGCTGCTTAACAATCACTTCGACGCGCCTGTTTTGTGCGCGTCCCTCCCAGGATTGATTTGGGGCTTGTGGCCGGGTATCGGCGTGGCCAGAAATGGTCAAGCGAATAGGGTCCATTTTTGGGCCTTCCAGAAGCCTCTCCGCGACCGCGACAGATCGTGCCGCTGACAAATCCCAGTTTGAGCCATAGCGCGCGGTATTAATGGGTACGTTGTCGGTGTGCCCCTCGATAAAAATTCGTCCTTTGATCTCATTAAGGGCGTAACCCGTTTTATCCAGCACCGCAAGAAAGCCAATATCAAGTTGAGCCGAACCCGAGGGGAATGATCCCTTTTCGCGAATACGAATGACGATGGTGCGGCCCTCACTTTCTACATCGATCTGTCCGGCTTCTATCTCCGCTCGAAGAAGGCGCCGTAACATTTCGGCATCGAGCTCCGTTTCTTCAATGAGCATTTCCATTTCTTCGGTAATGAGATCCTTTACTTCCCGAGCTTCCGTTTCTTGGGCATCGGGGTTGCCAATGCGCAGTGAGTTGAGGTCTTGATTTGTCGTGACTTGTTCTATGCGCTCCAGGGGCGTGGGCTCGGGTATCCCCGGCTGAAACTCAGTGGCCACGACGCTGGTCCCTTTGGGAATCGACGTCAATTCCATTTTCTGCTGCACACCGAAGGCATCCTTCATCGATTCGGCGATTTGTTTGTACTTAATCACGTCGAGTTCTGAGAAAGACAAAATAATCACGAAGAAACACATGAGCAGTGACATGAGATCGGCAAATGTGGCCATCCACGCGGGGGATCCTGCGGGCCCTGAATCTTCGTCGTCGTCTTCGTCGCTCATTTGCCGCTGTTCGCGCTTTTATCGCGATGGGCTGGGTCTAAATAAGCTTTGAGCATGCTTTCGATGACCCGGGGGTTCTGCCCCGCCTGGATGGCAAGCACGCCGTCGATACACATCTGGTGGATCAGTTTTTCGTTACTCTTGCGCAGGTGCAGTTTGTCGGCAATAGGCAGGGCGATCATGTTGGCGAGCACCGCGCCATACAGCGTCGTTAATAGCGCGACAGCCATCTGTGGACCGATGGCTTTGGGGTCGTTCATATTGACCAGCATACCGACCAAGCCAACCAGTGTGCCGATCATACCCATGGCCGGTGCGACATCGCCCACGGCGCGCCAAACGCGCTCGCCCCAGTTGTGTCGATCCATAGTTTGCTGCATATCTTTGGCCATAACAGCTTTGACCACTTCCTGGTTGGTGCCATCGACCAGCATTCTGATGCCGTCTTGTAAAAAGGCCTCGCCAATGGTCGCTTTCTCGAGGGCGAGCAGGCCCTCTTTGCGGCCAATATTGGCCAAATTTACGATTTCGGCGATCAAATTTTCTGGATCATGGCTTTTACTAGAAAAGGCGCGTCCTGCGACTTTAAAGGCGCCCAAAAACTGCTTCAGGGAGAATTTCACCATCACAGTCATGAACGTACCGCCCAAAACAATCAGTATGGAAGGCACGTTATAGAATGTAGGGCCAGCGCCACCGACAAAGATTGCGGCACCCACCACGGCTAGTCCGCCAATTAAACCCAGAAGAGTTGCTAAATCCATGCGTTATTCTGCCGCTGATACCCTATGACAGGCTTTAATAGAGGAGTTATCGGAAATCTTCGCCTCATCGTATCCTAGAGCGTCTGATAAGCAAGAAAGTTTAGACGTCATTTCAGAGAAAGTTAGGGAGTTTTAAAACATTGGAAGAGCTGCAACTCACTTTGACACCGGCTCGGGTCGATCAGCGCAACTTTGGAATGCAGCTGTCAAACTGGCGTGTCGGGCAGCAGCTCACGGCTTTAGTGGTGGAATCTCGCCCCAATGGCGCACTATTACTGTCTGTAGGGGGCAAGACTTTTGCCGCCAGCTCAGACATACCCGTCCAGGCCGGCACTCGAATGGCCATGGAGGTTAAGCAAGCTGGACAGGAGCTGGTGCTGCGCCGAATACCCGATGCGTCTCTGCCGCGAGCCGATGCGGGTGGACGTGCTGTAGAAACCACTTTAGCCCTCGGTTCACCGCGCCCCGCCGCGTTACTGAACCAACTCAGCACACAGGCGGCGCGGTTTGCTTCTCCCGAGTTGCAGGAGCTCACGCGAGCACTGCGGGGCCGGGCGCTCAAGGTCGAAACGTTAACCGCGGGTGAAGTGCAGCGGGGCCTGCGAGATTCGGGGCTATTTACCGAGGCAGATTTGCTCGCAGGTCGCGGCAATCGCGCTCATCAATCAAACAAGACTCAACTGTCTCAAGTTCAGACCGTGGCGCTGGCATTGGCCGATGACCTAGACGATGGTGTCAGTGAGGCTAAAGCCCTGCATCAGATGGTCGATAAGGCTTTGGCTCTGCTTAAGGGTATCTCCCAGCAGCAGCTGGGGTCTTTGCCTCAGGATGATGGCAGCCAGCGATGGATGTTTACGCTGCCTGCCCAGCTCGGTGAGCGATTTCATGACGTACATTTACAACTGGAACGTGAGGCCCGTGAAACCGATCAGCCCCAGAGCTGGCGGGCGTCCTTGTGCTTTGAATTTCCAGAAATGGGCCCTGTGACAGTGCGAGTGCAGCTGCAAGGCACCTCGGTGAGTGTGGTGTTTGAGTGCGATAATCCAGACACGTCGACATGGCTGAGTCGATCGATGTCGTCGTTAGAAAATCAACTGAATTTCCGTAACCTGCGCGCTGTAGCACTATCGGCGACCACGACTACTTCGAGAAATGATCCGCCACCGGATGGCTCCAGCCTGAGTGTTGAAGCATGAGCGAATATTTCTGGGACGGGCGCAATCGAAAAAATCAGTCTTCAGTGGCATTGCGCTACGACGGCTCGCAAGCCCCTGTTGTTGTGGCTACAGGCAGCGGTGAAATCGCTGAAGCTATTAAGGCCAAGGCTCAGGAGTCGGGTGTGCCCATTGTTGAGGACCCCCGACTCGCCCAACTACTAGCCCAGGTGCCCCTTGGAGAGGAGATACCGGCAGAACTTTATCGCGCTGTAGCCGAGGTCTTGGTTTTTGTTATGCAAATGGAAATGGCACTACAGAGCCGGGCCTAGGCATCATGGCGAGGTGGTGCTCTGTGCGCTTCCCACAATAACGTTGATTGAGTTTGGGTTTCCCACGGCAGCCATCGCGGCAGGCGTCCCTTTTATTTTGACGCCTTACTTGGAAGCCGCATTAGCTCGACGGCAATTTCTTATTGGAGAATTCCGCACTGATATGACGCTCCGGCCATAAGAACTCAACTGAGATTGAGGAAATTCTCCAGCCGTTGTCGGTGCGTTGGTAGGCCTCATCGTAGAGAGCTAGCCACATTACAGGGTTGTCTTTGGGGGGCCGGGTCGTCATAAAATCCATGAGCTGACGGCGCCCCGTGGCGTTATTGGCGTCTAGGAAGTGAATGCAATGGCCGCTACCGGCGTGCATTGAGGTGAAGGGTACACCCCCAAGGTCTAAAAACACCTGTTCAAAGTTTTGAATAACAGAATTCAGGCCCTGCCATTCACCATAGGGGCCAAAGTGACAGCAGATGTCGTCGGTAAGAATGTCGCGCAGCGGGGCAAGATCGCCTTGATCTAAAGAGTGCGCGTATTTGATAGCGAGTTTTCGGATGTCATCTTCATCTAACAATCGGCGTAAACGCTGCCGCTCCTGCTCGGTGAAATGATCAGATGGGGTTGCGTGTGGCTCCATTAAAACTCCCCTAGGTATCTAGGCGCATCGATGTTGCTAGGCAGTATTCCACAGTGACAAGCTCCTGATGACAAGCACTGCAGTGTCAAGAACCGAGGTTGCCCTTTATTGTTAACAAGCGAGCAACGGTAACAATCCAGAAACCGCACTTAGACGCGGCTATTAGCCCGTCTACCGATAGCTGCCGCCAGAGAAGCGATAAGGCCTTTACCCAGATCGCTGGCCTCGACGCTTCCGGGTGAGGGCTTAGATCTTACTAGGGCGGGGAGCGATTCTAGATCCTCGGGCATGCACAGCGCCATTGACCAGCCTTTAAACTGTCGTTCTCCCGCGGGTTCATAAAGCAGCGGAGTAACATTGTGATGTCGTGTATCTTGTGAGATCGCTCTAAAGCGATCGTTGATAGCAGATTCTGAACCCTCTAGAACCTGAGCAAAATGGCTGCCCGAAAACAGCAGAGCTCCGGTAACGTCTGTTTCCCGATTATTCCTTTTTGCGGTATCAAGAATTTCTCGTAACTGACCGTCTAAGTGCGCCTGCGCAGGTTCTTGATCTGAAGTCTCGAGCATGACATCGCTGACGTAGGCTAGATGATATAAATCGGTCACTTGAGTGGGTTCCTTTTTTTTTGACAGTAACAACGCAGGCTACCTCGGGTCAAAGTCTGAACACCCTGACCGTAGCTACCCACTGGGCTAAAGATACCTGCAAACGGCTCAAAGGGCCGCGTAAAACAGGCATCAATACACGACAGCGGGTTTTATTAAGACGCGAAATTATGATGCAAAAAATTTAGTTAGATTGGTGTATTGCCAGCCCCCTTGGGCAGGCGTAGCCTCTCCGTTTTATGCTTATTGGGCGTGGTGCCATGATCCCTAAAAGTAGTCGTTTCGTTATTGTTGGTGCGGGTATTCACGGCCTCAGCACCGCATACCATCTTGCACAACGGCTGGAGCAAAGCGGTCGTGGCAGCGGTGCAGACATTATCATTCTCGACAAGTCTGGAATTTGTGCCGGGGCTACCGGTATTGCCTGTGGAGTTATTCGCAACAATTATTATCAACCGGCTATGCGGGAGCTGATGGCGCACTCAGTGAAGGTTTGGGAGAGCGACCCCGAGACCTACAGCTATCATCCGGTGGGTTATATGCAGATTAGCTGCGAGGCCATGCGTGAGGACGTTGCGTCAATTCATGAGCAGCAGCAGGCGATTGGTTACGAGTCAGTTTTTATCGACGGCGCTGCCGCTAGTGCGGCCTATATGAAAACGCTGTTTCCTGATTGGCGGGCTCAGGGCATTACTTCGGTACTGCATGAAAAAGCCGGGGGTTACGCTAACAACAGCCGCGCTATGTTTGGCCTTGCGGCCAAGGTCGAGGCCTTGGGTGTGCGCATTATTACGGGCATTACGGTGACGGGAGTCGTTCGGGATGCTGCCGGAGCGGTGCTTGCTGTTGATACCGATCAAGCCCCGATTCAGTGCGACTATCTGGTTGTTGCTGCAGGGCCTTGGGTGCCACAGTTTTGGGACATGCTCGATTTACCTTCAACCGTTGCGGTTAAGAATCCGGACACCGGTGATCTGGCACAAAATATTCCTATGTGGGTTTACTGGTCTTTGCAGGAAGGCACGTTGGGTGTTGATCCTAAGCTACAGGTAACCCAAGACGGCGCAATGCCCCCTGTTATCCACGTAGATACCGATGCACCGCTGTACTCCGACGAGGGCGGACATTTGATCACCGATGAGATGTGGGGCATCTATTACAAACCCGATTTTCATTTTGGTGGTGTTCAGGGGGGTGCGGCACCCTTCATTGTGGATAAACCGATCAGCGAGATCGCCGTGGACCCCTACGGTCCTGCTTCTCCAGAGTTTGTTGTGGGTGCCGATTTTGCCGATATGTGGGTGTCCGCATTGGCCCATTGTCAGTCGCGCTTTGCCGGTACAGCGCCACTTTTTAAGACAGAGCCTTCTGGCGGTATTGGTGCATTTACACCCGACAGTTTTCCCGTTTTTGATGAGGTCTGTGACAACTGCTTTGTGATTGCTGACTCCAATCACGGCTACAAAATGATTGGCGTTGGTGATTTAGTCGCCGACAAAATTTGTGGTGGATCGCCAGAATTACTCAAGCCTTTCCGGCTGTCGCGTTATGAGGAGGGTGCGTTACACCCGGTATCAAACAGCCCTTTTCCCTGGAGTTGAATATTTACCGGACCGCTGTTCAACAATAATAAAAAGTGCAATCGATAAGGTTTTAGCAAGCCCTTCATGGAATCTTAAACACCATGAGCGGGGCCATTGAGCGCCCAAAGAGGCGCAGGGGTCAAAATATGAATATCGTTTATACCCATACGGAAGGCTGCTGCTATGAGTGACGCGAGCTTTTGGAAAACTAATCTGCTCACCCACAGACCCTCGTTGATCGAGGACGATCTGAGCGCAGCCCGAGGGCTTCCGAATGCTGCCTATACCGATCGAGATTTTTGGCTTTTCGAACGTGACCACGTTCTGGCGCAAACATGGGCCGCCTTGGCCTTTGCTAGTGAGGTATCAGAGACAGGGGTGACGGTTCCTCTTGTCTTTATGGGGCTGCCTTTATTTATGGTCCGGGATGAACAGGGGCGATCACGGGTCTTTCACAATGTATGCAGTCATCGCGGCATGCAACTGGTCTGCGAAAGCACCCCATCGGGGTTAACGATTCGCTGCCCCTATCATCGCTGGGGCTACGATCTCACGGGAAGGCTTAAGGCGACGCCGAATATCGGTGGCATGGGGGTGCATGAGGTAGCGGGCTTTGATTGCGGCCAACATGGGCTCAAGGAGGTTCGCAGCGAAGAGTATCTGGGTATTATTTTCATCAATTTATCGGGTGAAGCACTGCCCCTTGAAACGCAGTTTCAATCGATTACCCAGCGCTGGCAGGCGCTGGCAGGGGACGATTTTTCAGAAATATTAGTGAGTGACCCGGGTGAGTCGGGTGCATTGGAGCTGGCCGTAAACTGCAACTACAAGCTGGCGGTAGAAAACTATTGTGAGTCTTACCACTTGCCTTCCATCCATCCCGACCTTAATAGCTATTCCCCCTTGGCGCAGCACTACAATCTTGTAGTAGATAACGTTGCCTCGGGTCAGGGCACCCATAGCTATGACCTAGGCCGGGGCGATGCGCCTCCACTGCCCGTGTTTCCCCACTGGGACAACGAAAGATTAAAAACCGGGGAGTATCTGTCGCTGTACCCCAATGTATTATTGGGCCTGCAAGCGGACCATTTCTTTGCCATTATTCTGACGTCTGATGCCCCGGATAAAACCCGGGAACGGCTCCGATTTTTCTACGCGGGAGATGACGCTTTGGGCGATGCAACTTTGGCGCGACGTCAGAGTTTGCACGCGGCATGGTCGCAGGTTTTCTCGGAAGACATTTCGGTGGTTGAAGGCATGCAGCGGGGACGTGCTTCTCATGCCTTTGAGGGCGGTGTGTTCTCGCCGGTTATGGATGTTCCCACGCATCATTTTCACCAATGGTTTGCCCGAGGGTATCAGTAAGCGGAAAAAATTTTCGGGCCCGTCATGCATCGACCTAAAGCACAGTAATGCGAGGCCAGGCCAATGATGTCCCCTTGATTAGCGGCTGCTGGCGTGGGCCTTTTTCTGGGGTTTCGATGGTATTCCCGCACTGATCAGCGCGCCCATTAAAATGAAACCAGCGCCAATAAACGTGGCCGTGGCAGGAATTTCTTCAAATAAAAGCCAGCCAAGACCGGCTGCAAAGACGATTTGAAGATAACTCAAGCTGGTGGCCTTACTGGCCGAGTCAGTTTGCATGGCTTTGGTGAGAGATAACTGGCCCAATTGGGTAAAGCAGCCCACGCCAATGAGCGCCAGCCAGCCCATTTGATTGGGCCAAATAAAATTATTGCTGCCCAGTAATAGCGTGGCAGGAATACAGACCATGGGAAAATACAGCACGATCACCGAGGGGTGCTCAGTCGTGGCTAACTTGCGCACCAAGGTATAGGCAACACCACTACCAAAAGCACCGCCGAGCCCTGCGAGTAAAGCCGTTATCGGTATCACGACGGTATTTGTGGTGAGAAAATACGGTGAAACCATACAGACTAAGCCTAGAAGGCTTAGGGCAATGCAAATAAGTGTCGAGGATGAAGGTCGTTCAGCAAGAAACCAGAAGGCGAGACCTGCGGTAAAAACGGGGTGTAAGTACTGCAATACGGTAGCCTGTGCATAGGGCAGATGTGTAAAGGCATAAAACACGCCAATAAGCGATAAGAACCCAACCAGCCCCCTGGCAAGAAGCAAGCCCCGTTGTTTTCCCAATGGGTGTGCACCAGAGTGACGAATGTCGACTAAGGACAAGAAGACAGAAATAAGGGCGCGGACAAAAATAATCTGCAACAGCGGCAACCCTTGTTCGCTGGCAATCTTCACCATGGCCCCCATAAACGCAAACGCGAGGGCACTCAACAGCATGTAGCGGGGTCCCGTCATCAGATGACCTTGTTGTTAGTGCGGTACTTCGCGGCAAGCACCATGAAGTAAGAGTTCTTTCTAGCTCTTTGTCACAGCCCCTGGCGCTCTTTGGTGGTTGAGATGCGATGCCTCGGGGCAGGGTAGCGGCATTGCTAAGTAACGCCTATTAAGGCGCGCCCCTATAAACTACCGGCGTCAGGTTTAGAGCCACTCAAACTTTTGGTTTAGGTGTCCTCGACAATGGCGGCGACAACCTTGGCAGGGCTTAGCGGTAAATTCATGACTCGGATCGCGGCAGAATCAAACACCGCCTGGGCTACCGCCGGCATTGGCGGGACGATAGGAACTTCTCCTACACCTTTGACACCCACGGGGTGCAGGGGGTTAGGAACCTCAACAATGACGGTATCAATAAACGGCAGGTCCGAAGCTACGGGAATGCGGTAATCGAGAAAGCCGGGGTTTTCCAAAACACCCTGATCGTTGTAGACGTACTCCTCATTAAGCGCCCAGCCAATGCCCTGAGCGGCACCCCCTTGCATTTGACCCTCCACGTAGGCTGGGTGGATGGCCTTGCCGGCATCTTGGACAACCGTATATCGAGTAATGGTGGTACGTCCGGTTTCTTTGTCGACTTCAGCATCGCAGAGGTGCACGCCAAAACCCGGTGAGGCGCTGGTCGAATTGAGGGAGCTCGATACCGTGAGTGGTCCGCCCATACCGTTGGCGCGGCTCGCAAAATCTTCGAAGCTTAAAGATTGCTCACCGTGGTGCGCAGCACCCTCTGACCACTCCACGTCGCTCTCCGGCACATTCCAGTCGAGGGCAGCACGACGGCACAACTCTGCCACCAGTTCATCGGCGGCCTGAATCACCGCCTGACCTGTGGCTAATGTTGTGCGACTACCTCCTGTGACATCGCAGTATCCCACGGCATCTGTTGCCACCACTTGAGGGTGAATGGTTTCAATGGGGATACCCAAAACCTCGGCGGCCATTAGCGCCATTGACGCCCGGGATCCACCAATATCTGGGCTGCCGGTGAGTAGGGCTACGTGACCATCGGCACTGACATTGAGCGTGGCACTCGATTGGCCTCCTGCGTTAATCCAGTACCCCGCGGCAATGCCTCGCCCCGTGCCCTCTGCAACAGCCGATTGGTAGTGGGGGTGGCTGCGCGCCGCCTCCAGGCATTCACGAAGGCCGATGCGTTTGTAGGGGGCGCCCATCATATTGACGTCGCCCTCTTCTACGGCGTTGATGAGACGAAATTCGAGGGGGTCAATTTTCAGCTCAGCGGCCATCTCATTCATGACTAACTCAAAGGCCAAGGTGACCTGAGGCATGCTGGGTGCTCGGTAGGCATGTATTTTTGGTTTGTTGGTATACACCGAACGGCCCGTAGAGCGGGCATCGCTAAATTTATAACAGGCGGTCGCCATAAAGGCAGGAATGCCTGCGGGGTTACCGTTGTAGGCTCCGGAATCCATGAGGCAATCGACATCGGCCGCTACGAGTCGACCGTCCTTGGTAGCACCAAGCTTAACGCGAGTTTCGGCGCCGGGTGCCGGGCCAGTTGCACGGAATACATCGCCACGATCCATAACCATTTTTACCGGCCGCCCAGACTTTTTAGCCAGTAAAACCGCAATGGGCTCAAGATAAACGGTGGTTTTACCGCCAAAGCCACCACCAATTTCCGAGGGTGTTACACGGATTTTGCCAAGGCCAATACCCGTAACCCCTGCGGTGTATTGCCGCACGGTAAAGTGCCCCTGCGTAGAGCACCAAAGCTCGACCCGGTCTGCGGCATCGACTTGTGCGACGCAGGCGTGGGGCTCTATGTAGCCCTGATGGCACATGGGTACCGAGTAGGTGCGCTCAACGATTACATCAGCTTTCTCAAAAGCGGCGTCGGGTTCACCGACTTGCATCGTAATGTGTGCCGCCAGATTAGTGGGTTCTTTGGGCTTGCCATCAGGAAAGCGATCGCCGTGCAAAATAGGCGCGTCGTCGGCGAGGGCATCGCGACAATTTGTAACGACGGGTAGCACCTCATAGACAACTTCAATGGCCGCTGCCGCTTCGGCCGCCAGTGCCGATGTTGTCGCCGCCACCGCAGCAATCGCTTGGGCATGAAACAAGACCTTGCCCTGGGACATCACCATGGGAATCAAATCTTTTAGCGCGATGGCGCCTTCGCCGCTGCCTAAAACGGTATTACCGGGTTCGGCGAGGTCGGCGCCGGTCATGACTGCTAACACGCCCTCCATAGCAAGGGCTTTGCTGCAATCGATGCTTTTAATGACTGCATGGGCGTGGGGGCTGCGCACAATATGCCCGTAGATTTGGCCCTGCATGTTGAGGTCTGAACCGTAGCGTGCCCGCCCGGTCACTTTGTCTAGGCCGTCGGGGCGAATTGGTCGAGTGCCAATAACCCTAAATTCCTGTTTGGCATTCATGAGGCAGCTCCTTCGCGAATCACTTTGGCAGCATCGAGCACTGCATGGATGATTTTGTCGTAGCCGGTGCAGCGACACAGGTTGCCTGCAAGCCAGTACCGGGCCTGCTCTTCGGTGGGGTTGGGGTTGCTATCGAGCAGCGCTTTGGCAGCGACCACAACTCCGGGCGTGCAAATGCCACACTGCAACCCGCCATGCTCCAACAGCTTTTGTTGTACGGGGTGGAGCACTGCGCCGTCGGCAATACCCTCGATCGTTTGTACGGACTGCCCCTCAACCTCAGCAGCCAACACAAGGCAGGAACACACCAGTCGATCGTTGACGAGTACAGAACAGGCGCCGCAATCACCGGTATTACAGCCAATCTTGGTGCCAATGAGTTCGAGCTCGTCCCGCAGTACGTCGGCTAAAATCTGCCCGGGAGCGGCCAAGAACATTTTGGGCTCACCGTTAATGACGGCCTGTATCGGAAGTTTGTTGAGTGGTGTGTTCATGCCTTTGCTCCCGCGTTAATTCGTGCCTGCGCGCGTTGAATGGCCCTTTTCACCAGTACCCCCACCACATGCGTTCGGTATTCAGCGGTGCCCCGCTTATCTGAAATGGGGCTTGATGCAGCCCGGGCTGCGGCGACGGCACCGGCAACCGCATTGTCTTCCAGCTTTGAGCCAATTAATGCTTGCCCTGCGGCCTCAACGAGCAACGCCGTTGGGGCAACGGCGCCAATGGCAACCCGTGCTGCGGTACAGACACCTGCGGTATCTAGCGTTATTGAGATTCCAGTGCCCGCCACCGCAATATCCATTTCGGTTCTTGGGGTTAGCCTGAGATAGGTATCGGAGGTGCCTGGCGCAGGCTTGGGCAATATAAGTTGAACCAACAGCTCATCGTCGTTTAGAGCATTTTGGCCTGGGCCAACGAGGAATTCTTCCACCGGTAGCATGCGTTCGCCTGAGTTCCCCAAAATTCTGCAGACCGCTGCGTTGGCGATTAGCGCCGGTATGCTGTCGGCGGCGGGGGAGGCATTGCAGAGATTACCCCCGGCCGAACAACGCCCTTGAATTTGGGTAGAGCCGATTAAATCCAAAGCATCTGCAAGACCTGGGCACAGGCTCGCGATCTCGCTGTTATGCAAAATATCGTAAGCGGAAGCTGCTGCGCCGATGAAAAGCTGATCGGTGCCAACTTCTAGGGCCGTCAACTCAGGAATGTGTTTAAGATCAATAACGCGGTTGGGGTCGCGCATGCCCAAGCGAATTCCCACCAGCAAATCGGTGCCCCCGGCGAGGCAAGCGGCGTCACCACCACGGGCTATGACGCTCTGAGCTTCCGTGAGAGATTTTGGTGCGATGAATTCTTGAATAGCCATGGGGCACCCTTATTTTTTTGATCCATGATTTGCATCTGCGATGATTGTACCGGCCAAATTAAGCAACAGAACATCGCTTTACGGTAAATCTCGACGCTACCCACAATACGCATTTTACGCGCAGCACGCATGCGCTATTGGGGGTACATCGGTGTATTAAGGTAGCTTGGAGTGACATGTCATATAAGGGATCTTACGGAAAGACAATGAGCCTCACTGCTCTGACTTTGGCCATGACCCTGTTCATCGTTAGAGCTGCAAGCTTATTTGCCGATACATGAGTGTCATGATTCAGGCGTTCTAGCCATCATCGGGCAGTGCGCCTATCAGTAAATTCCCATTGCTTTTCTTGCGGCCTAGTTTGACCATAGAGGTGAAAAGGTTGCAACAACCCGTTGCGATCTTACCTGTGATGTCGCCCAGTGCTTACGAATCTATTGATAGTTTGTAGGAAGCGCCGCGATAGAGATTGAGATAATGATCAAGCTGGTAATGTGTATCTCCCGACGCAAGGATATGACCCGTGAGGAGTTTCAGGAGCACTGGTTGAATCACCACGGGCCGCATTTTATGGAAGTGGCAAAGAGCTATAGAGTCAAAAAATATGTTCAGAGCCATACGCTGGATACCCAGCTGAACGCTTTGGTGCGGGACATCAGGGGTATGACCCGGGAGTATGATGGTATTGCCGAGATATGGTGGGAGTCGGAAGAAGACTATCTCGCTGGGCTTGGGTCACCACAAATGCGAGAGCGGGGTGCCGAGTTTTTAGCTGCCGAGGCAGACTTCGTCGACCCTGATAATTCAACGGCATTCTTTAGCGTAGAGCATGAGCTCATATGATTTCCCAAGGAGGGCTGCTGGTCTTGAGTATTTTTGATATAGGCGGTTTCAAGGCCCTGCCAACCGACTTTTCGAGGGTGACTGGCCGGTGTCTGCATTGCGAGCGTATTGCGCTAATTGACCGTTCAAGAACGACCGAGGAGCTACTGTTTTGAGCACGACACCGAAGCATATAGTTATCACCGGGCCCACGGCAGGTATTGGGCGGGCGGCTGCACTGAGCCTTGCTTCCCAGGGCGCTCAGCTCACGCTGCTATGCCGTAACCTCGAAAAAGGCTTGATGCTTTCAGAGGCCATTGAGAGTGGAGGCGGGCTCAAGCCTCATCTGGTGCAGATGGATATGGCGAGCCTACAAAGTGTTCGCACTGCTGCGGCCTCGGTTTTGGATCTTGGACTCTCCATCGACGTGCTACTGAACAATGCGGGTCTCATTAATTCTCACCGCAGGGAAACTCCCGATGGCTTTGAAGAGACCCTTGCGGTTAATCACTTTGCGCCCTTTCTGCTGACCGGGCTGTTGCTGCCAGCCATCCTCGAAGCCGCACCCGGCGCGCGGATCGTCAATGTGGCGTCAGGTGCGCACAGTTTCGTGAAAAGCATGGGATTTGACGATATTCAGCTGCAGCGGAGTTATAAGACCTTCGAAGCCTACGGTCGTTCCAAGCTGGCCAATATACTCTTCACTCGAACACTCTCGCAGCGATTGGCGGGTAAGGGGGTCACGGTAAACTGCCTGCACCCAGGTGCTGTGGCGACTGATATCGGCAAGCAGCACGGCGAACTCCTCGCAAAAATCATTCCCATCGTTTTAAAGCCGTTTTTCCGCGGACCGCAAAAAGGCGCCGAAACATCGATTTATCTCTGCACCAACGACAAGGTGGCAGATCAGACAGGCGGCTATTGGTACAACTGCAAACTGACTAAAGTGAAGCCCTGGGCGGCAGACGATGTGCAGGCGCAACGGCTTTGGGATTACACACAAGAGACGATCGGGTATCAGTTTTTGGTGCCCAGGGACGGAATCGAACCGCCGACACGGGGATTTTCAATCCCCTGCTCTACCGACTGAGCTACCTGGGCAATGTGCTGCTGACCTACTACGGAGGCCGCGTATTAAACCTGCGGAGAAGGCTGAGGTCAAGGCAGACTCTCAGCACCTGCCATCGTGGTCTCGGCTTGGCCTGATTTTGCGCCTTCCTCATCGTAACGATGGTCGGACGCTAACACCGCATAAATGGCCGGAAGCAGTACAAGGGTAAAAAAAGTGCCTATGAGCATGCCCACGACCAAAATAAAGCCAATGCTGTTGCGTGCCTCAGCACCCGCCCCAGTAACGAGGGTGAGAGGCAAGTGCCCCAGTACCGTGGCACCCGTTGTCATCAGCACCGGGCGTAATCGTCCGACAGAGGCCGCACGAATCGCCGCGATTTTGTCGAGCCCTTCGCGCTGCGCTTGATTGGCAAATTCAACAATTAGAATCGCGTTTTTTGCGACCAGGCCGGCAAGGGTAATGAGTCCAACTTGAGAATAAATATTGACGGTGGTGAGGTCGACAAAGGTAATAGACAGTGCCGCAAATAGCGCGAGTGGAATAGAGCCCAACAAAATAATCAGCGGGTCACGGAAGCTGTTGAATTGAATGGCTAAAACAAAAAATACTAGCGCCATTGCCGCTAACAGCACGCCCAAAAGTGTATTGCCCTCGCTGCGAAGCTCTCTTGATTCGCCGGTGTAATCGAGCATGTAGTGACTGGGCAATAGTTCGGCGGCAGCGTCTTCGATAAAGCGAAGACCTTGTTCCTTGGTGGTTCCGGGAATCACACCGCCAAAAATTTTGAAGGCATTTTTTTGTTGAAAACGGGTGAGTGCTCGAGGCGAGGTCGTACGCTCCAAGGTAGCAATGGCGCCCAGCGGAATAAGCTCGCCTTCCAAGGTGCGTATAGGAAAGTCCAGGATGGCGTCTGGAGAGTCACGCTCTGTTTGGGCGACTTTGGGTATTACGCGATACGCTCTGCCACGGTCATCGTAACGGGTAATGTAGCCCTCTGAATTGAGCAGCCCGACCTGCCGCGCAACATCATCGAGGCTCATATTCAGATCTGCCAGTCGCTGCTTGTCAAAGTCGATACGGGCTTCCACCAGATCAACCCGCAAATCGGTTTCGGCAAATAAAAATAGCCCCGACTCTTTCGCCGCACGCACGAGAGCCTGCGCGTAGGGCAGCATGGTTTGTGCATCATCTGAACTGGCGATTGCCACTTCGACATCAAATTGGCCTGCCGAGGGGAGGCCTGAATCTGCCACGGGGAACGCGTTGAGAGAGGGTATTTCTTGCAGCGCGCCATACATGGAAAAAAGCATGTCCTGAATCGACTGGCTGCGGTCTCCTGGCGCAGTAAAATCCTGCCCGCCATAACTGGCTGAAGGCATGATCATTTGCCAAATCTCCGTGGCGCCCTCGAAGGCGCCCATGGTACTGACGATATCTTCCATGCCTTCGTACGTGTCTTCGATGGCCGCTTCTGGCGCGGCATCTGCTATTACGTTAACGCCGCTTTGATCCTCCACAGGTGCCAGCTCTTTGAGGGAAAACAGGTACAGCGGTCCGGTGAGAAGGCTAAAAAAGACGCCTGCAAAGATGAGTTGCCAGCGGTTACGAATTGAAAAGTCGACCAGCCGCGCATACTGTTTGGCGGTGATATCAAAGCGTCGATTGACCCAGCGGGTGGCTCCGGTTTCTTCGCCGTGGGAGGGACAAACCCAAGCACTCATAATGGGTGAGAGCGTTAGTGCGACCACACCCGAGATTAAAACGGCGATGGCGAGCGTAAACGCAAACTCCTTAAAGAGCACGCCGGTGAGACCGCTAAGAAGACCAATGGGCGCATAAACTACTGCCAGCGTGAGGGTCATAGCGATAATGGGCGCGAGCAGACGGCGGGATGAACGCAGGGCTGCTTCACGACGCGACATGCCTTGCCGTAGATTACGCGCCACGTTTTCAACCACCACAATGGCGTCGTCCACGACAAGCCCTACTGATAAGACAATGGCAAGAATGGTCAGCAGGTTCAGTGAAAATCCCATCAGCGACATGGCGGCCATGGCCCCCAGCAAGGAGATGGGAATGGTGAGTAGTGGGACCAATGCCGTGCGTAGCGACCCCATCAGCGCAACAACAACAAACCCTACGAGGAAGATGGTTTCACCGAGGGTGATAAAAATTTCTTTAAGGGAGTCCCTCATGTAGCGCGTAACATCGAAGGCGATAAAGAACTCGAGATCCTCTCGTAGAGATGCATTGATGGCATCGACCTCGGCATAAAGCGCATCAGCGACCGCGATTTCATTCGCCCCGGGTGCCGGGTAAATACCAATGAAAACAACGTCGAGCATGGAGTGCCGGGAGAGCTGGGTTTGTTCTTCAGACCCCGCGACAACTTCGGCGATATCGCCCAAGCGAATATCTACACTGCCCTCAGCGCGCAGCAAAATATTGGCAAAGTCCTCAGGGGTTTTCGCTTCGGTGTTGGTGACTAAGTTAATGCGCTGCAGATTATTTTGTGAGCGGCCCAAGGTGCTAATAACGTTGTTCTGATAGAGGGCGTCTTGTATGTCTCGCGCGCTAATATCCAATGCCGCCATTCGTGCTGTATCGACCCAAATGCGCATGGCGGGTCGAATACCTGAGTTAATCGCATTTTGAACATTGGGTAGTGACGTCATTCTTGGCAGCACGTCTCGCTGTAAGAGGTCGGTAATGCTTGAACTGGTCTCTCCCTCGGGAATCGACATGGCCAGATAAAAGCTGGCGTAGGGGCTGTCAGCTCTGACAATTTCGATAGCCGGGTCTTCCGCGCCAGTGGGCAGCTCAAATCGTATTTGGCTAAGCCGTGTATTGAGTTCTGCCAGCGCGTCGGTGCTGTCCTCGTTGAGTTTTAGCCATACCTTTACAAGGCTTCGACCCGCGGTGGTCGTCGACTCCACGTAGTTAACCCCCGGAATGCTCGAGGCCACCCTCTCGATAGGCTCGGTAATAAACCCGCGTACCGTCTCGGCACTAGAGCCCGGGTAAAACGTATTGATTTCTAAAGAAGTGCTTTCAATAACAGGGTACTGAATAACGGGTAGAGTGATCGCGGCTTGCACGCCGATTAAGAGCAGTGCCAGGGACAGTACGACAGACACTACGGGCCTTCGAACGAAGATGTCAGTCCAGCGCGATCGGCTTTCGGGGTGCTCAGTCATTGACCGGCGCTCGTCGCCGCCAGCTTAACGAGGGCCCCATCACTCAACTTAAAGGCACCTTTGACGGCAATTTGTTCGCCGATCTGCAAATCCCCTCGAGCCATAATGACGCTGCGTTCTTCGCCAATAATAGTGATACGTCGAAGCTGGGCTTCTAGGGGCACGTAGGCATCGGGTTCACCGTCTTCTAAAACAAAGACGTGGGGTCCTTCGGTATCCCAGCGAACCGCGGGTACCGGTAACGTGAAGACGATTTCTGGTTGCCGGGTTCTGACTTCTATCAGGACGAGTTCGCCATGGCGAAGTCGTGCATCGGCTACCTCGGCACGCACATCAAAAGCGCGCAGGCCGGTGCCCAAGGCATCGGCGACGGCCGTAATTTTGGCGTCACCAATGGCCTCTCGATCTAGAGAAAATAATCGCACCGTATCGCCTACCGCGACTCGCGCTACACCCTGGGGTATTTTGAAGTCGATCCATCGGGTTTCACCCATGCCGCTTAATGTGGTGAGCTGATCTCCAGCCTGCATGAGATCACCCACAGACTGCGTGTAGATTCCGAGCTTTCCCGCAAAGGGTGCCCGCATTGTCAGTCGACTGATTTGGGCCTCTGTCGCAGCGATCTGTGCTTTGAGGCTTAACTCACGTGCCTCTAAGGTATCTAACTGGTCTTGCGACGCCATCCCTTCATTTCTGAGCTGCCTAGTGCGCTTCAGCTGCAAAGCTACAAGATTAAGATCTGCGCTCAAAGCCTGCTGCTGCGCCCTCAGATCTTCATCGAACAGCTGCACAATAACGTCGTCTTTAGCAACAACCGCAGCCGCGGCAGCACCCAATTTCACAATGCGTCCGGTGGCTTCCGCTGTGAGTTCGACAAATTCCGGGGCCCTAACCGTACCTGTCAGCCGACGCACGGCGGTCCACTGTTGCTGCTGGGCTGAGGTAGCCGTTACCACAGAATAGGGGGGTGGGAAGCTCGCAGCCATGGCCATAGCATCAGTGACTTGCCGGTACTTAAAGCCGGCAAGGCCGCCTGTGACCGACAGGCATACAAGCAATGTAATGAGCCACGAAATTATGCGCATGGTGAGGTCCAGAGTTGAACTTTCAGGTAAAAGTCGCTGCTACAAACATGAGGCGCCGCCAGGGTTAATTCAGTCGTTTTCTTGGGGCACGAACCCCTCGGCGCGATCGTGGTTTTCACCAGAAAGATATTTGTCCATTTGATCTTGCAGGTATTTACGCGCCTCGGGGTCCATCAGGCTCAATTGTTTTTCGTTAATCAACATCGTTTGTTCGGCTTGCCATGCTTGCCAAGCCTTTTTTGATACCTGCTCAAAAATCGTTTGTCCCTTGGGGCCGGGTAGTGGCGGGCGCTCAAGGCCCTCCAGTTCCTCTCCAAAATGCTTGCAAAACACCATTCTCGTCACGGTGAGGCTCCCTGAGTGCTGAATTTAGTCTTCATTGACGTCATCAATACCGCACCAAAGTATTAATGACTTGGGTAACTGGCGCCGGAAGACCAATGTTGGCGGGCCTGTGCGGGTCAATCCACTGGGTGGAGTTTACCTCAGCCACTGCCTCGGGTGCGCGGTTAATCTTTAGCACTATTGGATAGATGGTCAGCCGGTAGTGACTGAAGCTGTGCTTAATAGGTTCCATATTAATCGGTGGCTCTCCTGCGAATGCCCGCAGGGTGGCGAGGCTTGAGGGGAAGTCGTCCCTGTGGCTGGTTTCAGGAAAGCACCAAAGCCCGCCCCATATACCCTGTTCAGGTCTTTTTTCCATGAGCACGCAACCATCTGCCCGTTGCAAAATGACAAAGTAGGTCTTCCGCTCAGGTAGGGTTTTCCGCGGTTTCTTGCCCGGAAATTGAACTTGCTCTGAGCGACTATAGGCCACACAGCTGGCGATCAGAGGGCAATCTTGGCAGCGGGGTTTGCTGCGCGTGCAGAGTGTCGCGCCCAAGTCCATGATGCCTTGAGTGTAGTCTGCCACGCGCTCGGTAGGTGTGTATTGTTCGGCGAGTACCCAAAGCTTGTTGAGGGTTTTTGTTGTGCCGGGCCACCCCGGCACCGCATCGTGTCTTGCTAGTACACGTTTAACGTTGCCATCGAGGATGGGTGCTCTGGCGCCCATGGCTAAGCTGAGTATCGCACCCGCTGTAGAGCGCCCGACACCGGGCAGTGCCATTAAACCCTCAAGGCTCTCGGGAAAATGCCCCTGATATTCACCGACGACAAGTTTGGCGGCTCGGTGCAAGTTACGGGCCCTGGCGTAGTATCCGAGGCCCGTCCAAAGGTGCAGCACGCTATCTTCAGATGCAGCAGCAAGTGCTTCCACTGAAGGGAAGCGTTCTAGGAACCTTTCGAAGTAGGGAATAACGGTTTGTACTTGAGTTTGTTGCAGCATGATTTCTGACAGCCACACTCGGTAGGCTGTTTTCGATTGCTGCCAAGGCAAATCATGACGCCCGTGGTGGTCAAACCATGCTAAAAGTTTTGAAGATAAAGAGGTCATGATTGGCAACGGCTCACCGCTAAGCTAGGCAATTGATCACATGTATGGCGAGCGCTTCTCAGATACAATGTGGTTTATTGTAGCGCGCCCAAGGCGCATTAGCCCAAAAGGCATTTATTTCCCAGGAGCAAAGGTCATGGCTACGGTAACGACGCCGCGCAGCGCCAGTGTTGAGCGCACCACCTTGGAGACTAGCATCAGTGTCGAGCTCTGCCTCGACGGATCTGGTAAGGCTGAGTTCGATACTGGCGTGCCTTTTCTCGAGCATATGCTGGACCAGATAGCTCGCCACGGCATGATTGATTTGAAGATCGTTGCTAAGGGAGATCTTCACATTGATGGACACCACACGGTGGAGGATATTGGAATTACCTTGGGTCAGGCTTTCTACAAAGCTGTCGGTGAAAAGACAGGTCTGGCACGCTATGGCCACGCCTATGTGCCATTAGATGAGGCCTTGTCTCGGGTCGTGGTCGATTTTTCAGGGCGTCCGGGGCTTGTTTGGGAGGTTCCTTTCACGCGCGGCATGATCGGGTCTTTTGATGTCGATCTCTTCGTAGAATTCTTTCAGGGCTTCGTGAACCATGCCTTGGTGACGTTGCACGTTGATAACTTACGCGGTCACAACGCGCACCACCAGGCAGAGACTGTTTTTAAAGCCTTCGGTCGCGCCATGCGTATGGCACTCACCCCAGACCCGGCTATGGCGGGCATTACGCCTTCTACAAAAGGCACGCTCTGACGCCGTGACAAGTTATGTAGCCGTTATCGATTATGGAATGGGTAACTTGCATTCGGTTGCCTCCGCTTTGGAGCATGCCGGCGCTTCCCGTGTTTTGGTCAGCCATGATCCCGACGTTATTGCCCAAGCCGATCGCGTCGTTTTTCCGGGAGTAGGCGCAATTCAGGATTGCATGGCGGAAATCAATCGCCTAGGTTGTGACCAATTGTTAAAGACGGTGCTCGCGTCAGCCCATCAACCGGTCTTGGCGATCTGTGTCGGTATGCAAGCACTGCTTGATCACTCGGAAGAAAATGGCGGTGTAGATACGCTGGGTATTATTTCAGGTCGTGTGAATTACTTTGGTGCCGGGTTGCAGGATGAACAGGGCCAGCGCCTTAAGGTGCCCCACATGGGTTGGAATGAGGTGGTACAAAATAAACCCCATCCACTGTGGGCGGGCATAGAAGATGGCGCACGTTTTTATTTTGTACACAGTTATTGGGTTGAGCCTAGCGACGCCTCGTTAACGGTAGGCAGCTTCGATTATGGCGTAACGGGATGTGCGGCATTGGCTCGAGATAATCTCTTTGCCGTGCAATTTCATCCTGAGAAAAGTCATGTGGCAGGGCTGCAGTTGCTCTCTAATTTTCTGACATGGGACGGAACATGCTCGTAATACCAGCAATAGATTTAAAAGATGGACAGTGCGTGCGCCTGCGCAAGGGGTTGATGGAGCAAAGCACGGTATTTTCTGATGACCCTGCCGGAATGGCCAAAATATGGCGAGATAAAGGCGCGCAGCGGTTGCATCTGGTTGATTTGAACGGTGCCTTTGAAGGGGCACCTGTTAATGATGACGCCGTCGTAGAAATTCTTGCCACCACCGGGGATATGCCGGTACAGATTGGAGGTGGTATTCGCGATCTTGGGACCATTGAGCGTTATCTAGACTTGGGCGTTGAGTCGGTCATTATTGGTACCGCAGCGCTCAAAGATTCTGCATTGGTTCGCGTGGCGTGTCGGGAGTACCCAGGACGTATCATGGTAGGGATTGATGCCAGAAACGGTTGGGTTGCCACCAACGGCTGGGCCGAGGTTTCCGATATTCAGGCTACAGAGCTCGCTAAACGTTTTGAGGAAGCAGGCGTGAGCGCGATCATTTATACCGATATTGATCGAGATGGAATGATGCAGGGCGTGAACGTGGTGGCTACCCTGGAGATGGCCAAAGCGTCCTCGATCCCGGTGATTGCATCTGGCGGTATTTCCCATCTCGACGATATTAAAATGCTCGCCCAATACGGTCGTCAGGGCATTATGGGCGCGATCACAGGGCGGGCGATCTACGAGGGAACTCTTGACCTGGAAGAAGCCCAAGCTTGCGTTAGTGCCATGCTGAGCGTCGATTAATGCCGCTGGCACGCCGCATTATTCCCTGTCTCGATGTTGATCAGGGGCGGGTTGTTAAGGGCGTCAATTTCGTAGGAATCAGAGACGCCGGAGATCCGGTTGAGATTGCCCGGCGCTACAATGAGCAAGGTGCCGATGAAATCACCTTTCTCGATATTACCGCGAGTCACGAACAGCGCGACACCACCGTGCAAACGGTTGAGCGTATCGCTAGAGAGGTCTTTATTCCCCTCACCGTTGGTGGGGGCGTGCGGGCTCTTGGCGATATCCGGGCACTGCTCAACGCAGGGGCCGACAAAGTGAGTATCAATACGGCCGCCATCCACAATCCCGACCTCGTTAAGGCCGCTGCTGCGCGTTTTGGGGCACAGTGCATTGTGGTCGCGATGGATGTAAAGCGCGTGAGTGCAGATCATGAACCTCCTCGATACGAATTATTTACCCACGGGGGTCGCAAGCCTACCGGCATTGAAGCGATAGCCTGGGCGCGCAAAATGGCAGACAAGGGTGCGGGGGAAATCTTGTTAACCAGCATGGATCGAGATGGCACCCGAGACGGTTTTGAACTGACTATTACCCGCCAGATTAGCGAAGCCGTCGATATTCCTCTTATTGCTTCTGGCGGTGTTGGCTCACTGGCCCATTTGGCCGACGGCATCACCGAGGGCGGTGCAGATGCGGTATTGGCCGCCAGTATTTTTCACTTTGGGGAATTTACGATTCCCGAAGCGAAAGACTACCTCGCTGCGCGAGGCATAGAAGTGCGCCGATGATTCTCGTGACAGCGTGCTATTTGTGATGCGCTGACAATCGTGACGTCTGGCGGTAATCGTGGCAATGCCCTACTCAGGGCTGTCAGTGTAGCGGGGTGTGGGTGCCCTATAGCGATGGCATAGCCTTCTACTAAAGCCCGGCGAACAGCCTCTTCGATTTGAATTTCTACTGCCGCTAAGACAGGGTTGTTATCAAGAAATACCGTTCGGGAAGCACTGGGAACACCCTGCGCTTTTGCCGCATCTCTGGCAACTGTTTCAGCGGTGGTTCTGGAGTCGATGAAGAACATATCTTGGGCTGCCAACTCTGACATTAGCGCGTCCATGGCGCGTCGGTTGGTGGTGAGTGCACTGCCCATGTGGTTGTTCATGCCCGCGGCTCCCGGCACCGATAGCAAGGCTTCCTGAACTCGCTGGCTGATGTCTGCCACGGGTAATTGTTTATCGAGCACAAGTGGGTCTGAAACCGCGGTGCGCACGGCGGCCATTGGCATGTGAAGCATGACCTCTTTACCCCGGCGTGCACCAAGGTCTGCAACCTCCATGGCATAGGGTGTGCCCGGAATAATCGACATTGTTAATGGTGCAGGTATGGCTGCGGCTACTTTGGCGGTACGGAGGTTGTAGCCTAGGTCATCGATGATGACCGCGAGATTGCCATGGTTATGCAGGGGGCAGGTTGCAGCTCTGAGCCCTTGGCTGGCCAGAATTCCAAGAAGTAAAAACCCCACTAAGTGCAGTTTTACCGTAATGGCTTGTACTCCATCGCTTGCAAACCGGGTGCGTCATTCCGACAGTTATCGGGGCTTTTGGGGTGTTAGACATTGTTTTAACCCCCTATATCTAGGGGTATCTATTAACCCAAACCCCAAGATATGCTGCCCTACAAAGGATTGCAACCGCCACGAGCGGATAACAACCTGTGTAAAACCTGTTTAGTAGACGTAAGTGAGCGCTTACTCTAGGGTAAAACAATACAATATTGATTTGGCGCGGGGACAAAGCCTGTGGATAGACCGGATTACCGGTTAAATTTTTTCCATCAGGCTCCGATTTGTAACTGCTAAAGGCGCCCAATGGATACCTTGGCGGATAGGTTTAAGGGGCCGAAGTGGGTTGTAATTTTTGGGTGGGCATGGCGCTACCTTTCTGGCCTCCCTAAAGGTTTTGTTACTCAGCAGTAGGGGTAGCGCTGGTGTCTGGATCGGCCGGTTCCGTGGGGTTGCGTGGCAACAAAAGATTTACCCCGCGTAAGAGCGTGAGTGCTTCGTATAGCTGGTTATCATTTTCTCGCAAATTTGCTAATGACTCGCTTTCGGCGCCTGCGTCCTGAGGGTTGGCTTCGGTACTGCTATCCAAACTTCCCTTGAGATCCGACTCTTTAATTTGCCGTCCCTCCATAGAGGTTACCCGCGCACGCTCCACCACAATATCGGGCACTATGCCTTCGGCTTGAATAGAGCGGCCAGCGGGTGTGAAGTAGCGTGCCGTGGTGAGTTTTACAGCACGAGTTTCTGAGACGGGCAATACGGTTTGAACCGACCCTTTGCCAAAGCTACGAGTCCCCATAATTACCGCACGTCCAACATCCTGTAGGGCACCGGCGACAATCTCGGAGGCACTGGCAGAGCCGCCATTAATCAGCACGACAATGGGTGCCCCCGCTAGGCGATCACCGGCCGTTGCCTCAAAACGTTCGCGAGAATTGGGGTGTCTACCTTTGGTGTACACCACCAAGCCGTTGTCCATGAATAAATCTGAAACTGCCACACTGGCACCTAGCACCCCTCCGGGATTGTTACGTAAATCGATAACTAGCCCTTTGAGCTCGCCCTCGGCGAAAAGCTTATCTAACGCGGCGCTGGCCTCCTCCCCCGTTGGGCGACCAAATTGGGCAATACGTAAGTAACCGTAATGGGGAGCCAACATCCGAGAGCGGACACTGGCCACTTTAATGGCATCGCGTATTACCGTGATCTCCAACGGTTCTGATGCACCGCGACGCCCAATTTCCAGGTCAATTGGAGTGCCAATGGGGCCGCGCATAAGCTGCACGGCTTCATCGATGGTCATGCCTTTGACCGATTCGCCGTCGAGCTTGAGAATCACGTCTCCGGCTTGAAGGCCTGCCGCCACGGCGGGGGAGCCGTCGATCGGCGCTATGATTTCGATATAGCTGCCACGTCGACCAATTTCAATGCCCAGCCCAGAGAACTCGCCCTCTGTGGTGGTTTGTAAGTCGCTGTAGTCTTCTTGGGTCAAATAGGCAGAGTGAGGGTCCAGCCCCTCAAGCATGCCTCTTACGGCAAACTCAAACAGCTCGCTATCGGCAATCTCCTCAACATAACCCGATCGGATTTGATGAAAAACGTCGGCAAAGGTTTGCAGCTCCGCAAGGGGAAGTGCCCCCCCTTCGGCCGGCAGAGTTTCTTCGCTGTCAGGCTGAGTTTCGAGGGGCTCAGGAGAAGAGTCGATAGCCTCAGGCGTAGGCTCAACGGGTTGTGCATCCTGTGCGTGAGTACTCGCCGCCAAAACCGCTACAAGCATTGTGATAACAACAAAGGGGAGAGACCGCATCGGCTGTCGGTTTCCTGAACAATAGAATCCGCAGTTTACCCGATTGTCGTGCTTAGCTGGAGTAAACGATTAGCGCTTTACCCAAAGGCCTGGGTCGACAGGTTTACCGGCACTGCGTATTTCAAAGTAAAGTGCGGGCTCCAGAGCACCCCCGCTAGCACCCACGGTCGCAATGACATCGCTGGGTTTTACCCAATCGCCAACTTCACGTCGCAAACTCCGATTTTGGCCATAGAGGCTAAAATAACCGTCGCCATGATCTAAAATAATGAGTAGCCCCTGACCCCGCAGCCAGTCGGCATAGACCACCTGGCCCTGATGTACAGCCAGTACATTACTGCCCTCGGGTGCCGGTATCAGCCAGCCGCGCCAAAGCATATCCCCTGAGTTTCTAGAACTACCGAAGCGGTTACTCACACGGCCTTGGGCGGGGAAGATCATCATACCCTTGGCGTCTTTGAACGGCGTATAAGAGCTGGGTGTATCGAGCTCACTCAACCGCTGTTGTAGTTGCTCAAGCAGATCACTGAGCTGAGCCTGATCCCGCTCCAGCTGCGCCATTCGGACTCCGTCGTTGGACAGGGATTCTTCAATGGCAACCAGGGCGAGCCGGCGCTCTTTCTGCAGCCCTGCCGCGCGCATTCGCTCTGCTTCGAGGGCAGTCCGTTGCCGCGCCAGTTCAGCCTGGGAAGTCCGCAGGGCATCGGCATTGGTTTGAATGCGCTGCAGTAACGCCTCGTAGCGATCTACGGCATCACTGCGTTGCTGCAACAGCCTGTCGAAATAAGCGAGATTGAGGGCCATTTCGTTGGGACTCTGATCCCCGAACAGAATCCGTAGGCCACCGCCTTCACGCAGTGCCCATAGCGTTCTGAAGTCGCTGGTCATATTGGTTTGCTCTTTGACCACATCCGCTTGAAGCCGCTCACGCTCGCTTTCCAGAGCTGCAAGGCGCGGAAGTTCTCTGGCGATCTCCTGTTCAATGCTTAGCAACCGTTGTTCCAGCTCGCCAATTGACTTTTCTGCCTCCGCGAGGCGCGTTTGCAAATTACCTTTTTCGCTTTGTTTTTGTGTAATGCCAGCCTGAATTTCACTGATTTGTAGCCGAAGGGCCTCAAGCTGGACTTCGGTGTCTTCTTTGTCAGAAATCTGTGCACGAGCAATAGCACCCCAGGCCAGCAAACTGGCAACGATTACCAGAAGCAGCCAGCGTTTGGGTGTCGGCGCCATGAATTAGCTTTTTGACACGAGTAATGACGTGCCAGTCATAGCAGAGGGGGGCTCAATTCCCATCAACTTGAGCAGCGTTGGCGCAACATCGGCAAGAATTCCTCCCTCCTGACGCAGCTCGGCGACCTGATGGCCGACATACACCAAGGGAACGTGCTCGGTGGTGTGCTGGGTATGATTTTGGCCACTGTCATAATCGAGCATCTGCTCGCAGTTGCCGTGATCTGCAGTTATTAGCGCATGTCCGTTGGCAGCAAGCACCGCCGTTTCAATTCTTTTCAGGCAGCTATCGAGGGCTTCTACGGCGACAACGGCCGCATCAAAGACCCCGGTGTGCCCAACCATGTCGCCGTTAGCGAAATTAACAATAATGCAGTCTACGCTGCGGTCTTCGATGGCGTTTACAACTTCATCGGTGACTTCTGCTGCGCTCATTTCAGGTTGCAGATCATAGGTGGCGACCTCTGGGGAGGGAATGAGTATGCGCTTCTCTCCTGCAAAAAGTGCTTCACGCCCTCCACTGAAGAAAAAAGTAACGTGGGCATATTTCTCGGTTTCAGCAATGCGTAGCTGTGAGAGTCCTTTTTTTGCAAGAACCTCGCCAAAACTATCGTTGACGATGTCGGGTGGGAAAGCCACGGGACAGTCAAATTGGCTGCTGTACTCGGTGGTGCAAACAAGGTTAATAGCCGGTACTGACGAACGTTTGAAGCCGTCGAAGTCTTCTTTAATCAGCGCCTCGGTAAGTTGGCGTGCTCGATCAGCACGAAAGTTCATAAACAACACCGCATCACCATCTGCCAGCGTCGCGGGTGCGCCAATGCACGTGGGAGCTACAAACTCATCGGTCTCTCCGCGGTCATAGGCGGCTTGCAGGCCTGCGGTAGCAGAAACTGCTGTTTGTTCGGCGTCGCCGCTACAGAGCAGACGATAGCTTTTTTCCAGACGATCCCAGCGTTGATCGCGATCCATCGCCCAATACCGACCCGTAATGGTGGCTAATCGCCCCACGCCTAACTGCGCAAAGACGTCTTCAGCAGCCTGAATTGCCGTCAGGGCACTGCGCGGCGGTGTATCCCGCCCATCGAGAAACCCATGCAAATAAATTTTGTCGGCACCTTTGGCCGCGGCTAGGCGCAGCATCTCAACAATATGGCGCTCATGACTGTGTACGCCGCCAGAAGACAGTAAGCCCATAATATGAACAGCTTTGCCTTGGCTCACAGCAGATTCAATCGCCTGGCAATAGGCTGGATTGCGGTGAAAGCTGCCATCGGCAATGGCCTTGTCGATTTTTGAGATCGACTGATGAATAACGCGGCCTGAGCCAAGGCTCATATGCCCCACCTCACTATTACCCATTTGACCTTCGGGCAAGCCCACATCTTGTCCGGACCCCGAAATTAACGTTGTGGGCGCTGTTTGCCAAAGTCGATCCCATGTGGGGGTGTGCGCCGCTGCAATGGCGTTATCTCTGGGGTCCTCACGGTGGCCAAATCCGTCCAAAATAATCAATAGGGTGGGTCCTTGTTCGGCCTGCTTCATAATCCTAAAGATCCTCTGAAATTTTGAATGTGGATCGCTATTGTAACCTTGCCACCGTCACTAAGCCCATTAACCCTGCTGGAGCGCTCTGGCGCAAACCGTTATACTCCCGCGCCAGTCCCGCATACGGCGGGCGCCCGTCACCCCACGAGACAGCCGTGCAACTAGACCTTTTAATAGAATTTTTTAGCCAACAGTGGCTCTTGGTACTTGCTTTAGCGGCAACGTTAACCATGCTTTTCTTACATGAATCCCGCAAGGCTGGCCCGGCTGTTTCACCTCAGCAAGCGATTAATTTGGTCAACGGTGAGGGCGGTATTTTTCTCGATATTCGCGACGGGGCAGAGTACAGCAAGGCACACATTGCCGATGCTAAGCATATTCCGCTGACGCAATTGGGAACCCGCAAAGCAGAACTTGCCGGATTTGAAGACAAGCCGCTCATCGTGATTTGCAAGCTGGGTCAATCCTCGGGAACCGCAACACGCCAACTACGAGAGGCAGGCTTTAGCCGCGCGCAGAAAATGTCGGGTGGCATGATGGAGTGGGATGCCATGAAGTTGCCGGTGGTGAGCTCCTAATGCCTGAAGTTGTTATATACACCACGCGCTGGTGCCCCTTTTGCATCGGGGCTAAGGCGCTACTCAATAAAAAGGGATCCGAGTTTTCCGAGATACCCGTTGACGGGGATCCAGCGTTGCGCGCCACTATGGCCGAGCGTGCCGGTGCAACAAGTGTCCCTCAAATCTGGATTGGCGATGCCCATATTGGCGGCTGCGATGAGCTTTATAGTCTCGAGCAGCAAGGGCGTCTCGATAGTATGCTGTCGGGACAGTCCTGACGGGTTAGACTTCATCATCATTTTTTCAACTACACAGCTCATAAAGGAGTCGTTCCATGGCTGAAGAACAAGCCGCGGCTGATAACCAGCCACCTCAGCAGCAATTTACGTTGCAACGGATTTACACCAAGGATATCTCCTTCGAATCCCCATCAACGCCTCAGATTTTTCGTCAAAATTGGCAGCCAAACGTCAATATTGACCTAAACACCAAAAGTTCTCGGGTCGATGAAGAAGGTAATCATGAGGTTGTATTGACCTTAACCGTGACTGCCAAAATGGAAGACGACACGGCTTTTCTCGTCGAAGTTCAGCAGGCGGGTATTTTCTTCGTTGTCGGCATAGAGGGTGAGGCACTGCGACAGGTGTTGGCCACTGTCGGCCCAAATATCTTATTCCCTTATGCTCGGGAAAGTATTGACGCCTTAGTTGTTAAAGGTGGATTCCCGCCCCTGATGCTGGCTCCGGTCAACTTTGAGGCGCTTTATCGACAGGCTGTTGCCAGCCAGGCGCAGCAGGAAGCTGCCGGGCAAGTCGAGTCAGACGCCGAGTAACGTCTAGGCACCCCCCACAGGGGTGCCGTCTTCTTCAAGTTCTTTGATCTTACGTGTCAGCGTGTTGCGGCCCCAGCCTAGCGTTTCGGCGGCTTCGGCACGCTTGCCTCCGGTGTGCGCCAAGGCGGCTGTAATCATAATGCGCTCGAATTCGGGCAGTGCCTTTCGCAGTACATTGGATTCACCGGCGGCGAGTCGCTGCTGGGCCCAAGCTGCCAGCGTGTCTTGCCACGTCGCCGTGTCGTTGTCGCGGACGGGTTGTGCGGGCTCTAGCAGCTCGGGTGGAAGGTCGCTGGGGTGAATTTCCCGGCCCGCGGCCATCACCGTTAACCAGCGGCAGGTATTCTCAAGTTGTCTTACATTACCCGGCCAAGGTAGTTGGCACAGATAACGAGACGCAGAGCTGGATAATATTTTCCCTTCTACCCCGAGTTCCTGAGCGGCTTTACCCAAGAAAAACTGCATAAGCTTGGGTATATCCTCTTGTCGGTCAGCGAGGCGGGGAAGATGAATTCGAATCACATTAAGGCGGTGAAAAAGATCTTCTCGAAACTGGCCGTTCGCAACGAGGTTTTCTAAGTTTTGATGGGTCGCCGCGATAATTCGCACATCGGCTTTTACCGGAGCCGCTCCACCGACGCGAAAAAACTCACCATCGGCGAGAACGCGCAGCAGTCGCGTTTGGGTTTCAGAGGGCATATCGCCAATTTCATCGAGAAATAGGGTGCCGGAGTCGGCCTGTTCAAATCGTCCAACCCGTCGAGCTGATGCACCTGTGAAAGCGCCTTTCTCGTGTCCAAACAGCTCTGACTCCATCAGCTCCTTGGGGATAGCCGCCATGTTTAGGGCAATGAAGGGTCCGGCTTTGCGTGGGCTATGGCGGTGCAGGGCGCGGGCTACCAGTTCCTTTCCGGTACCTGATTCACCATTAATAAGCACGGTGATCTGGCTGTGGGCAAGGCGGCCAATAGCGCGAAACACCTCCTGCATGGCAGGGGCATTGCCAATGATTTCCGTGGGTTTGTCGGGAAGTTCAGCAACAGGTGCTTTACGTTCCTTGCGCATGGTTGGGGTGCGCATGACGGTCGCAACAATTTCATCGACGTCAAAGGGCTTGGGCAAGTACTCAAAGGCGCCCTCTTCATAAGACGCTACAGCACTGTCGAGATCGGAATGGGCCGTGGTAATGATAACCGGCAGATTAGGGTGTGCGGTTCGCAACTGGCCCAGCAGTGCTAAGCCGTCGATACCGGGCATGCGAATATCGCTAATCACAACATCGGGTGCTCCCGACGCAATGGCTTCTAGCAGGGCTTCTGCCGTTTCAAAGCTCTGACAGAGAAGTCCCGCTTGGGTTAAAGCTTTCTCCATAACCCAGCGTATGGAGCGGTCGTCATCAACCACCCAAACTGTTCGATCGTCGGACACGTCTTAAGTCTCCATCGGTAATAAAACGGTAAAGCATGTATGGCCAGGTTTGCTTTCGCATTGGATAAGCCCGCCATGTCTGTTGGCAATCATTTGTGCAATCGATAAACCCAAGCCATTGCCCTTGGTACTTGACGTCACCATGGGCAGGAATAACTGATTTAACTGATCGCTGGGGACGCCCGGGCCGGCATCGATAATGTCTAGGCAGCAGACCAGTTTGTGGCGTTTGCCACCCAACGTGTACTGACGCTTCGCACGACTTCGAACCGTTATGGTGCCTTTTCCTGCCAAGGCCTGGCTGGCGTTACGGGTGATGTTTAATATCACCTGCGTGAGTTGATCGGGGTCGGCCTTGAATTCGGGTAATGACGGGTCGTAGTCCCGGGCTATCACAATATTGCCCCCTGACTCGGCCTCTGTGAGCTGCCTAACGCGCTCAAGCACCTCATGAATATTCATGAGTCGAGTTAACAGGCGTTCTCTGGGGCCCAGCATGCGGTCAACCAATGTGCGCAAGCGGTCCACTTCTTCCATAATTACGTCGGTGTATTCAGTAAGCTTGCCGTTACCCAGCTCTCGTGCGAGTAATTGTGCGGCACCACGAATGCCCCCCAGTGGATTCTTAACTTCGTGGGCAAGCCCTTTTATTACCTGACGCATAGAGGCCTGTGCCTCTCGTAGCTGCGCGTCTTCGCTAATCGCATTTAGCCGGTCTACCGGGTTGAGTTCCAGCAGCAGGCTGGGGCCTTCACCGGGGGGCTGAATGGGGCTAATTATAAGATCGACGCAGTACTGAGCACCGCTATGTAATGCCAATGGCATCTCGCGCTTCACTGTCGCAAAATTTTCACTTTGTACTTGGGTCAGTAGGTTTTGCCAGTCTGGGCTCAGATTTACCAAACGATCAAAGTGTATGCCTCGAGTGCGTTCAATGGAGGCTTGTAGCAAGGTCTCACTGGCCGGATTCAAGCTGACAATCCGTAAGTCTGCATCTAGCATGATCACGGCAGTGGCTAGGGCCTCAAGTATGTGATCTCGGGCACCAGCTGCGGAGTAGTCTGGGTCATTCTGACAGATAGCACTCACCGGATAGATGGCCTGAGTACATAGACCGTTATCGGGGGAGAGGTACTCAGTACATCACTCTCAGCATTTTGACGTTCTATGGTGATTTTGTGCTCGCCGCGAAAGATATTCCGCAACTGCCAGCTATTACGCCTTTGCGGCGGCGCTATGATTTCTCCATCGAGTTTGACTACGGCCAAATCCCCAGCCGCTAAAGGCGGAGAAAATAAAGCGGTCACAAGAAAATCTCCGGGGCCCATAGGCACGGTCGTGCCGTCGTCGGGGCTTGTAATGCTGGTGGTATATTTCACCGCCGCCTCAGAGTTAGTGGCTTCTGGGCTTGGGGTAGGGAGCTTCGGGGGTGGTTCCGACAGATTGGTAGGGCCCAGCTCAATTTCAAGAACACGCTCTGAGCGATTGTCTACTGGGGGTTTGTCGCTGAACACAGTGTTACCGTTTTTGTCGGTGTACTTAAAAATCTCTGCCCGTAACGGCAGGGTATTGAGCACAGCAATCGCGAAGATCGCAATTACTAGTCCATTGGCAATTTTGATCATGGGTCCGGCTCCAAGAGTTGTCCCAAAAACAGCTTGCACTGATTGGGCATTTTGAACCAGAGCGGGTATGGCTTTTAAAGCGTTCCTAAAAACAGAGTCCTTACGCCCCAATCAGGCGCAAGGACTCTCGTCGGTCTTTAAACCGAGTAGTACATATCGAACTCGACAGGGTGCGTGGTCATATCGAGACGCTGCACTTCTTCACGCTTGAGATCGATATAGGCGTCGATCATATCGTCGGTAAATACCTCACCTCGAGTCAGGAACTCTCGATCGGCATTGAGCGCCTCGAGTGCCATTTCCAGGCTTGAAGCCACCGTTGGAATCGCTTTGGCCTCTTCGGCTGGAAGGTCATACAGGTCTTTATCCGCGGCATCCCCAGGGTGAATCTTGTTTTGAATGCCATCTAAGCCAGCCATTAGCATCGCTGCGAAGGCCAGATAAGGGTTGGCGGTGGGGTCGGGGAAACGAACTTCGACACGCTTACCTCGGGGAGAAGGCTCGTAGGGTATGCGAATAGCAGCGGATCGGTTTCGCGCTGAATAAGCCAGCATAACCGGCGCTTCAAACCCAGGAACCAAGCGCTTGTAACTGTTGGTTGACGCATTGGCAAAGGCGTTTAGAGCTCTGGCATGTTTGATGATGCCACCAATGTAGTAAAGCGCCGTATCAGACAGACCTGAATATCCGTCACCCGCAAAAGTGTTCTCGCCGTCTTTAGCGACTGACTGATGGACGTGCATACCCGAGCCGTTATCCCCAACGATAGGCTTGGGCATAAACGTTGCTGTTTTGCCGTAGGCATGGGCCACGTTGTGAACGCAGTACTTCAGAATTTGTACTTCGTCAGCCTTCTTCACCAGGGTATTGAAGCGAATGCCGATCTCGCATTGTCCCGCCGTGCCCACCTCGTGGTGATGTACCTCAACGTCTAAGCCCATTTGCTCCATCGCAGAACACATAGCTGCTCGAATATCGTGCAAGCTATCAACGGGTGGGACAGGGAAATAGCCGCCTTTTACGCCAGGTCGGTGGCCGGTATTGCCGTCATCGTAATGTGCTGATGAAGACCATGCCGCCTCTTCTGAATTGATGCTGTAGCCAGCGCCACTCATATCAGCGTGCCACTTGATGTCGTCGAAGACGAAAAATTCGGGCTCAGGGCCAAAAAATGCCGTGTCACCAATGCCGGTAGAGGCAAGGTACGCCTCGGCGCGCTTCGCAACACTTCGAGGGTCGCGCTCGTAGCCTTGCATGGTCGAGGGCTCGATAATATCGCAGCGCAGGATAACGGTGGCGTCATCGGTAAAGGGGTCAAGGACTGAGCTTGAGTCGTCTGGCATCAGGATCATGTCTGACTCATTAATGCCCTTCCATCCGGAGATAGATGACCCGTCGAACATCTTACCTTCGTCGAAAAAGTCCTCGTCGACTTCAGTAGCGGGTATGGAGACGTGTTGCTCCTTGCCTTTAGTATCGGTAAACCGAAGGTCTACCCAGCGAATATCATTGTCTTTGATCAAAGTGAGCGTGCGCTCAGACATGGCTAACTCCTTGAAATAACTAAATGGGGGCCTTACGTAGCCCCAATGCCTGATGATTGGGGCATGCACCATGCCATGAATCATCTCAAGAGGATAGTGCAAGGTATGTGCCAGCGCGCCATTATGGGGCGTAAAATTTTTAAGCTATTGAATTTAAACAATAAAATGTAGCCATCGTTATTTGCCCATGAGACTCGAGCCCCACGAACCGCACTAAATAAGTGCGCTATGCACCAAAATAAACCCCTAATCGCTCCAAAATGTGGCGCTAAGGGGCCGAAATTAAAGATCCTACTCTTCACAGTAACCGTAATATTGCAGACCTGTTAACCGGCCGCCTCTGGTAGACTCCGCGCCGCCTAACCCCCCTTCACCTTGGAGAGACACGCAGCGTGATCAGCCAGCTGAGAAATATTGCCATCATTGCCCACGTAGATCATGGCAAAACGACACTTGTGGATTGCTTGCTACAGCAGTCCGGCACGCTTGATAGAAAAGCGGCGGGTACCGAGCGAATCATGGATTCGAACGACCAGGAAAAAGAGCGTGGCATTACCATTCTTGCGAAAAACACGGCCATTCGCTGGCAAGACTATCGCATCAATATTGTGGACACACCCGGACACGCAGATTTTGGCGGCGAAGTGGAGCGCGTGCTGTCTATGGTCGACTCGGTGCTGTTGTTGGTGGACGCCGTTGACGGACCGATGCCACAGACTCGATTTGTTACTTCGAAGGCTTTTGAGCGAGGCCTCAATCCCATTGTTGTTATTAACAAGGTCGATCGCCCTGGCGCCAGGCCCGACTGGGTGGTTGATCAGGTTTTTGATCTTTTCGATACCTTAGGTGCCAATGAGGAGCAGCTCGACTTTCCTATTATTTATGCATCTGCTCTGAACGGCATATCGGGCGAGGAACACGAAGCGATGGCAGCCGATATGGAGCCGTTGTTTCAAACGATTGTCGATAAAGTCCCCGCACCGTCAGTGGATACTGAGGGTCCCTTGCAGCTGCAAATCTCGGCCCTCGACTACAGCAGCTATGTGGGTGTTATTGGTGTTGGGCGTATTACCCGTGGTTCAGTAACCCCTAATACCCAAGTGGCTGTTATTGACCGCAATGGGGACAGTCGCAACGGAAAAATTCTTCAGGTTATGGGTTATCAGGGCCTAGAACGGGTCGACGTGGCTGAGGCTGGCGCTGGCGATATTGTCTGCGTGACAGGGATCGAGGCATTGAATATTTCTGACACCTTATGCAGTCCGGGAACGCCCGAGCCGCTGCCGCCTTTGTCTGTCGATGAGCCGACGGTAAGCATGACCTTTCAGGTTAACGATTCGCCATTTGCCGGGCTTGAAGGCAAGTATGTAACGTCGCGCAATATTCGGGAACGGTTGGAACGTGAACTCATACACAATGTGGCTTTGCGCGTGGAAGAGGGGGATTCCCCGGACAAATTCTCCGTATCCGGTCGCGGGGAGCTGCACCTGTCAGTGCTGATAGAAAGCATGCGTCGTGAAGGTTTTGAGCTGGGTGTTTCGAGGCCCGAGGTCATTCAAAAAGAGATCGACGGTGAGCTCTGTGAACCCTACGAAAATTTAGTCATCGACTGCGAGTCAGAGCACCAAGGTGGCGTTATGGAGGAGTTAGGGCTACGCAGAGCCGAAATGAAAAACCTGGTGATTGACGGTAATGGACGCGTGCGCCTTGAGTTTATTGTTCCAGCCAGAGGTTTAATTGGGTTTCGCTCACAGTTTTTAACGCTAACTTCAGGCTCGGGCATCATGACTCATGTTTTTGATCACTATGGTCCTGTAAAGCGCGCAGAGCTGGGCGGTCGCGTAAACGGCGTCTTGGTTTCCATGGTTAAAGGCAAAACCTTGGCCTACGCGCTATACACCTTGCAGGAGCGAGGGCGCCTTTTCGTGGATCCCAATAAAGATGTCTATGAGGGGCAGATTGTTGGGCTGCATAGTCGCGGCAATGACCTGGTTGTTAACCCGACGAAGGCCAAGCAGCTGACTAATGTCCGGGCTTCTGGCACCGATGAGGCTCTGATTCTATCGCCGCCAGTGCGTCACAGCCTTGAACAGGCCTTGGAATTTATTGAGGATGATGAGCTGGTAGAGGTGACACCCGATAGCATTCGGCTACGTAAAAAATTGCTTCTTGAACACGAACGCAAGCGAGCGGCTCGCAGCGCAGCGTAAAGTCCCTGGGCTCGAAATAAGGTCGCAATTTGGTGGCCTAAGCATTGGCCGTCGCTAAATGGGGCGGGTTCAGCTCAGCAGCATTTCAAAGTGCGGCAGGTCGTCCTCAAGGTAGGGGCCTTTCACCGTGGTGAAGCCCAAGCTGTGATAAAACTCCTGCAGGTAAGCCTGGCCGCTAAGTCTTATGTTGGCACTGGGCCATAGTGCTTTGCTGTATGCGAGGCTCTGAACCATGGCCTCACGGCCTAATCCTTGACCCCGGTTATCCGGAGCCACGGCCACGCGCCCGATAGACAGCTCCGGATAAACCGCCCCCGGAGGCGCAATTCTCAAGCAGGCAACGAGTTGTCCCTGTAACAGTCCCTCAAGGTGCCAGCAGTCTGGGTCCTTGCCATCGGGGTCTAAATAGGGGCAGGTTTGCTCGACGACAAAAATACTGCCCCTCAGGTTTAGCATGGCGTGCCATTGTGATGCGCTGAAGAGATCGAAATGGCGAAAACGCCAATTGAGGGTATGAGACATAGTGTTGCCAGTTTTTTGCCATCGAATGCGCCCTTTTCAGGACACAGATAGTTTATCGGGTTAGGATTCAATCGGACAGGCATTATAGGGCTGCAGAGTATGCTGACCACTGGGCAAGTACAGGACGACATCGGTCTTCTCAACAGCGCGGCAAGGCAATCATTGTCGGGGGTTTTTGTCGGCCTCGATATTGAATCGAATTTGGTAGAGCTGCCTGCGAGCCGGTCGGTGCATTTTACGCCCCTTCCTAACCACACGATTGCCAGGGTGGAATCGGGTCTTGTATCGGTTCTCCACGAGCAAACGGTGGTCGGCGTTTTAGAGCCCGGTGATCTTGTTTTAGGCGATAGCGCTCAGGTACCAGCAACCGTGACCGCGCTGCAATTTGGCTCAGACGAAGGCGCTACGGTTAGAACTTGGGAACAAGATTCTTTTTTGCGCGCTATCAGTAACGACACGGCTCGCCAAAAGCACTGGTTGGCCGCTCTGATACAAACGCAATCTCTGATGTATCGCATGAGTGGCCTGAATATTCAGCGACAAGCCGGGCTGGGAGGTGATACCGAGGTTTACTCTCCGGGTGCGGTCATTATTCAGCAGGGAGACCCGGCCGACGATGTGTTTTCTATGGTGGCGGGTGTTGCGCAGGTATTAGTGGATGAGCAGCCCGTGGCCAGAATTGCCACCGGAGAGTTGTTTGGCACCATGGCGGCGCTCACGAACGGGCACAGGAATGCTACCGTTACTGCTTTGGAGCGCTGTTCGGTACTGCGTGTTCCTAAGGATCGATTTTTTGAAATCATCCGCACACGACCAGAAGCGGTGCAGGGTTTGTTGGTGGATATGGCGCGCTCTATTACCGCACTTAACGGAGAGGTTGTGACCTTGCGCCACCGGTTAGCACAAACTTAAATCCTATCCCTGTTATCAATAACTACTGAGAGTTCCAGTTCATGTCTGATCCGGTAATGGGCGCTACAAGCCCTGAAACCCTGTCGTTACGCGAATATGCAGAAAAGGCTTACCTCGATTATTCGATGTACGTCATTCTTGATCGTGCTCTGCCCAACATCGGTGACGGGCTTAAGCCGGTCCAGCGACGCATTGTGTATGCGATGAGTGAGCTGGGGTTAAAGGCTACCGCGAAGTTTAAAAAATCAGCCCGCACCGTCGGTGACGTTATTGGTAAATTTCATCCCCATGGCGATAGCGCAGTCTATGAAGCCATGGTGCTTACGGCCCAAGATTTTAGCTATCGCTATCCCTTAATCGATGGCCAGGGTAATTGGGGTTCACCCGATGATCCTAAGTCATTCGCCGCCATGCGTTACACAGAATCCAGGCTCACGCACTACGCAGATATTCTTCTGGCCGAATTGGGGCAGGGGACGGTTGATTGGCAGCCAAACTTTGATGGCACCCTTGATGAGCCTATGGTGCTACCCGCCCGCGTACCTAATTTGCTGCTCAACGGTACCACGGGAATTGCTGTGGGAATGGCTACTGATATTCCACCACACAATTTGCGCGAGGTCGTCAGGGCCACCATTCGGTTGCTGGAGGCGCCTCGTGCGGCTATCGAAGAGCTCGATGACATTATTCAAGGCCCCGATTTCCCCACCGAGGCAGAAATTATTACCCCGCGCGCTGAAATTAGCGCGATGTATAAAACCGGTCGCGGTTCTCTTAAGATGCGCGCGGCTTGGCGTGTAGAAGACGGCGCCATTGTCGTTCATGCCCTGCCACATCAAGTCTCGGGATCGAAAGTTCTCGAGCAAATTGCGGCGCAAATGCAGGCCAGAAAGTTGCCCATGGTTGGGGATCTGCGGGATGAGTCGGATCATGAGCATCCAACACGATTTGTGGTGGTGCCCCGCTCAAACCGCGTTGATCTCGATGCCCTGATGAGTCACTTGTTCGCGACGACAGACTTAGAACGAAACTATCGTGTGAATCTCAATGTGATTGGCATCGACGGCCGTCCCGGGGTTAAATCTTTGGCGACGATTTTGCTCGAATGGCTGGAATTTCGCAGGACCACTGTGCGCCGTCGCCTCGAGTATCGGTTAGAAAAGGTCCTCAAAAGACTTCATATTCTTGAGGGCTATCTCGTTGCCTACCTCAATATCGATGAAGTGATTCGGATTGTTCGTGAAGAAGATGCGCCACGACCAGCCCTTATGGCAAGATTTGAGCTCACCGAGGTGCAAGCCGACGCTATTCTCGATTTAAAGTTGCGCAACCTCGCGAAGCTGGAAGAAATGAAAATTCGCGGCGAGCAAAATGAATTGGCTGAAGAGCGCGACGACCTCGAAAAGACCCTAGGTAGTGATGCGCGGCTAAAAACACTCATTAAAAAAGAGCTGGAGGCTGTTGCCAACGATCATGGCGATGAGCGACGCTCGCCAATAGTGGCCCGGGAAGAAGCTAAGGCCTTCAGTGAGCTGGAGTTAACCACGGCAGATCCGCTGACCATTGTTTTGTCTGAAAAGGGCTGGATAAGAGCGGGCAAGGGACATGATATTGACCCTGAAACCCTAAGTTATAAATCTGGAGATGCTTTTAAATTGGCCGCAAAAGGCCGAAGTAATCAGCCTACAGTGGTCTTTGACTCTACCGGCCGTTCCTACAGTTTACCGAGTCATCAACTGCCTTCAGCCCGGGGCCAGGGCGAGCCATTGACCGGGCGTATTAATCCCCCATCGGGTGCGACTTTCGAGGCCCTGCTAACCGGGGTAGATGCTGACCGTTATTTATTGGCTAGCGATGCGGGTTACGGTTTTATTGCTCGGTTCGCTGATCTTCAGACAAAAAATAAGGCTGGCAAAGCGGTTTTATCCCTGCCTAAGGGTGCGGGGGTGCTCCAGCCTGGAAGCGTTGGCAGCGCAGACGAGGCGGCAATGGTTGCCGCGGTGACCAATGAGGGTCGGCTCTTGGTATTTCCTCTGACCGACCTCCCCGAGCTTTCGCGAGGAAAGGGCAATAAAATTATTGGCATTCCAACGCCAAGGGCTGCTGCCCGAGAGGAATTAATGGTGGGTGCAGTCGTTCTGGTCCCAGGCACTGTGCTGCAAATTACCGCCGGTAAACGGCATTTAAAGCTCAAGTTTAGTGACCTTGAAAATTATCGGGGTGAGCGCGGTAGGCGTGGTAACAAACTGCCTAATGGTTTTCAGAAGGTCGTTGCTGTTGGCGTCGTAGGGGCTGACTGAAGGCTAAAGTCAGTCCTCGGGTTCGTCACTGATAATGAGCGCTCGTAGCAGAATTTCGCGCTGGCGCTCAACGAGGTCTCTGTGGCCATCGGCGAATTTTCCTAGCTGATAACGCCCCGGTGGCGCCTCTTCGATGCCTACGCGGTTCATGAGCTGGACATCCTGTGTCAGGGTCTCAGACAGGTGGATTTCGTTTCCTGACTGACGCGCTAAGGCTTCCAGTTCATCTACCGCGGCTTGGGTGTAGAGGCCCGGGTAAATGTCTTCGCCATCGCCGCGTCCTAGTTCACTGCCGCCGACGGCGAGCCCCAGCCCAACGGACAATCTCAGCTGCTCCTCTAATTTTGGTGCTGTCTGTTGAATTAACCAGGCGCAGCTTGCTGCCCGGACGGTCGGTGAAGCAATTTTATGTTTACCGTTAAACCATACGGCAATACCGAACTGGCGAACGACCTGCAGCTCACCGTTATAAAAACCTGCAGCACCGTAGATCATGCGATGTATGTGAGCGACATAGCGCTGTAACCGTCGCTCATCTACCGTTTCCAAATAGCCAGGAAGACTTCTGAAGTGGATAAATAAAATGGCGGTTTCGACGTAGTGTTGATCCCCCAGACTTTGCTGTTGTGTGGGGGGTTTGAGTAGGTCTAGCGGTAGCGCGGCAACACGCTCTCTCAGTGCTTCGATCTCGTTGGCACTCACCTGCTCAGTATCCCCAACAACCCCAAGCTCGGCGGCTACGGCCTGTAAATTTTTACCCAGCCGTAAAGCCAGAGTTCGGGTGATCAAATAAACCGCAATGCTCAGTAAAATTGCCAGACCCGATAGGCTGAGCACAAATTGGAACTGTGTACTGTCACTAATGGCTGTACTGAGGGCGACTTCGGCAACACCGGCCTGATCACCCGCAATCATAATGGGTGCCTGGAAAATCGAACTGCTAGACTTTTGATCGCCAACTGCCACGAGTTCGCGCTTATCAACATCGAGTGCTCTGGCCGCAACGATACGCTTCTGTTCGGCAAGTTTGTTCAGCTCGCCTGCAATACCCAAGCGATCACCGGTTGCCATCTCTGCACCGAGTCGCCGCGCTAATTGCTCGGCCACGGCCTGTCCATACTCCCCTTGAAGGGTGGCCTGACTGTGACTGCTGGACTGTGCGGCTAACCCTACCAGCGCAAGACTAGAAATGAGACAGCAAAGGCATGCGGTTGCTGCCAGCTGCTGGTGCAGGGGTAGGCGACTAATGACTGTTGCAAGTGCGCGCACTGTTATCGGCCTTATTTGAAGTAGCCCGCAGTATAAACGTCACGTCTGCGCTATGCTTGTCATCCTCAAGGATTAAACTATGACGAACACGCGATACACGCTGACTGCGATCTCAGCGAATGGTCAGCCGGATGCTTTTGCGCCGCTGAATAACGCCTTACGGGCTTTTTCGGCGACAACCTTAGAGGTGCGAGTTTTGCCCGTGCCTCGATCCCTGGCGGGGCGCAGATCAGCCCAGAGTTATTCTTTGCCCGCCGACTACGATGTCGATCTTCTGGCTCGATCCTTAAGAGAGCTTGACCGAGAGGCGGCACTGGATTGGGCAATACAGACCGTGACTTCTCGAGTGCGCCCCTATCGTCTTGCGGTATTTGACATGGATTCTACGCTTATTCAGTGCGAGGTTATTGATGAGCTAGCGCGGGTCGCGGGGGTGGGGGCGCAGGTTGCCGCTATTACAGACCGTGCCATGCGCGGCGAGCTCGACTTCCAGGAAAGCTTTATAGAACGGGTGGCGTTGCTTAAGGGCTTGGAGCTCAATGCGGTTGATCGCATTCTAGAGGTCATGCCGATTACGGAGGGTGTGAGTGAGCTGCTGTTGACTCTGCGTGCAAAGGGGGTTTACACCGCCATTTTGTCCGGTGGCTTCTTACCTTTTGCCCAGTATTTACAGCGAAAGTTTGGTTTTGATGAAGTTCATGCCAATGGTCTCGATAGCGATGGGGGCGTGCTGACGGGAAAAGTACAGGCGCCGATTGTTGATGGTGACTACAAGCGCAAGGCCTTATTAGACATTGCTGAGCGAAAAAATATTGCTCTCGAGGACACCATAGCTGTTGGTGACGGTGCCAATGATCTACCCATGCTGACGGCTGCGGGCCTGGGTGTGGCTTATGCCGCCAAGCCACTGGTGCAGGCACAGGTAGATTTACAACTTAACCATGTTGGGCTCGATGGTGTCTTGTACTACCTCGGTGCCGGCAGTGAACTCAATGACGCATAGCGCTGAAGTCTTGGCAATGCTGCGGTATGATTCGCGGCGACTGACGTAAGGAGCGCCCTATGGCCAATTTTTCCACCAACGAATTCAAGTCCGGTCTAAAAGTGATGCTCGATGGCGAGCCGTGCTCGATTCTCGAGAACGAGTTTGTGAAGCCGGGTAAAGGCCAGGCGTTTAACCGCGTTAAGTTGCGCAACTTGCGCTCGGGCCGGGTATGGGATCGCACCTTTAAATCGGGGGATTCGTTGGAGGGTGCCGATGTGCTCGACGTTGAGCTCGAATACTCCTACACCGATGGTGAGTTTTTCTACTTTATGGACCCGGTTAGTTTCGATCAGCATGCTGCGAGTGCCGATGCCGTGGGGGATACCCAAAAGTGGCTAAGGGAGCAGGAAAAGTATGAGGTGACCCTGTACAACGGCGCCCCCATTACCGTGAGCCCACCTAATTTTATTGAGTTAGAAATTACCGAAACTGATCCTGGCTTGAAGGGCGATACCGCACAGGGTGGCTCCAAGCCAGCAACCTTGACGACGGGTGCTGTGGTTCGTGTTCCCCTGTTTATCTCCCAGGGTGAGAGTATTCGTATTGACACGCGAACCGGAGATTACGTCAGTCGCGCCAGCAAAAACTGAAAACCAGCGGTGACAGACTGGCGCCCAGGGGCTAACCACGTCATCCAGCGGCAGCGTGCCGCTTTGCTTGCCGATCTCAGAGACTACTTCGCAAAACAACGTGTTTTGGAAGTCGAAACCCCGCTGCTGTGTCGGGCGGGTGTATCAGACCCTGCCTTGGAAAATTTTGAAGTGCCCTGCGGTCATGAGATGCGTTTTTTACAGACCTCACCTGAGTACGCTATGAAACGCCTGTTAGCGGCGGGTAGTGGTGATATTTTTCAAATTTGTAAGGCCTTTCGTTGGGAGGAGCAGGGGGTGCGTCACAACCCCGAATACACCTTGCTCGAGTGGTACCGCCTAGGTATTGACCACTATCAACTGGCACGGGAAGTGGGGGAGCTCGTGGCGGCTGTGCTAGAGCGCCCGGGCTGGCAAATTTGGTCATGGCAGGCGATTTTTCAGGAAGTCCTCGGTGCAGGTGCCCACACGGCTCCTCGGGAAGAACTTGAGGCGCTGGCTATGGGCCATCTGGGAGAAATCCCCTTGGGCCTTGATCGCGATAGCTTGCTCGATTTATTAATGAGTCACTGCGTGGAGCCTGCGATAACCGGTTGGGGTATTGTTTTTATTATTGACTATCCGGCATCTCAGGCGGCGTTGGCACAACGGATTTTGGATGTGGCAGGGGAGCCTCGGGGAGCGCGCTTTGAGTGTTATGTAGACGGCACAGAGCTTGCAAATGGTTATTGGGAGTGCGGTGATGCTGCGGAGCTCAGGGCACGTTTTGCCGAAGATAACAGTTTGCGGAAGGCGCGAGGCCAAAGCGACCGTAGGCCTGACGAGCAACTTTTAGATGCTTTAACAGCAGGTTTGCCTCCTTGTGCAGGCGTTGCGTTGGGCGTAGATCGTCTGCTGGCTCTAAAAACAGGTGCCCAGGATTTAGATGCTGTCCTGAGCTTTGCGTGGTCACGGAGCTAAAGGGGCTCGAGGTTGAGCACGACAGGGCCGTATCGATCTATGAAGTCTTGGGGGGGGCGGCGCGGTTTGCCCGAGGAGATTTCAATACAGACGAACTGGTGTTTGGCCCGAAGCACCGTTTCACCTGAGCGACTATCAATGATTTGAAATTGGCGCTCCATGGTTAGCTTTCGGTCCCACCGGGTAATCCAGGTGCCAACCTGAAGTTCATCGTTTTCATGGGTTGCCCGCAGATACTGGTATTGCGCCTGTGTGAGTGCCATTGCGCGGTTCAGCGATCGATACTGAGCCTCCCCGAGGCCTAGGGCACTGGTGTGGGACCAAGCGGCCTGCTCGCACCAGTTGACGTAAACGCCGTTGTTGGTATGCGACAGCGCATCGATATCCTCGGCACAGACGGTCACCAAAATCATATGGGGATTAGGGTAGTCCCAGTCGAGGTTCGTCATATCGCCGCTACAGGCTCTGCGGGTTTCTGCGCAATCACCAGGTAGCCGAGAGTGATCGCGACGAGTGGGCAAACATAATTGAAAACGGCGAAGGGTAAGTATTCAAGGGTCATAACACCTAAGGTTGCGCTCATATAAGCGCCACAAGTATTCCAGGGAATGAGCACTGAGGTCAGTGTGGCAGAGTCTTCTAGCGATCTTGAAAGGTTCAGTCGGCTCAATCCACGCTCGTCAAAGGCGACCGTAAACATGCGTCCTGGTAGCGCAATGGCTAGAAATTGATCTGCGGCGAGAACATTGGTGATAACCCCGCCTGTCACTGTCGCTAGTATCAAATCGCCCGTGCTGCGCACCCTCTTGAGGGCAGCATTTAACAAGTGCGCCAGAATGCCTGTTCGCTCAAGAACACCGCCAAAGGACAGCGCAGTCACGATCAACCATACCGTGTTCAGCATGCTTGCCATGCCACCTTTACTGAGTAGTTCATTAAGGGATGGGTCTGTACTGCTGCCGGTATAGCCCGCAAACAATACCGTCCACAACCCTCTTACAATGGGTGCAGGACCCTCTTTGTCTAGGCTTTCCCCGAAACGCTGTACCGCGTCGGGCTGCACCAAAAGGGCAAAGACAATACCGATAGCGGTTGAGAGTAAAATAGCAGGGTAGGCGGGTACTCTGAGAAAAATAAGCATCAGCATGCCGACCAACGGTAGCAGGCTGTACCAGGCAACATCGAACTCCGCCGCGAGTGCTGTGCGCAGCTGCGCGATATCCTCGGGTGGGCGAGTGGCTTGCTCACTGTTCATCATTAGAAAAAAGATGAGCGCAATGGCAAAGGCCGGAACAGTTGTCCACAGCATATGGCGAATGTGCTGAAATAAATCGACACCGGCACAAGCCGCTGCAAGATTCGTGGTATCGGATAATGGCGACAGTTTATCGCCAAAATAGGCGCCGGAAATAATGGCCCCCGCGGTCATAGCACTCGAGAGACCAAAGCTCTCGGCGATACCAATAAGGCCTATCCCCAGTGTGCCGGCGACGGTCCAGGAGCTGCCAATACTGATGGATGCCAACGCGCAGATCACCGCAGAGGCGGCGTAGAACAGGGCGGGGTCTAGCAGAGCAACGCCGTGATAAATCATGGCTGGCACGGTGCCGGCCAAAATCCAACTGCCGATCAATGCGCCGACAGCGAGCAAGATAAGAATAGGTCCAAGTCCGACCTGAATGCCATCGGTTAGCGCTTTCTGAATGTCGGCCCAGCTAAGACCACGGCGCAACCCCACCAGAGCTGCAACCCCTGTGGCAACGACAAGAACGATCTGATTCGGTCCGTAGGACGCATCGGAACCAAACAGCTGTACGGCGCCTGCCAGCATAGCCACCAGCAGGACTATGGGCACAAGAGAAAGTAGCATCGGTTATTCCGGACGGTAGCCGGGTTTTGCCATGGTTATTTGAAAAGTTCCAATGATTCTTTCGCGAAAACCACCTTCACAGTAGCTGAGATAGAAGCGCCACATGCGAATAAACCGATCATCAAAGCCCATCTCTTTCACCTTTTCAGTCTGCCCCAGGAAGCCATGGTGCCATGCTTCTAAGGTGCGTGCGTAGTCTAGGGTGATGTCGCGCAGCTGAGTGATCTGAAGATCCGTGTGCTTGGCAAGGTTTTCGCTAATGACTCTTAAGGACGGCAGGCAACCCCCAGGGAAAATATAGCGCTTGATGTAATCAACGGATTGCCGGGCAAAATCATAGCGCTGATCAGGAATAGTAATGGCCTGAATGACCGCTTTGCCGGTGGGTTTTAGTAGCTTGCTGACACAGCGAAAGTAGCTTTCGTAAAACTCATGCCCCACCGCTTCAATCATTTCAATGGAGACCAGTTTGTCAAAGGAGCCCTCTAACTGGCGATAGTCTTGGCACAGCACCGTGATTTGGTTTTCTAAGCCCGCGGCTTTTACCGCCTCCAGAGTATATTGATATTGCTCTTTAGAAATTGTCGTCGTAGTGACTTTGCAACCATATTGCTGGGCGGCGTACATTGCCATGCCACCCCAACCCGTCCCTATCTCAATCAATTCATCCTCAGGCTTAAGTTCCAGTGACTGACAAATGAGCTCGAGTTTGTGCACCGCAGCTTCATCGAGGGTTGCCGAAGCACTGGGATAGGCGGCTGACGAATACATCATGGTGGGGTCAAGAAACAGGTTGAAAAAATCATTTCCCAAGTCGTAGTGTGCGGCAATATTTGCTTTCGAGCCCGTCTCTGTGTTGCGACGACCAAAGTGCGCGAGCTTTAAGCCTATTTGCATGATCCAGCTCTGCTTATCTTTCATTGCCATCATGGTTTCCATGTTGGCACTGAACAATCGAGTGACTTCAGTGAGATCTCGGCTACTCCACTCGCCATCAATATAAGCTTCACCAGAAGCTATCGTTCCGCCAGTGAGGATGCGCCAATACGTCCTATCGTCATGCACATCAACGTGTGCGTGGGGTGCTTCGGGCCGCTCATCGTTACCAAGAGCAAACACCTCTTCACCGTCGTGCAGCGTCAGCGTGCCGACACGAATATTTTTAAGCAGACGTAAAAGTAGCTCTCTAGCCACTTTGGGCTGTACTGCTCGGCTGAGAGTGGGCAGCTTTAAAATGTTTCGCACACTGGATTCAGACATGGGGGTAACCTCGGTGGTTCTCTTCAGCAAAAATTACGGGGCTATCCTCGGTTCGGATGAGGATGAAACGGAACCCCTTTTAACCAAAGTTTCAGCGCTTGCCAATAGATAGCAACAATGACCTTCAGCGTCATAAATGGAAGTCCCCAAATAGCCCGGTTCAGCTGAGTCGCCGAAAACGGGTGGGCCTCCAAAGATAAGGTGGCATCAAAAATCTTTTCGTTGTCCTGAAAATTGCTCAGTTTTATGGCCAGCTGATCGCCGGGCGCGCTGCTAGACCACTGATAAACCATATCCATGGGGTTGAATGGAGAAACATGCAGGGTCTTTTGAAATTTTGTGTGGACTTTGCCCTGGGAGTCGGTCACCGGAATCACATAGCTTCGACGCTCATCCCAGGGGGTATTGGTCACCTCAGCAACAACAAACTTTAGGGTATGGCCATCGGGGGCGTAGCAGAAGTAGCAGGCAATAGGGTTGGCCTGAATGCCAAAGTAGCGCCAGTTCGCTAGGAGATAAATAGAGCCTAGATCCTGGGGCCCACACTGCTCTGCAATGCGGTTTTTGACCGCGTCAACGAGGGGAGTTTGCGCGTCTCCCAAAAAGTCGCTCCGTCGGAACGCCGCGGGAGCCCAGCGCCGTGCAGACCAAAAGGGGATGTCATCGGTCAGGCCTGGAAGGGCGTCTAACTGCACCAAGGGCATAAAGACTTTGTAAGAAAATCGGTGTTGCTTTGGGCTGTGGCGGCAGTGAAACAAGGTGCCACGGTATAACTTTGAAATCATGCGGCCATTGAGTCCGTCTCAGCCAGGGCTTCTGCAACCCTTAGACCGCTGACAAGACCATCTTCGTGAAAACCATTTCGCCAATAGGCGCCACAGAACCAAGTGTTGTTAACGCCATTGATTTCCTCCCAGCGGCTCTGTGCTTCAACCCCGGCCACGGTGAACTGGGGGTGGGCGTAGTTGAATCG
>ERZ807291.620-NODE-620-length-59989-cov-7.103314_pt1 | contig 59989 bp, 44 predicted proteins | sample MGYA00521257_ERZ807291 | MGnify/ENA primary metagenome ERZ807291 (study PRJEB31413, sample SAMN03169783) | marine metagenome | biome: Marine; feature: Water; material: Subsurface seawater | place: North Sea | collected 2011-04-28 | depth 1 m m ... | reverse complement strand
GTAACACATTTTGCCGTTCGTATTCTTTCACCCGATGAAAATACTACAAGGACTCCTAGTAATGAACCGCTGCGATTTGTTGCATCGATTAAAGCAAAACGAAAAAACCTAAGCTTCGAAAAAGTTAGCCTAGAGACAAGAAGCCAAGCTGAAAGTAAAATTACCGGGTTAGCCAAGAGAGAGGAGGAAATTTATTTTATCGATTATAATGTAGGTAATCAAAATTTTGAATACCGCCTATTAGTAGACAAGGCCCCTCAGACGGAATGGAAAAAAATGGGAGTGAGACCTCGGCCTTATATCAAAAGCTACCAGAAGAATTTCAAATATCCAATATACTCTGAGCTACAACCACAGCAAATAACAGAACCGCATGGTGACTTAGAAGCGTGGGAAGGAACAGAGATAGAACTATCTATGCTCTTAAATCAACCTGTTAAATCAGGAACGATTGAGATCCAGTGGACTGGCAAATCTGGTGAAGTTAGAAAACATACACCAACTGAAAAGGAAGACTATCTAAAGAGCACCATTCAGATGACCTATCCGGGGACTTATCGTATAACTAATCTAATTGATAAAAAACTGGCATGGAAAGGTAGACCTTCCTCAATCTTTACAATATCGCCCAAACCAGACTTGGCTCCTTCCGTGGAATGGATTGAACCTCAGGAACGCTCGTTACTGGTAGCACCTAATGATCTCTTGAGTTTCTCAGCCTTGGCTAAAGACGATCTTGGTTTGGCTAGAGTGGAATATGTAATCAAAAAAAATCAGGGAAAGTGGAGATCGTTCCCTATCCCTCAATTAATCGACCCACGCGGAGAAAATACTGCTGCATTTAAATTCAACTTAGATCTTTTGAACCACAAATTAAAATCAGGTACGCAAGCATTTCTTAAACTACAGGCAACTGATCTTAAAGGCACAAAAACTGAAACGGAAGTTATTCAATTATCTATTGTATCAAGAGATTTTGATTTAAGTCTAATCGAGCTATTAGACAATAAATCGAAAATCAAAGAATATCTGGAGAAAATCTACCGGGAATCATCAGAGACACAGAAAAGTATTCAAGAAATAACCAAGGATTTTAAACAGAAAACAATAAATCGAGATGTCTTTATCGAGAAGGCCTTACAGGTGCAGTCAGAACTGTCAATTGAAGCAGAAAGTGCATACGGATCCACTATCCAATCACTTTTAAAGATGCCCAGAGGTACTGACTCATATGAAGTTTCAATGTATGCATCCGCAATTGGACAGATTTTTCTTAATTCAGCAAAGTCATTCAACCATGCCCTTGAAGCAATCGAGCGAGAATCCAATATCAATCTAATTTACCGTTCGCAAAGTAAACTATCCTCCATCTCAAGCAAACGTAGAAGTAAAGCAGCAAACTTTCGAAATCTTAGTCAGGATCTCTTAAATCTACATGCTGAAAGTATTGCGGTTTCGTATCTACATTCCATGCTCCAAAGGCAGGTAGAGTTATCCAAAAATATGGATAATAAAAAATCAATCTCCTTTCTATCTAGACGCCAACAAGTAGCATTGAGCCAATGGGACCCAATCTCAAATAGTCTCTCATATTCAAGAGATTGGACTAACTCTTCAGTCATCAAGAGAGTAAAGGCTATCCAACTTAAACTTATAGATTCTCTTGATGAAAACGGGGATAATAGAAATGAATTGAAGAAACAAATTGAAGAATGGGAAAGAACCATCAAGCAAATTTCACATGATGTAGAAAATAAAATCGCTTCAAAAAATAGGCAATCAATTCAGCAAAAACAAACGGAACAACTTTACTGGAACTTAAGCCGTAACGATTTGCTTTGGAGTGAGACAGATAAACTATGGAAGTCTCTGGATAAAGCAAAGGGTACAAAATTAGAATCAAATATCCATGATCTAGTCGGTGAAATTGATGTATTGATTGCAGATGCCATGATGTTGTCTGAAGTGGAACAGGCAAGGAAGGATCAAAATTCCATTTTTGTTAAAGATGCCGGGCAAATTGGAAGAGCACTTATGCACGTCCAAAAAGAAATTAGAGACACGGATATTAATCGATCAGAAACTTGGACTGAACTTTCTGAAAAATCAGAGAAATTAGGGGCGTCTTTTCAAATGCTGATCCTGCAGCACCAACTGATTGGTTCCGCCAATCAAGTAATTTATTTCATGCGAAAAGAAAATGGAAACTCTTCGATATGGGAAGGTAGTGAATGCGCCCGTCAGTGGAGCCGGGTACAGGCCGTCTGGAAACCGATTCTAGAAATGATGAAACGTGAAAGCATCTCTTCCGAGGCAATTGAGATCATGAAAAAACTACCAAATCAATCATACACAAAAACTTTGATTCAAGAAACACAAAGACGATCAGCATCAGTGCAATATAATCATCAATGGATACTCAAGGAGGCTGAACTTGTTTTTAATGATCTTAAGAAAATAATTTCAATTATTAAACAAGATGTTATGTCGGCACGTACTTTCGTTAATGAGCAAGCACCAACCCTTCCCGAAATAGCGAGAGAACTTGCTAAGGAAACAGAAAAGCAAAAAAATAAACTACAAGAAAACATCGATGATAATACTTCACTATTTGTAGAAAAGAAAAACACTCTGGAAGAACTTAACAGCCAACAAGAAGAAATAGGAAGAGACATCGCAAACTTCGCCCAGGCATTAAGGCAGGAAGCAAATATTCAAAACCTTCTTGATGAGGAAGGAAGGGAAATAGCAAGAGATTCAGATGATGCCGCAGCTTTGATTCAACAAAGAGAAAACGATATCGAGAAAAACTTACAAGAGATAACTGCTACACAATCTATAGATGAACTTAATGAAGCATCTGTGAACACAATTAAAAAGCAGGAGGAACTAATTAACGATTTGAATTTAATCGCAGAACATTTCGATAGACTCAACAATCTAGAACCACCAGATAAAACACGTGCAGAGTTACGTGCCAAAGAGGAAAGACTGGAGATTGCAGAGGAAATAGAAAAGCAGTATCAGGAAGCAGAAAAGCTCTCTCAGTTGGCAGCGCTTTCTCCCAAAGAATTACTCGAAGAACTGGAAGTTGAACTCAAACAAAACCCAACCATGCAGCGGGAACTTTCAGATATCGCTCTCGATACAGTAGAGAGGGCAAAAAAACAACTGGAGGATGCTCAAAGTAGAGAAAATAATTTAGTCGACCAAATTGAAAACGAAGACAATAAATTGAAGAATAGAAAGGCAGAACTGGGTAAAAAGCTAAAAGAGTTGGCCAAGGAAACCGAGCATCTCGTTCAGCAGAAATTAGAGCCACTTGAAGAAAAGGCAAAAATGGCAAAGAATGAATCCATAAGTGAAGAAACTGATATTCTAGGTGGATTATTACAAGCGATTTCAAGGGACACGATGGAGGCTGTGAATCAAAAACCCAATGCTCAGGAATTAAAAGAAATCTCACAGGATCTTGCAGATATATTAGGAGATACAAGCAAGGATTTAGACAAGATTGCAAAAGAGCTAGAAGAACAGGCAGAACTATCACCGGCGCAAGCTCAACAATTAGCCAAGGATACAGAGCAACTAGCGAAAAAACAAAAAAATGATGCAGAATCATTACGGGAAAACCTAACTCTATTAAAAGCTCAAGCACAGGAGGCACAACAGGAAGATCTAAAAAAGAAAAATGATAAAAACCTGGCAAAAGAAACGGTAGAAAAAGCGAAGCAAAAAGCAGAGGATTCAAAGAAAATGGCCGAACAGACGCCGAATGATCACTCATTAAAAGAAAATCAATTAAAGGCAGAGAATCAATTGACTAAAAGCTTAGAAGAATTGGAAGAAACTCAAACATTGTCTTCTTTGGCAGCGCAACAGTCAGAAAATTTAAATGAAATTGCAAAAGCAGCTCAAGCTGAGGTCGATGAAGCCGAAAAGGTTGCGGAACAAAACCAAATAAAAGCCATAGAAGCATCAAATCTTTCGGGTGCCCTCAATGATGAAATCCTTCAAAAACCAGCAACTGATGCAAGTAAACAAGGTGCTAAAATTGCTGAAGAAGCATCCAAACAAGCGCAAACTCTTCAAGAACAGGTCGAAGAAATTTCCAAAGCTTTAGATGAATTAACTGAAAGTGCAGATGGAAGTCCGGAATTACTTTCCGAAGCAATAAAAACTCAAAAGGAACTTTCGGAAGAGACATTTGATACTTCAGAGAAGTTAGCCAAAGCCGCCAGACATGAAGAAAGATTGGATAACCTGGAGGAAAGTGAAGTGCTAAAAAACCTAGCTGAATCAACGGAAGAAATTGCACTGATGGAATTACCTCAAACCACACAAGCTATTGAGAACCAGCTGTTGGCAAATAAACTAGAAGATCTAGCTAATGATACTCAAAAGTTAGCCAACGAGTTAGAAGAAAGTAATCTAACAGGGGAAGAAAATCTACCAAATGAACTCAGCCAACAAGCTGAGGAAATTGCTGATTTGCTAGATCAGGATCCTTCCTTGACCAGCCTCCAAAAAGAAACAGCTGAACTGAATGAACTAGCTGAACAAGCTGAGGCGGAACTTTCTGAATTCGCAGAAAATAATGAGGGCAAAGCCGAAGCTGCAAAACGAGTTGCAAAAAAAGCATTAGAAGCTGCCGACCAAGCGAAAGAAGAGATGGCAAAGGCAAATGAAAAAGCCAAGGCAGCCGCCGATCTGCTCAAAAGCCCCGAAGCAGGGGTACAGCAACCTTCTGAAGATCAGGGGGAAGGATTGGTTCCTCAGGAAGACTCAAATCCATTTTCAGCGATGGCTAGGGATGCCACTGAAGACTTTACTAAAGCAAAAGACTTAGCAGAAACTGAACAAGCAATTGCAAAGCAAGCTGTAAAAGAAGCCAACCAAGCTACTCAACTAGCAGAATCAGCAGCGAAGATAAAACAGGCATCTGAAGAATTGTTAGAGCAATTTTCTAATCCTCCAAATTTTGCTGAACTCGAGGATAAGGGATTACCTCACGCTGGGATAGCTATAAATAATGCGGGCAATTCCTTTGAGGAGAAACTCGATGTACTGGAAGACTTTGAAAGAGGTGAAATACAGGAAACAGATAAGCCCTTAAGTAATTCGGAGCCAGAAAAAGAGATAAATCCAAATCCTACAACCGTTAGCCCTGATAATTTTGGAAATCTTGATTCTGAATTTGAAACAACCACAAATTTTTCAGATCCTGAAGTCAGTGAAGTACTAGCCCAAACACTTGACGCTCTAGATGAAGCGATTTTTGCATCTGAAAATTCGGTATCCGATTCTTATTTAAGCCCAAAACAGGGACAACCGGAACAGTCAACAGAGACCACCGAGCCAGAAACGAATAGAGGCAAAGCTGGTAAACCAAAACCAGGTAATGGTTCGGGTGCAGGAAATGGTGGCCCACTAACCTCAATGAATCATTCCGATCAGGCCATAGCACAAGCACTCCAATCCTTACGCCAAGCGACCCAAGCCCATGCTCAGGTTATGGCACAGCAACGCTCGCAAGTAATTAGAAGTATGGATACAAGAGGAGACCAGCTCAATTCATCCGAAGGGCAATTTCTACCGACCCCTGTTATTGAAATTAATAAACTTCCTTCCATCCAAGAAAAAATAAGCATAGAAGACTGGGGGAAATTACCTCCAAAATTAGCCAAAGATCTCATGGAAGCAAAAAGAGAGAAAGTTTCTGAAAATTATCGTAATCAGGTACAGGCTTACTTCCAAGCGATGTCCGCAAAAGCTAGAACCACCAAAAAATGAATCCACTTTCTCTATGAACATTCTTAGAAATCTAACATCTAGGATCGGTTTCTTTTTACTACTTTCAGTGACTTCTAAGAGTCTGGTTGCTCAGCCAGAAGAAAAAACCAACCAGGTTGCTTCCACTAGCTGGGAAAATCCATTTGCTAAAGACAAAGTGGATGAAGCGATTGATTCTGGCATTCAATTTTTACTGAAAAGTCAAAAGAAAGACGGTGCTATTTATGACCGAGGACATCCTACCGCAATAACTGCATTGTCCGTTATGACACTTGCTGCCGTTGGGCATCTACCCATTCACCCCAATGAAAATGGCGAGGCAATGGCACGAGCGATCAATTACCTTCTACTTGATAAAAATCAAAACGAAGTCGGATACTTAGGGAAAGACGGAGGAAGAATGTACGGGCATGGAATTGTCACCCTAACTTTAGCTGAATTGCTTGGAATGGGAATGAGTGATAAAATCGATCAGACCATACGGAATAAATGCCAGATGGCTATAGACCTAATTCTTCGTTCTCAAAAAGTTCCAAAGAATCAGTCTCAACAAGGGGGATGGAGATATAGTCCTGACGCCAGAGACGCAGATTTATCGGTTACCATTTGGCAGCTTATGGCCTTAAGATCAGCGAAAAATTCAGGCTTAAAAGTTCCTTCTGCTGCTATTGATGACGCGGTCGAGTACTTAAAAAGGTCTTACAAATCAAAGATTGATAACCAAGGAAACCCAATCAATAAAGTATCTGGATTTTCATATCAACCCGGCGGACACCCTGAATATACAACTACGGCTGCCGGTTTGCTTGCGATGCAAGTTTGTGGCAAATATGAATCTCCTTTTGTATTAGGTGCCGCCGACTGGTTGCTTGAAAATGTCCCTCAAAAAAATCGTAAATTTTTCTTTTACGGAACCTATTACTACGCACAGGCCATGTATCAGAGAGGGGAAGAACATGCAAAAAAAGCGAGAAATATGGTAGAAGAAATCTTATTACCCATGCAAAAAGAGAATGGTGCGTGGCAAGGAGGCGGTTCGGAAGCTGGACATGGTGAAATATATTGCACTTCCATGGCTATGCTTGCGTTAGCTGTAAAGTATCATTACTTGCCAATTTATCAGCGATAAATTTGCTATAAATCGTACACTTCTTTTGCAACCAATCCCTCTACAAGTTTCTGCTCAGTCTCACTAAGCTGGGTAATAAATCTACGGCATAACTCGACCCAGGGAACATATTCAACAGCCAGCCTCGCAACCGGCCAATCCGAACCAAACATGACCCGCTTCGGACCAAAGGCGTCAAGAGCAACTTCCATGTAGGGAATCAAATCTTGTTCATTCCAACTATGCCATTCTGCCTCGGTCGCAATACCGGAAATTTTACAGCTGACATTTTCTCTTTTGGCTAACTCATACATTTGAGATCTCCAGAGATCGATCTCTCCACTTTTTATTTTAGGCTTAGCAATATGATCTAAAACGAAAGCTTGCTGGGGATGCTGATCCACAAATTGGATAGTCGGTTCAAGCTGCCTTTCATAAATAAGAATGTCGTAAACCCATCCAAATTTCTTCAGAAGGCTTACTCCTTCATTGAATTTTTTCCCTAAAATGAAATGATTATCTGGTTCATCCTGAACAACATGTCGAATACCCTTCAATAACTCTTGATTGGTATATGAATTCATAACTTCTTCTACATCCGGGTCAGCCAAGGGAAGCCAGCCCACTACCCCGAGGATAAAATCGTTTTTTTCCGCATAATGAAGTAAATCCTCTGTTTCGCGTAGTGACTGATCAGCCTGAACGGAGACGACGCCATCAATCTCAACCTCCATGATATTCTTATGTAAATCTTCTGGTAAATAATCCTGTTTTAAGATTTCCATTTTATCATTCATCCAAGAATAAGTTTCTGGATCATATTTCCAAAAATGGTGATGAGAATCTATTTTCATAATTATTTAAGGACTGGAGGTTTTGATTTTAATTTCATTTCGGCAAGTAAGGCTGGCCACCCCAAAGCGGTAAGTCGATGCTTCATCCTTCGATACCCAGAACCATACACTGGGTTGTCACTCAGTTTCATATTCGTATGAATAATCGAAGCAAGTTTACCTTTTTCTTTGAATAAAATGGCAGCGGCAACCAAATTACAAAATCCTTCAACAATCGGTGGAGAATCTTCAATAAACCTTTCATTTAGCCAGATATGAGCATATTCATGGGCTAAGACTGATGCGCATTCAATATGCGGCATTCCATAAAGAATAAAAATTTCGTGGGCAAAGCTAGTCTTGGTTATTCTACCATTACCGACGATTTTATAAGTAGTTAAAGTTAAGCCACGCAAATTACCCCGGGCGTTTATTTTAAGTGCCTGTTTGGCTATCACATCCTGTCCGACCACTCGGATAGTCACATTTCCAACAGGTCCGGAAATTCCGAGAGAGGATAAGGTAGGCCAAACTCTTTTTCGAACTTCCTCCATACGCTTACTTTCAAAAACTCCATCAGATGCACAAGAATTACAAGCTATTCGTCCGTCCTTAAAAACTTGTTTAGCTGATATGTTCTTCAGAGATATTATTTTCGAGCAGGTATCACACATCTTAGCCTGATTAAAGTGAGTGGCATGAACCATGCCTCCCCATTCATCCCGTTTTAATTTTTCACCTCCTTTAAAGACTTTTTCACAGACCAGACATTTAAAACATGATTCATGAAAACTATATTTCCCGGCTTCTTTGATCCGACCACTACCAAGAGGCAAAGAACAGCGATGGCATCGTGAAACTTTCGACCACTCTTTGATATATTGCTGATCTGAAGGTATAAATCGACTGATGGAAAACCGGTAATCACGTCCCTTGATCTTCAAACCAACTTCGGAACCATCGACTTCAAATAAATCACCTTCCTGGGATCGACCTTCCACAGTTGTCCATTCTCGACTGTAGGCAAAATAGTTACCGAGAAAAATGGCCAGGCAGATTATATGTATCATCCTACCCAAAACTCTAAATAGTAAAGTTAATCAGATAAAACAGATTTCCAATGAGATAGCCTCAAAGCAATCTGTGTTGGGCCAGGCATGCCAGGTTTCTCTCGCATAGAAAAAGCTCGTTTTAAATCAAAAACCTCTCGCCAACCATCACTGAGATATTGGGATATATTGCCAGCATCTTCATCGCTTATTTCAGTAAGACGCAACTCGTTTGCTTCAGCAAAGCCTACAAGTTCACCGACTATATGATGAGCTTTTCTAAACGGAACGCCTTTAGAAACAAGAAAATCAGCTAAATCAGTAGCAAGAAGTAAAGGATCTGATGCAGCTGCTATACATTTTTGCTCCATGAATTCTGTACTCTCCATACAGTTTTTTACAACTGCCAAACAAAGGGATAACTGGTCAAAACTATCGAAAACAGGAGGTTTATCTTCCTGAAGGTCGCGATTGTATGTGAGAGGTAATCCTTTTACTGTAAGTAAGAGATTTGTTAAGTTTCCGACGATCCTTCCAGTTTTACCCCGTACCAACTCATAGCAATCAGGATTTTTCTTCTGAGGCATCAATGAAGATCCAGTGGTAAAAGAATCCGGTAAGGAAACAAAACCAAACTCAGTGGAATTCCAAAGAATGAAATCTTCTGAAAGACGTGATAAATGAAGTGCAGTTATAGAACAAGCTGAGGCAAATTCGAGGAATAAATCACGATCTGCCACTGCATCCATTCCGTTTGGCGTGAGACAGGCATCTCCGTTCTCATCCACAAAACCTAAAATTTTCGCAGTGTATTCCCGGTCCAATGGCAAGGTAGAACCCGCAATCGCACCCGATCCCAAAGGGCATACGTTTGAATGTTTCTCAACTTCTGAAAAACGTTGATGATCTCGGCCTAATGACTCAATGTACGCTAGTAAGTGATGCCCTACAGTGACTGGCTGAGCTCTCTGTAAATGAGTGTAACCAGGGATTGGTAAATCAGCATACTTTTCTGCAATCAAAAGAAGAGCCTGCATTGTGCCCTCTAAACTTATCTGCAAACTGGAACATGCATCTTTAAAAAATAAACGCATATCAGTCGCAACCTGATCATTACGACTACGACCTGTATGCAATTTCTCAGCGGCTTGAGTTTTTTTACGCAAGGCTTGCTCCAAATTCATGTGAACATCTTCTAATTCCAATTTCCATGGAAAATCATCACTCTGAACCTCAATTTCTAACTCTTCAATTCCCTGCTTAATTTCAGCCAGTTCCTCAGAATTCAACAAGCCTACATGAGCAAGCATGGATGCATGCCCTAAGCTTCCTCTTAAATCATAGGGTGCAAGTCTTTTATCAAAAGATACGGACTCGCCAAATACTTGCATAAGAGCGTCTGGTTGGGCAGAAAACCTTCCGCCCCAGGTTGCATGCTTGTCATGTGTAGGCATGAAAAAACATCATCCAAAGGTTCGGCTGTGCCGCAACCAAATTAAAGTTATGCCGGACGAAAGATTCTAAGCAAAAATAGATTTGATTTTCGCTTTCGCATGATCCCGATTTAATTTCGCGATGTAATCCAACGAAATATCTTTAGGACATGCTGCTGAACATTCTCCATAATTCCTACAATTTCCGAATCCTGCTTCATCCATCGCAGAAACCATAGCTAAGACACGCTTATCTTTTTCAGCTTGTCCTTGAGGAAGCATATTCAAATGGCCAGCCTTAGCTGATGTAAAAAGCATGGCTGAAGCATTTTTACAGGAAGCAACACAGGCACCACAGCCAATACAGGCAGCCGCGTCCATAGCTTTGTCGGAAGATTCTTTAGGTACTGGTAAGGCATTACCATCTGGAGCACTCCCCGTACGAACAGTGATAAAACCACCCGCCTGAGTTATGCTGTCAAATGCTGAACGATCAACAACTAGATCCTTAACCACTGGAAAAGCTTTTGCACGGAAAGGTTCGATGGTAATCGTATCACCATCTTCAAACTTGCGCATGTGAAGTTGACAGGTAGTTGTGGAATTTTCTGTTCCATGAGGATGGCCATTAATTGTAAGGGAACACATTCCACATATTCCTTCCCTACAATCATGATCAAAAACAACCGGTTCAGAACCTTCCTCTAAGATTTGCTCGTTTAATTGATCAAGCATTTCAAGAAAAGATGAATCTTCTGACACCCCGTCAAGTGTGTGTGTTTCAAAACGACCAACATCATTTCGGTCGTCCTGCCTCCAAATTTTAAGAAATAATTTCATGGATGACTATTTATAACTACGAACTGCCAATTTCACATTGTCGTATTTTAATTTTTCCTGATGTCGGGTAGGAATTTTACCATCTCCTTCATATCCCCAAACAGCTGCGTGTGCGAAGTTTTCATCATCGCGAACAGCTTCACCATCTTCGGTTTGATGCTCTTCACGAAAATGACCGCCACAAGATTCGTTCCTCTCCAGTGCGTCACGGCACAAAAGTTCACCAAAATCCAGAAAGTCGCGAACTCTGCCAGCCCTTTCGAGCTCAGCGTTTAAGTTATCACTGGCTCCCGGAACAAGAAGATTTTTATTAAAGTCATCTCTCAAATCCTGGATTTCTCCAATGGCTTTGGTTAAACCTTTCTCATTACGGGCCATACCAGCATATTCCCACATAATTTGACCAAGTTCTTTGTGATATGAACGAGAAGACCTTTTACCTTGAGTAGACACTAATTGATCAACCCTTTGCCTGACCGACTCCATAACTTCTTTGACTTCTTGGGAATCTGGACTGATACAACCTGCACCAGATTTTGCTAAATAATCCCCAATAGTATACGGGATTACGAAATATCCATCGCTCAATCCTTGCATGAGTGCACTTGCACCTAAACGATTGGCTCCGTGATCAGAAAAATTCGCTTCCCCCAATGCAAAGCAACCAGGAATAGTGGTCATGAGATTATAATCTACCCAGAGTCCACCCATCGTGTAGTGAATTGCCGGGTAAATACGCATGGGGCGTTGGTAAGCGTTTTCTCCTGTTATTCTTTCATACATCTGGAAAAGATTGCCGTATCTTTCCTTAATTGCACTCTCTCCAAGCCTCGAAATGGAGTCTGAAAAATCCAGATATACTCCCCTGCCCCCAGGACCAACTCCACGACCTTCATCACAAGCTTCTTTGGCAGAACGGCTAGAAATATCCCGAGGTGCGAGATTTCCAAAACTAGGATACTTTCTCTCTAGATAATAATCCCTGTCAGCTTCCGATATGTCATTCGGATTCTTGCCACAATCTTCGACTTTTTTGGGAACCCATACACGCCCATCATTACGCAATGATTCGGACATTAAGGTAAGTTTGGATTGATGATCACCAGAGACCGGTATGCAAGTCGGGTGGATTTGAGTGAAACATGGATTCGCAAAACCAGCTCCTCTTCGATAGGCACGAAAGGTTGCCGTTACATTGCAACCAATCGCATTGGTCGATTTATAATAAACATTACCATATCCACCGGTACAAATGAGAACTGCATCGGCTGTCCAGGCTTTAGTCTCACCAGTAGCTAAATTTCGTGTAATAATACCCTTGGCATGCCCATCCACAACTACGATATCAAGCATCTCTTGCCGGGTGTGCATTTTGACCTGTCCAGCTGCGACTTGGCGACTCAATGCACTGTAGGCTCCGAGGAGAAGTTGCTGTCCAGTTTGACCGCGAGCGTAGAAAGTTCGACTTACCTGGGCTCCCCCAAATGAGCGGTTTGCAAGTAATCCTCCGTATTCGCGAGCGAAAGGAACACCTTGGGCAACACACTGATCAATGATATTAGTACTAACTTGTGCTAATCGGTAAACATTAGCCTCCCTTGAGCGAAAATCTCCACCTTTAACCGTGTCATAAAATAGACGGTGAACGCTATCACCATCGTTTTGGTAATTTTTGGCTGCGTTGATCCCTCCTTGAGCGGCAATCGAGTGTGCTCTTCGGGGAGAATCTTGATAACAAAAACAATCTACATTGTAACCTAGTTCAGCGAGAGTCGCAGCGGCAGAACCACCTGCGAGTCCGGAACCCACAACTATAATTTTGTATTTTCTCTTGTTAGCTGGGTTTACCAACTTAGAAGAAAAACGGTGGTTGTCCCACATATCTGATAAGGGACCTTCGGGTATTTTTGAATCAAGGTTCATAATTCTGGAATTTTAGAGTAAATTATTGCATTGCAAGAGCAGTGGATACGGCATTGATGTCGAAAAAAGAAACAATACCCAAGTTTTCAGCCAAGACAAGTATCGGGACGATGGAGAATCCAACAAAAATCACCCAAGCATAAGCCTTGGCAGCAAGATCTAGTTTTTCCCTCCAATTCTCTGAACGGATTCCCAAGGATTGAAAAGCACTGCTCACACCGTGTGCCAAGTGACCGCAAAGTAAAAACATCGCAACTACATAAAAAACGGAAATCCAAGTGTGCTTAAATCCAGCAAGAACCATTGAATAAACATCATGAATCTCGGAATTATCCGGGGAACCTACCGTAGTCGTTAACTCATCATATTCAGGATAAATTGCACGGATAGTAAAGTGTAGGAGATGGAAAACAATAAACGCTAAGAGTATCGATCCTGTAAGGCCCATTTTTAGCGAGGCAATTCCAGCTCGTTTGGTTGTCTCGACATCGTTTTGATTAGGACGGGCTTTCCGATTCTCTTTTACAAGTTGGTATGCGGTCACTGCATGAACAAGAACCGCAACGAGCAAAAACAATCGAGATCCCCATAGAATCGGGAAAGGAAGAGATTGTAAGGCGTGAGCGTACGCGTTGATTTTGTCTTGCCCAAGAAGAATCTGGAGATTACCAGCCATGTGCACGAATACAAAGCCGATTAACACGAATCCTGACAAAGCCATCAGGTATTTTTTTCCAAGTGAACTAGTAAACATATCTTTTATATTGTAATAATAGTAGATCTTTTGTTCTCCCCAAACAAATGACGAGAGTAAATACAAAGAATTTTAATCATATTAGCATTATCAATTAGTTGGATTAATAGTTGTATCGCCCAAAAGAGAGAATTTCAAGAGTTCATTCTAGTGTGAACAAAACATCGTTGCATGAAATATTTTCCGTGTCATTCATAATTTATCCAATGAAATATATATTTATCACGGGCGGAGTCGTCTCCTCATTAGGAAAAGGATTAACATCAGGTGCACTCGGGGCACTTCTTGAGCAAAGAGGATTAACGACCAGAATTCAGAAATTTGACCCTTATTTAAATGTTGATCCAGGAACGATGAGCCCTTTCCAGCATGGTGAGGTCTATGTTTTGGATGACGGTGCTGAAACTGATTTGGATCTTGGTCATTACGAAAGATTCACATCCGGCAAGCTTTCCCGATTTAACAACCTTACAAGCGGACAAATTTACGAATCTGTCATACGCAAAGAAAGAAGAGGAGATTACCTCGGCAAGACGGTTCAAGTTATTCCACATGTAACCAATGAAATCAAAGATCGAATTCATGCCGCAGGCGAAGGAGTTAATGTCTTAATTACTGAAATTGGAGGAACTATTGGAGATATAGAGGGTCTGCCTTTTACAGAAGCTATGCGGCAATTTGCAGCTGAGGTCGGTAAAGCCAATGTCCTCTTTATCCACATGACTCTTCTGCCAAGTCTACGAGCTGCAGGTGAATTAAAAACGAAACCAACTCAACAGAGCGTAGCGAAACTACGGGAAATTGGGATACAACCAGACATTCTAATTTGTCGTACCGAGCAACCCATAACCGAGGAGATCCGTGAGAAAATTTCTTTATTTTGTAGTGTACCCAAAGAGGCAGTTATTGAAGAGTTGGATGTTGCTCACTCAATTTATGAGCTACCACACATGCTCAAGAAAGAAGGGTTGGATCGATTAGTTACCCGCTTTCTCGGATTGGATGCACCGGCACCAAAACTTGATGAATGGGAAGAAGTTGTTCATCGTTTGTTAAATCCAAAACATAAAGTCCGAATCGGAATGGTTGGAAAGTATATGGATCTCCAGGACTCCTATTTATCCGTCAACGAATCCTTAGTACACGGAGGAATTCGTAACGATTGTGAAGTGGAAGTCGTATATATTGACGCCGAAGATATCGAACAGGAAGATCCCGAAAAACTCCTCGGCAACCTGAATGGTATCCTTGTACCTGGAGGTTTTGGAGATCGAGGAACCGAAGGTAAAATAATAGCATCAAAATATGCACGGGAGAATAACCTACCCTATTTTGGTCTATGTTTAGGTATGCAAATTGCAGTTATCGACTACGCAAGAAATGTGCTTGGATTAACTGATGCAAATAGCGAAGAGTTCGCCCCTAATACCTCTGATCCAGTAATCCACATAATGGATGAACAGAAATCAATTGAAGACAAAGGAGCCACCATGAGATTAGGTGCTTGCCCCTGCGTTCTCAAAAAAGGATCCGCTGCTTTCGATGCTTACGGCAAAGATGAAGTATCCGAAAGACATAGGCACCGATTCGAATACAATAATAAGTATAGGGAAAGGCTTGAGGAAGCAGGCCTAATTGTATCTGGAACAAATCCCGAAAGTGATCTCGTTGAAATCGTCGAAGTTAAAGAACATCCATGGTATGTCGGAGTTCAATTTCATCCAGAATTCCAGTCCAAGCCAAACAAGGCACACCCTCTCTTTGCAGCTTTCATTGAAGCCTCTTTGTCTCATAGTCTAATTCATGCTAAAGAAGGTTCTCCAAAATAACCAAAAAAGTGTTTCTAATTTTTGTTTAGATAAATTGGGCGATGAAAGAATAGCTTTACCCGTGTGGGGAAAGCTTATAATAAGGCAATTTTGATCGTAGACGCCCACACTCATCGCTACCCTGAAGAGGTCAGTAAAGCCCCTCATGCTTTTGCTGCCCGTCAAAAAGAAACCCACTGGTTGGAATTAGTTAAACCTACAGGAAAAAAAAGCCTTCAAGGCTGGGTAAACGGTAAAAGAATGATCTCTGATATGGAGGCTGCTAATGTTTCTCAAGCAGTCTTGCAGGGATGGTACTGGGAAAATCCAGCTAGCTGTATATTACAAAACGATTGGCACGCTCAATGGATATCAAATGACCCTGAGAAATTTATTGGATTTGCAAGCATTCATCCGGACCTTGGGCAGCCTCTTGATGAATTGAAAAAAAGGCATGATCAAGGCTTTCAAGGAATAGGTGAATGCCACCCCTGGGTTCAAGGCTCCTCTCCTCGAAATCAAAAATGGATCTCCTGTATGAAGTTTGCATGCGAACGAGGATGGCCCGTGACTTTCCATGTAACCGAACCTGTAGGTCATGAGTACCCAGGTAGAGTGCCCACGCCATTTAGAGATTTCCTTTGGCTTGCTCAAGAACTACCCGATCTTAAGATTATACTTGCTCATGCCGGCGGTCTTTTTCCATTTTATGAACTGAACCCAAAATTACGTCCTCTTTTAAAAAATTTTTATTACGACTTATCTGCCTGTCCTTTGCTTTATGAACATTCTCTATACCGAAAGTTGGTTGATGTGGTAGGAGTAGGCAAAATCCTTTGGGCAACGGACTATCCTTTGCGAATTTTTCCCGTTATTCAAAAGGATCCAGATTTTTTAACATTTAAAAATATAATCAAACAAGAGGCAATGTTGTCAGATACAGAAGAATCCGCAATATTTGGTCAAAACCTTCTATCTCTCTTGCCGTGTTAATTTCATTAGAAAATATCGCTCCTTCCCCTATACCGCAAAGCCACCTTGAATCATCAGAGATTTGGAACTCTACACTTACATTTGAATCAAAATCTTCCATTTTAATTTCAGCGGATTCAGGAAAGGGCAAATCGACTTTGCTGCATTTGATTTATGGACTTCGCAAAGACTACTCAGGCAACTTATTTATAGACTCCGGAAATGCCGGAGAGTTAGGTTTCCAGCAATGGGAAAACTTAAGGCGTGAATCGCTATCTATGGTTTTTCAAGACCTCCGCCTTTTTTCCCAATTGAGTGCACGAGAAAACATCGAACTTATTCCTCAGTTAAAACCAAACTCTCCATCAATTTCAGAGATGTCTGAAAGACTGGGAATGATCGACTTTCTTGAACAACCCGCCCTTACCCTTTCTCACGGTCAAAGACAACGAATTGCACTAATGCGAGCTTTACGAAAACCTTTTAAATGGCTTCTCTTAGACGAGCCCTTCAGTCACTTGGATAAGAACAATCAGGAGCTTGCATGCGACTTAATTAAAGAAGTTACTGAATACAATGAAGCAGGAATAATTTTATCTTCCCTAGGGGCAACCCCTTCCATCATGTTCGAAAAAAACTTCATTTTATGAAGAATTTGTTTCCCCAAAAAAACCTTAAGCTATGTCTTCTAATTGACGGACCAAAAAAGGAATTAGGGATCGCAACCCTTGGGTGCATTTTTGGTACTACCCTTCTACTGTTGGCCTTGCAATTATACCAAGATATAAATTCTTACTTGGAAGAAAACGAAAAGCCAAAAAACTTTTTTACCATAAATAAAAAAATAGAGGGAGGTGCCCTTGTAAACTTAGGTAAAAAAGACGATACATTTTCTCCCGATGAACTAAATAATATAAAGCAGTTGGACGGAGTGAAGCGTATTGGTGGATTTGTGAGAAATAAATTTCCATTAACCCTATACATTTGGCCTTCGGGAAAAGTGGGCCTGGGTGCTGCGGCTAAAACTGACCTATTTTTTGAATCTATACCAGATGAGTTCTTGGATTTTGTGCCTAAGGAATGGAATTGGGAGGAAGACGCAACCATTGTTCCTATTATGGTACCCAAGTTTTACTTAGATTTATGGAATTTTGGACTCGCACCGTCTAGGATAGAATACCCCACTCTATCCACTGAAGCAGCCACTGGTATGCCGATTCAAATCTTCATCGGTGACAACCGAGAAACTATCCTAGATGGTCGCTTCGTCGCCTTTAGTAAAAGAATCAACAGCGTACTGGTACCTGCCTCTTTTCTAGATTGGGCCAATCAAAAATTTGGCCAGCCAGATAGTGGAGATTTTTATTTTCTGTGGAAAAATGGCTCTATTGATGGACCCCCGAAATCTAAATCTGATCTTTTAAACCTTCAAAGTGATAAAGCTTTTCCTTCATGGGAAGTTTCCCCTTTAGGTAATCCTGGTGAGCGTGTGCCCATTGAGACTATTGCCAGTATAGCACCCAAAGATGTACAACCATCACGCATTATTTTAGAGATCACGGAAAATCCGAGCAATGAACTACTCCAATTTATTGAAAGCCAGGGATACGAATTAAATCGTGAATTCCCGGAACAAGACATCATAAAAAAAGGTGTTAATGGTCTCTTCATTGGCACGCTCGGAGTAGGCGGAATGCTATCTCTTTTATCTATAGCAACCTTTGCAACAAGTTTTCGCTTAGTCATTGCAAGATCAGCGGAGAGTACAAGAAATCTTTTATTACTTGGTTTTTCACCCAGAGAAATTTCTCAAGTTTTTTTTAATCGTTTTATGTTTTTATTTTCGGGAATACTTATTTTATCTTTATTTGGTTCCTTCATGATAAAATCTTACTTAATTTCGCAAGCTCAAGAGATTGAAATAATCATCAACAATGGCTTTACTATGTTATCAATTAGTGGCCTGCTACTTTACGGAACAATTTTTCTAGCCACCAATAAATCTGTAATTCAAAAATCGGTAAATGATCTCAGATAGAATTACTAAAAAACAATAAGTCAGTTTACTCCACCTTCATGACTAAAGTTTCGTCTTTGACAGAAAAGGTAACCTTCCCCCCTTCTTCAATTTCTCCAGCGATGAGAGAACGAGCTAATTGAGTTTCAACTTGTTTTTGTAAGAACCTTTTCAATGGGCGAGCTCCATAAGTTGGATCATACCCTTTTTCACCAATCCATTTTTTGGCAGCTGGTGTAAAAACAATTGATATATTACGATCTTCTAATCTTGAGTTTAAACTCTCCAATAAAAGATCAACTATCTCGGTAATTTCTTCCAAAGAAAGAGGTTTGAAAAGAACAACATCATCAATTCTGTTAAGAAATTCTGGACGAAAGTGATCGCGTAAGTCTGCCATGACAGACTCCCTAGCTGTCTCAGTAATTTCATGGTCTACTAGATTATCTTGTAAATAACGGCTTCCGACATTGGAGGTCATGATGATTACAACATTCTTAAAATCAACTGTGCGCCCTTGAGAATCTGTTAGACGTCCATCGTCCATTAACTGAAGTAAAATATTAAAAACATCAGGATGGGCTTTTTCTATTTCGTCAAAAAGAATTACAGCATACGGTTTACGACGCACTGCCTCCGTAAGTTGTCCGCCTTCTTCATACCCAACATACCCTGGAGGGGCACCAATTAAACGGGCAACAGAATGTTTTTCCATGTACTCCGACATATCAATCCGTACAACATTGCTTTCACTATCAAAGAGGCTTTCAGCTAATGTCTTGGCTAGTTCAGTTTTTCCAACCCCAGTCGGCCCTAGAAACAGGAATGAACCAATAGGCCGATTAGGATCTTTAATGCCTGCCCTTGCCCGCATAATCGCTTCGGATACCGCATCAACAGCTTCGTTTTGACCAATAACTCTTTCATGTAATATATTTTGTAATCTAAGAAGCTTTTCTCTTTCTCCCTCGATCAATTTAGTAACGGGAACTCCTGTCCAGCGAGCTACAATATCGGCAATTTCATCAGCTGTAACTTCTTCTTTAAGAATGGAGTCCTCTCCTTTATCAGCTTTTTCAAGAGCTTCTAATTCAGCTTCTAATGTGGGAAGTTTTCCATGCTTGAGTTCAGCAACCAAATTCAGGTCGTAAGCTCGCTCTGCTCTTTCCATATCAGAACGAGTGGTCTCAATCTGCTCTCTTAATACACGCACATCATCAATCCCTTTACGCTCGTTTTCCCATTGGCGCTTGATCGTTTCCATTTTGTCACGTGCATTACCTAATTCCTTGCGGAGGACTTCAAGCCGGCCTTTACTAGGTTTGTCTTTTTCCTGCCGGAGAGCAGTCTCTTCGATTTCAAGTTGCAAAACTCTTCGACTGATTTCATCAAGTTCTGCAGGCATACTATCCAATTCAGTGCGAATCATCGCACAAGCCTCGTCCACCAGGTCAATCGCTTTATCGGGTAAAAAACGATCCGAAACATATCGGTTAGATAATACTGCGGCATTTACTAACGCTTCGTCTCTGATATTTACTCCGTGGTGGATTTCGAACCTTTCTCGGAGTCCCCGTAGAATAGATATTGTATCTTCAACATTTGGCTGCTCAACAAGAACAGTTTGAAAACGACGCTCCAGAGCAGCATCCTTTTCGATATGCTGACGATATTCGTTTAATGTAGTAGCTCCTATGCAATGAAGTTCTCCACGGGCAAGCATCGGTTTAAGCATATTCCCTGCATCTATTGCACCTTCCGCTTTTCCCGCACCGACAATCGTATGCATCTCATCAATAAAAAGCACAATTCTTCCCTCTGCCTTGCTCACTTCATTAAGAACAGCTTTTAGACGCTCTTCAAATTCTCCTCGAAATTTCGCCCCGGCTAATAATGATCCCATTTCAAGCGTAAAAATCGTTTTATCCTTTAGTCCTTCAGGGACATCACCTCTTACTATTCGTTGAGCTAACCCCTCAACAATCGCTGTCTTACCAACTCCAGGTTCACCTATTAAAACCGGATTATTCTTTGTTTTTCGTGAAAGAATGCGGATGACCCTACGAATTTCTGAGTCTCTCCCAATTACAGGGTCTAATTTTCCAGACTTAGCTTGTTCGACTAAATCTATTCCATATTTTTGGAGTGCCTTAAAGGAATTTTCAGGAGTCCGAGAATTTACCTTCTGTCCACCCCTTAATTTCATTAAGGTTTCTCTTATCTTTTTTTCAGATAATTCAAAATTTTTCAGAAACTGTTTAAAAGATGAAGGTTTACCCAAATCTGCCAAGCCTAGAAGCAAATGTTCAGTACTGACATAGTCATCCTGCATATCTTTGGAAATCTGCTGTCCCTTTTCTACAGCTTCCGTAAGAGGTGCAGAAGCATAAGATCGAGATGTATTCAAGTCGCCTGCAATTCTAGGCAAATTTTTAAGTTCTCTTTGGAGTGCAAGTTGAACTGGAGCAGTCCCCACACCCATTTCTTCCATTAGTGCAGGAACTATACCGTTTTCCTGTGCCATCAGGGCACCGAGTAAATGCCAGACCTCTACTTCCTGCTGTCCATTTCTCTTTGCAACCTCAGCCATCTCCTTAATCGCAGATATACCTAATTCAGTAAATTTTTCAGCATCAATGTTCATAAGTCTATGTCTTGCATTTTTCGTACCGAAAAAAAACATCTACCGCAAACCTTTGATAATCCCTGTATAAAGGAAAACAATGCATAAATTATCAATTATTAAGGGACAATTTGTTAGATCTAGATCCACAAGTGAGCCACAATGACTCACCTCGTGCTCGCTAGTTTTTTTTGAAAAGGATTAATATATGTTTTCATTATAAAATATTCGTAAGCTTTCAAAATACATATTAAATTTCAAATTTCCTTACATCAAACCTTACCATCCCCTCAAATGATTCTTCGTGAGCGAGCAGTCTACATTGATCAAAAATTAAATGATCTTTACCCGAATCCTCCAATTCCACTTGATCATAAAGATCCTTTCACATTGCTCATTTCAGTTTTACTGTCAGCTCAATGTACAGATGCTCGAGTAAACCTAATAACACCTGCCCTTTTTAGGTTAGCCGACAATCCTCTAACAATGGCCCAAAAAAAAGTTGATGAAATCAATTCAATTGTAAGACCATGCGGGCTTGCTCCAAGAAAAGCTAAAGCGATCAGGGAGCTTTCGAGTATACTTATAGAAAAACACGAAGGTTCCGTTCCCAAATCTTTTGATGAATTGGAGCAACTCCCTGGAGTCGGTCATAAAACTGCTTCTGTAGTGATGTCTCAGGCATTTGATTATCCAGCTTTTCCTGTAGATACTCATATCCATCGACTTGCTCAAAGGTGGAAACTGACAAATGGTAAGAATGTTACTCAAACAGAAAAAGATTTAAAACGACATTTCCCACAGAACCGCTGGAATAAACTTCACCTTCAGATTATTTACTACGCACGCGAACATTGCCCTGCGCATGCCTGTCATGGACTAAAATGTGAAATTTGTAGATCCTGTTTTCCTCAAAGGAAGAATAAAGTAATTACTAAAAAGGCCTAACCGGAATTAACGAAAACCTTCGGGCGGGAACTTTTTAGTTTACCTATTTCTGCATCACCTAAACCGGAATCAAATAAATAAATTTCTCTGAGTGATTCTAAGGCAATCAAGGAGTCAATTACAGAAGCCTCAAGTTTGACTCTGATTAAGTTCAAATACTCTAAATTTTTTGAACTCTTTAGCTTATTAATTCCTGTAGAATCAATAAACTCTGCACCTTCTAAAAAAAGTTTTTTCAGGTTGGGCATATTTAAAATGTGATCAATACCAGAATTAGTCACTTTGGAATCTGTTAGATCTAGTGAAATTATATGGGGAGCAATAATTAAAAGTTTCTCCAAGTCTTCATCTTTCATAGCCAAGTCTGGATCAACAGATGAAATTACTTGAAGCCCTTTTTCAGATACCATGGGAAGAATCCTAATCCCTGATGAGCGCAATGTATTCCAAGCATCTTCACTCAAAATTATCTCATCAGCACTCTTAGTATCAGATGAAGCCTCGCTTTTTTGATCCTCAAAACCGAGCTCTTCTAAATCCAATCCAAACTTTGCTAATATTGGACCGATCTTTGATGGCATTGCAAAATAAGTTCCCGCAATTCCACCAACGGCTAAAACAAATAAAAAAACAAAAACAAAAATCGTAGAAAAAAGCTTAGAAATGAAACCTTTTTCCTGAGCTACCATTATGATTTGTCCACCCTTAGCCTTTCTTAACTTCTGAACCTTAGATGAAGCTTTTTTCGGTTTACTTGGAGAGGGTTTTGGTTTCGCGACTCGACCAGCACTTGAAGTGTGAGCGTCTTTTACCCTATCTTCGCTGGGGAGTAACTTTTCCCTGTTTTCTACATTTACGACTACTTCGCTAGTAACCCTATTTTCTTTTTCATGTGTTCGTAAAATATCGGGGAGAATTTTCCACTCGCTTGTTCCTTCGATAAGTGCGAAATCCGTTTCTAACAATTGATTTGAATTGAAAAAAGTCCTCGCCTGATCGATTGTGTAGGGCCCAAAGGTTTGGCCATTTCTGGATACATACAAATTCATGAATTTTCAGCTAATCCTATTACACTAACATGGGTATGTAATACAAACAGAATCACTAGAAAAACCCTGCAATTAAAAACTAGGGGTTCCGCTTCGACCGAAGCAGGAATAAAATTTAAATAATGTTTACCTAAACCAAATCAAGGCAAGGGGGGGAGAGGAGGTAAACCTCCTGAGTCTCCATCAGAATCGCTTGGTAAAGGAGGCAATCCGGGTAAAGAATCATCGCTATCAGGCATGGGTGGTAAATCTCCACCAGAATCAGGCAGTCCGGGTAAACCGGGCAAAGAGAGATCCTCAGTTGGTTGATCAGAAGATGGCTCAGTAAGACCGGGTAAGGATGGTAAATCCGAAGGAGAAGAATCTTCATCAGCCAGTGGAGGCATAGAAACATCAGGCTCGGATGCAAATGGTGCTTCTTCCACGGATTCTAAACCAGGAAGTCCTGGTAATTCGGGAATTGGTTCGTTAGGTGCAGGTTCCTCTGTGATTGTAACCTCAGAAGGAAGTGAAGGCACATCCGGTAAACCAATTTCTGCAGGCTCAATGACTGGATCAGGCAAGATCGGTTCTGGAGATGTAGGAATCGGTTCGATTACGGCCTGTTCTTGTGGAGATGCGATTATTGGTAAGTCTGGTTGAGCAACCTCAGGTGTAAAATCAGGCATAATTTCGTTATTTACTGCGGGTTCAGTTTCATCAAGCCCGGTACTTTTTACACTGTCATTAAGAATAGGTTTCGAAACTTTTAATGCCTCATTGATGGGAGTACCATCAGATCTCCATGTTGCTTCCTCACCATGCCTCACTCCTTTAGAGTATGCTCGAACATACATTTTTTGCCCGTTCGGCCACCATCTTGTTACAGTGCCATTCCACTTACCGTCCGTATAATTTCTCTCATACATTTTTATTCCATTGGAGAACCAACGCGTACTTGGACCATCTTTTTTTCCATTTCTCCAACTCTCATCTGCGATTATAAACTTACCATCAGGTCCATCTTCGACCGTAACAATCTGGCCAGTGAAAGGAGTATCAGAAAACTTTTGATACAGTAAACCATACCGGCTTGCGAAGAACTCATCATATTCATCTGCACTCACTTGGTATGCATCTTTGGATATATCTACCTGCTGTTTGGCTACGGAAGCTTGTTGCAGCTTATCAGGGCTTGCTGGGGAACCAGCGACATTTTTTCGGTAACGATTTTCGCAAGATGCGAACATCAATAATAGAAGAGAACCAAGGGCATGTAAGGAGTATCTTTTCATTGCAATTTTATTTTGGTAAAATGTTGCCTCATGGCAAGAAAGAAGGATTTCATTTTACAAGAAGTTGTTTAGCTAATTAGAAGAATAATTCCTTGCTTAATGAATCAAAATCGATCAAAATCGATCTTTTTCGATCATTAGTTGATCTATCATCAAATAAACTAACAGCACAGCCCTTACGCATGAACTTAGATACTCTCCTCCTAGCCATTCCAGCTTTCGGTCTCCTTGCCTTACTTTTCACATGGTGGAAAACAAACGAAGTAAATTCTATACCAGAGGGTACAGAGCGAATGTCAAAAATTGCCAAGAGTATACAGGACGGAGCTATGGCTTTTCTTCGGGCAGAATACCGCATTTTAATTATTTTTGTAGCTGGGGTAGCCGCATTGCTATACTGGAGTGGTTCAAATAATGACCAAAGTCACGCCCTGGTCGCTGTCTCCTTTACTGTTGGAGCATTTTGCTCCGCTCTGGCAGGATATCTAGGAATGAAAGTGGCCACTAAAGCAAATGTAAGAACTGCAAATGCTGCCAAAGATAGTCTTGGAAAAGCCCTCGAAGTTGCCTTTTCAGGGGGTGCCGTAATGGGTTTGGGTGTTGTTGGTCTCGGAATATTAGGACTTGGTAGTTTGTTTTACATTTTTGGAAATCACTTTGGAGCTTTCGAGCCACAAGCATCTCTCGGAGTTACTTTATCTGTTTTAACTGGTTTTTCATTTGGAGCATCTTCGATTGCTCTTTTTGCTCGAGTTGGAGGCGGTATATACACAAAAGCCGCAGATGTGGGAGCAGATCTAGTCGGTAAAGTTGAAGCAGGAATTCCGGAAGATCATCCGCTTAACCCAGCGACAATCGCCGATAATGTGGGAGATAATGTGGGCGATGTAGCAGGTATGGGAGCTGATCTTTTCGAATCTTATGTTGGATCTATTATCGGAACAATGGTTTTAGGGGCTGCAATGGTAGCAGGAGCAACAAATTTTTCTGATTTCCTCGGAGGACTCTCTCCCATCGTCTTACCATTAATATTAGGTGCCATTGGAATCGTTACTTCAATAATTGGAACCTTTCTTGTACGGGTTAAAGATGGTGGAGATCCACAAAGAGCCCTTAATACAGGTGAATTTACATCTTCTGCGCTTATGATCGCAGCTTCTTACTATGTAATTAACAAATTTTTGCCAGAGAGCTGGGTGTACAACGAAATTACCTATACTTCAATGGGTGTGTTTTGGGCAACTATTATTGGTCTTATTTCAGGACTTGCGATTGGATTTATTACCGAGCACTACACAGGGACAAATAAGAAGCCAGTAAGAGCGATTGTAGAACAATCTATAACTGGATACGCGACCAACATCATTTCTGGTCTGGGCGTCGGGATGATATCAACAACATTTCCAATTTTAATTTTGGCTGCGGCAGTGGTTGGAGCACATGAACTCGCAGGTCTATATGGTATTGCAATTGCTGCAGTAGGCATGCTTTCAAATACTGGAATTCAGCTGGCGGTAGATGCATATGGCCCCATTTCAGATAACGCTGGAGGAATTGCTGAAATGGCGGAGTTGCCACCTGAAGTTCGAAAAAGAACAGATAAACTTGATGCAGTTGGAAATACAACAGCAGCTATCGGTAAAGGTTTTGCAATTGGTTCAGCCGCCCTAACAGCACTCGCCCTTTTTGCTGCGTTCAAAGAAACTGCCGGAATTGATGTGATTGATGTATCTGCACCGAAGGTTATGGCCGGCTTATTTATAGGTGCAATGTTACCGTTTCTCTTTAGTGCTCTCGCAATGGGTGCAGTAGGAAGAGCAGCCATGTCCATGATCCAGGAAGTTCGTAGACAGTTTAAAGACATTCCTGCCTTAAAAAAAGCCTTGGAGATAATGAATAAAAATGAAGGTAAACCAACTTCAGAATGGTCGAACGATGAAAGAGACAGTTTTGATAAGGCGATAGATTCTGCAGAATATGGTAAATGTGTCGAAATTTCCACCCAATCAGCAATCAAAGAAATGGTAGCTCCCGGGATGGTAGCAATCCTCACGCCTGTAGCGGTTGGATTTGGCGGTGGGGCTACAATGCTTGGAGGAGTTCTTGCAGGAGTTACAGCATCCGGAGTCTTACTTGCTCTCTTTCAATCAAATGCAGGTGGGGCTTGGGATAATGCTAAGAAGATGGTGGAGGAAGGGTATGAAATCGATGGCGTAGTTCACGGTAAAGGTTCAGAAGTGCATAAAGCGGCCGTCGTAGGTGATACCGTGGGCGATCCTCTCAAGGATACATCTGGCCCATCGTTGAATATTTTGCTTAAACTGATGTCTGTAGTAGCATTGGTGCTAGCACCTTACCTCTAGATTTAAAGAGAATTTAAATTTTCAGGATGCTTCAATCGTATGAGCAAAACTCTTACGGTCCGCAGCATTTAGCTTGTAATAAGCTGTCCCTGCAACAAAAACATCAACTCCTGCTTCTAAGCAGGGTTGTATGCTATCCGGACCTACCCCACCATCTACCTCAATTAAAAAATCAAAATCCGAGCTATCTCTAATCTGCGCAATCCTACTGACTTTCCCAAGTACATTCTCGATAAATTTCTGACCACCAAATCCTGGAAAAACGGTCATGAAAAGCACAAGATCAACCTGATTCAAAAAGGGGATTAATCCATCTACTTCGGTATCAGGATTTATAACTATTCCATTTTTGATTCCTGCCTGTCTAATTTTAAGTAAAGCAGCACTATGATCATATTTTGGTTCTAAATGAATACTTATAAGATCAGCTCCGGCCGCTACGAAAGGGTCTATGTACAAATCAGGTTGATCAAGCATTAAATGAACATCAAAAAAGATATCTGAATGTTTTCGCAAGTCAGATACAGTTTGTGGTCCGAAACTTAGATTTGGAACAAAATGCCCATCCATAATATCCAGATGAATCCATTTCCTTCCATCTTCGTCAGCCGTTTTAAGTGCTTCAGATAAATTAGCATGGTTTCCAGCAAGTATTGAGGGAGCTAGAAACTTTTTTCTTACAGTCTTCATATTCTCAGGGTAAAATTTGAATCAGATCTCTAGTAATTCTTTTACTTAAATCTCGTGCTAAAGTGATTTGTAACTGCCTGTCGCCAACATGTTCAACATTAAGAGTTTGAGGTGAAGATGCACTAACCAAATAATTACTATTTAAAAATTCACGGTTGTGACGTGAATTCGTTACAATGATATGGGCAGACAAATTACCTTGAAATGAAGCTGCAGATATAGTGTCACCAGCTTGAAAGGATTCAGGCTTCATTCCATATGATTCCAAAACTACAGATATGACATAATCTTGGTTGGAGGAAGCTGGGTCTACTAAACTCAAATCTGGGTATTTCAAAAGTTCGTCTTTGAATATTCTTCTAAAAACTGATGAAAATTGAATAGCCTTGGAATTATTTTTAATTTTTATCTCTAAACTACATGGCTTCAGTTCGGAGGTTAGACCACTCTTATAATTACACCCTACGCAGGCGAAGAAGAGAGGAAGAATTATAAAAGATTTAAAAATCTTAATCATTTTCTGACCGCAAATTAGCGATCTTTTTTTCAGCTTCTCTTGCTGCAGTTGATTCAGGAGCAGTGGTGATAGCCTCATTATAAAATTGAATGGCTGGTCTGTTACCTAATTCTCTCCAGCGGGTTAAATAGTATTTCCCAAACTTTTCAATATATTCACCTACTTCAACCTTACTTGCTGCCAAAACCTGACGCATTTCTTTTCTACCTGCTTCTGCTTCGACTTTTCGGATTTTGGTGTCTGCGAGTCTGACTTTGTAAATAGCTTCGGATTCATGGGAACTTTGGGGAGGTGTATCTGCAAAAAGGATCAGGTAATCTTCGAAGAAGTTTAAAGCTTTTAGGGTTGCACCTTGATCGTATGAAGGTCCAGCAACTTTATTCCTGTAGATACTGGCGAGCAGAAAATAGGCTTTTTCACAAAGAAAATTTTCTGGATATAGATTAACTAAGCGATCTAACGCGTCCACTGCTTCCTCAATTTTCTCATCTTTTATAGAAATTTCAGCAAGTGCCAACAACGCACGAGGTGCAAACTTGGGACCTCGAGCAAGTCCAGCAATTTGGTTAAGCCTTGAACGGTCCTGTGTGCCTGATCTAAACCTAGGAATAATTCCCCATTTGCGCGGCAACTTATCTTTAGCAAGTTTTTCAGAAACACGCATCAAGGACTCGGCAACTAGTTCAAAATCATAATTTGTATAAGCTTGAGCAATCAGCTTTAGATATTCGAAAGACTTACTCCAATCTCCATTACCTTCACGAATTTGGGCAGCACGGTATAAAGACTCAGGCCCTACATCAAAATTTTCCCCATCTATGCTGACTAAAGCATCTGACCTTCTTTTGGAAAATTTTTCGTAAAGTTTAAGAGACTTCCTCGCAGATCCTTTTTTTTGGTATGCCAAAGCCTCCTTAAACCACCTCTTAGCGTCAATATCATCATACGGTTTACGATTTTTAACAAAGAAGCCTGTGCCAGGAAAAAGATACTCTTTATCGTTATTATTGAGACCTCGTCCTTGATTAGGGCTTTGTGCGGAAACAAATAATGAAGACAGGATTGCCAGTAAAATATAATTTTGTAGAGTTTGAATTTTGGGAATCATTGTAAGTAACTAAAATCGAACAAGAGTCGCAGACCATGTCAAGCCTGCACCGAATGCAACTAAGACAGCGAGTTCATCTTCTTTAAATAAACCTTTTTTTACTGCCTCATCTAAAGCCAGCGGAATTGATGCTGCAGATGTATTACCATGACGGTCTAAGTTGCAGAAAAATTTGTTCATAGGAATTTCAAGCCTTTGAGCCATACTCTCCACAATCCTAACATTGGCTTGATGAGGAATAACATGATCGACATCTTCGATATCAAGATCATTTTCAGTAAGCAATTCTCTTGTCGCTTTTTCCATAACCCTGACTGCAGACTTAAAAATCTCCTTTCCATTCATTTTAAGAAAATGCTGTCTATTTGCAATCGTGTACTCAGTTGCAGGTTGACTCGAACCTCCAGCAGGTTGGTGTAAAAGAGTCGGGTTAGAACCATCTGCACCTGAGAGAAAACCTAAAAGTTTGGGTCCATACCCTCGTTTACTTATTATCGCTGCACCGGCACCATCACCAAAAAGTACGCAGGTTGTACGGTCTTCCCAATCCATGATTGATGACATTTTTTCAGCACCAATAACCAAAGCACATTTATACCTACCTGAAGAAAGCATGGCGTCTGCAACATCCAGAGAATATAAAAACCCGGAACATGCCGCTTCTAAATCGAAGCAGGCAACCTTGCCAAGACCCAGTCTGTGCTGAAGTAAGCAGGCTGTTGATGGAAATGCCATATCCGGGGTTATGGTTGCTACAATTACGAGGTCTATCTCTGAAACTTGAATTTGCGCGGATTCGATAGCTCTTCGTGCAGCATGAAAAGCTAGATCACTGGTAGACTGGTCATTATCTGCAATTCTTCTCTCCGTGATACCTGTTCTCGACTGTATCCACTCGTCAGATGTATCAACTCTCGAACTCAGCTCTGTGTTACCTAAAATCTTTTTAGGTACATAGGACCCAATCCCCAAAATTACACTACTGGTATTAGATGTTGAAACTTGATTCATATCATTGACCTTTGGAACTTACTAAAGGTTCTGGGCGAAAAATTTCATTAGCTTCTTTTACATCTAAAGCCATCTGTGCCAGCATGTCATGCTGAACAAGGTCGAGGGCGATTTTAACGGCTCCGCTGATATGATTTCGATTTGAAGAGCCATGCGCTTTTATGACATTCTGAGTAAGACCGAGTAAAGGAGCTCCACCGAATTGTTCAGGATTTATTCTCTGCTTTAAACTCTTAAAAGCTCCTTTAGACAATAAAGCCCCGGTCTTTCGTAGTGCATTTCTACGAAGTTCCTCGTCAAGAAAAGAGCTGATTAATTTACTTAGAGATTCACAAGCTTTTAGGACAATATTGCCGACAAAACCATCGCAAACCACCACATCCACGGCATTTTCAAAAATTTGAAAACCTTCGATAAGTCCGCTGTAATTGATTATACTGCCATCAATATCTTTGAGCATATCGTGGGTTTCATTAATAACCTCATTTCCCTTACCCTCTTCCGTCCCAATCGTGAGAAGTCCTACTTTAGGTCGCACTAATCCAAGTGCAACCCGGGCATAATTCGAACCCAATATAGCATTCTGTGCTATATGAAACGGTTTAGCATGCGGATTTGCACCCGCATCAAGTAAAGTAAAATATCTCTCTCTACCGGGCCAAATCGTACACAATGCCGGACGTTCCACCCCTTCCAATGTTCTCAGCCTAATTGTACTGCCTGCCATCAAACAACCTGTATTACCACAACTTAAAAGAGCCTGTGCTTCTTGATCTTTCACGCTTTGTAGAGCCAAAGCCATTGAAGACTTCTTCTTTCCTTTAATGCCTGCGATTGGTTTTTCGTCCATTTCGACGACTTCAGGAGCATGCCTAATTTCAACTTGTCCGGAATCAAAATTTCCAAATGAAGATGAATGTTTATGAATTTCATCTTCCCGACCAAATAAAAGGAAACGAGTACCTCTCGGTGAAGTCTCTAAAGACTGGGAGATTCCTGCCAAAACTTCTTTTGGACCGTGATCACTCCCCATTACATCGACTGCAAGGGTTACCTTAGCCTCGGTAGTATCCATGCCGAAGCTACTGGTAAATCTTAGACCTCTAGATCAAGTACTTGCTTACCTCGGTATTGTCCAGTCTCAGGATTAACACGATGTGAGCGAGAAAAAGTTCCATCTGGTTCTTTTACGAGTAAGGGTGCTTCGAAGCGGTTAGCTCCTCTTCGCTTACGGCTTCTTTGCTTGGATTGTTTTCTTTTAGGCTGTCCCATGTATTACATCATAGGAATCTCGTTCCTCTCGTCAAGATTAGACACAAACACTTACCCAATGAGGTAGATGCTTAAAACAATCGCAGATAAAATTATTCTATAAACTACAAAAACCCCGAGTCCCCGACGACTTAAATAACTCACAAGCCAAAATACAGAAGCCGCGGCACATCCCCCAGCAACTAAGCACCCGAAAGCAATTGGCCCAAAAGTTAAATATTCATTCATAACCTTCCATTTAGTTAGGCTTTTGTAGAGTGCTGCTGCGGTAAGAGTAACTAGTCCAAGAAGGAAACTGAATTCAGCGGCATGCACCCGACTTAACCCGACCATATAGCCTCCAACAATGGTCATCATGGAACGGCTCGTTCCAGGCCACATTGCAAAACATTGAAGGAATCCGATAATTAACGACGAGCGAATAGTTAAATCTTCAAGTGTTTTTTCTCCATGCGAGACAATTGAACTTTCTTGTATTTTCTTTCTTCTCTCAGCCCACCCCATAAAAACTGCCCCACCAAACAATGCGATCGCAACGGGTAGCAGACCAAATAAATAACTTTCTATTACCTCATCCAAAAGCAAGCCCAGAAAAGCGGCAGGCAAAAAAGCGAAGAGTATGTTGATCAATAGCCTCCTCCCCTTTGGATTGACACCTGCGATGCCAAGGATCATGGACCAGACCTGCAAACGATAAATCAGTGCTACAGCTAAAATGGCGCCCCCTTGAATTACAATCAAATAGGCATTAATCGCTTCCTCTTGTTTTTGAGAAGATTTTTCATTCTCGATAAGTTCATTTGCAATTATCAAATGTCCAGTTGAAGAAATTGGTAAAAATTCCGTGACTCCTTCAATAACACCATAAATTGCAGCGTCAAAATAATCCATTACTATTGGATCTTGTTCTTTTTGTGTCGAACCCGAGGAATCTGAATCGTTAGCCCTCAGCGAGGAACAAGGATCCAAAATTAAACTAACAATAATTAAAAGTAAGAAAAAGGTTTGTCGAAAAGGCATGAAAAGTTCTACAAGGTGTGTTGATATTAAGTACAGCAATATTTTATAGTAAATTGTTAAATCAATGAATGATCATAACCAACTTTCTTTTTCAACAAATCGAATAAAACTCGAACAAAACCTGAACGAGGATGAACTTGTCGCTTGCATAGGAGAAATAACCCAAGAATCTGTTTCTACAAATGACAAGAAAGACTTCCTGAAAGCACTTTCTCTAAAAGGAGAGACCGATGAAGAATTCTCAATTTTTATTCGTGAATTCAGGAAAATGTCTATTGACCCAGAGCTCGGAGACTACAGTAAAGAAGCGATAGACCTATGCGGAACGGGTGGAGACAAAGCTCATAGTTTTAATGTCTCAACTTTTGTATCATTCATAGTTGCAAGTGCGGGCGTGCCCGTCATCAAACATGGAAATAGATCCATAACATCGAAATGTGGAAGTGCTGACCTTATCGAAGGTATCGGCATACCAGTTAATGGACCGATAGAAAAAATTCGCGAAAGTATCAAAGCACTTAATTTCTGCTTCCTTTTTGCTCCTCAGTTTCATCCAGCGTTTAAACACATTGCACCCGTCAGAAAAGAGCTCGCAGCAGAAGGAGTTGTTACGGTGTTTAACTTGCTAGGACCAACAATTAATCCAGCAAAACCGTCGAACCAATTACTTGGCGTCTTTGATCCATTACATATGAAGAAAATGGGTAATGCGCTAACTTCTAATAATGTTCATTCGGGAATAGTCGTTCATGGTAATCTACACAATTGTTCGATTTCCGGAGTAGATGAACTGACTAATTGCGGTGACAATAAAGTTTTTGGAATAGGCCAGATTCAAATGGACGCTATCGAAAACTGGTCACCTTCTAAATGGGGTTGCGAATACGGATCCTTCTCTGACCTTAAAGGCGGAGACTTGACATATAATATTAGCGTGATGAATGCTCTGCTCGAAGGGACTGCTCCGAAATCCCTTCAAACTACCGTTCTATTAAATGCGTCAACTGCATTTTGGATCCAAGGTCGATGCTCTTCATTGGGCGAAGGAATGGAACTCGCAAAATCGCTCCTGATTGATGGTGTGGTCAAAAAGTGGCTAGATAAAGTAAATCTTTTTTTTAAATAATGGATAATTCTTTAAAATTTTTCGGCACCGACGGGATTCGTGGAAAATATGGGGATAAGATCATCAATGAAGACTTTGCCTATTCTTTTGGTATCGCTTGGGGGAAATACCTAGAAACGAAAAATTGTGATAAATCCCTTCCCGTTTTTTTAGCAAGGGATACAAGGCATTCAGGCAGGAAGCTACTACTAGCCTGCCAAACTGCGTTAAAAGAAAATGGCTTCTTTGCTCACAGTCTTGATATCCTACCTACCCCTGCCCTCGCGTTCACGGTATGCAATGAAGGAGCACTTGGTGGAATAATGATAACTGCCTCTCATAACCCCCACTATGATAACGGGTTGAAAATAATCTCAAATAAAGGGGGTAAACTTGGGTTTTACGATGAGTCATTGATAGAGAGCTTTATCATTCCCTCAACACCAGATATTGATTATGCATCCCCTCAAAAGATTCATTCCGATAGACCGGCTTACATAAACCGGTACATCGAAAATTTATCTCTTCATTTTGATCCTAAATTTCTTCTTGGATTAAACATTGTCGTCGATCTTGCCAATGGGGCTACCAAAGAAATAACGCCAAGGGCACTTGAATGCTTTGGTGCAAATGTTATTCCTTTGAACCGAGGAGAGGGATTAATAAACGACCAGGTAGGTTCTGAGTATGTTGCAGGTCTATCCAAACATGTTGTAGAAGAAAAAGCAGATCTGGGGATAGCTCATGATGGAGACGGGGATAGAGTAGTATTTGTAGATAAATATGGTAATGAAATTAATGGAGATAAAATACTTGGCATCCTGGCCATTCATGCCAGTAAGCAAGGTTTGCTGACCGAAAGTAAATTTGTTGCCACAGTACATAGTAACTCTGGACTGGAATATGCTTTAAGAGATAAAGACATCTGCTTGTACCGATCAGATGTGGGCGATCGGAATGTTTTCTCCCTTATGGAAGAGACTAATAGTAATTGGGGAGGGGAATCTTCCGGTCATATTATTTGCTCGGATTATATGAACACTGGGGATGGTCTTTTTTCCGCACTTTCCGTTTTAAAGTGCATAAAAGAATCTCAACAAGATCTTACAACTTTAAGTGATGAGATAACATTATGGCCTTCAAAATCATCGGGTATCCTCATAAAAAATAAGATTCCAATAAAAGAATTTAAAGAGCTCCATGAATATCTTCAATACATCAAAAAAGAATTAGCTGCAAATGCGAGAGTTCTCATCAGGTATTCAGGCACAGAACCCAAGCTGAGGGTTCTTGTGGAAGCACTTGATGCTAATTTGGCCGATAAAATTTTTGAAAAAGTACAAAAACTTGTAAAAAAACATATTTAGATTTTGTTCGCTTTTATGACTTAAGGTCTTATCCAAAAGAGTTTGCCCCCAATGATCAAAGAAACAAATATCTCAGAGCTCGACCCTCGGCAAATTAGACAGTTAGAGGCTGCTGATAAAGCAATGACTTCTAACCCTAGTTATTCGCTTGAGATATATGCTGCGGTGCTGAAATTGACGCCCGGGTGCCTAGAATTACGAAAAAAACTTCGTATGCTTCAACTCCGAATGGCACAAAATTCAACAAAAGGTCTATCAGGACTCCTTGGGAAAGTTACGGCGGCACCCTTTATGCTGAGAGGCAAAAACGATAAAGATCCCGCTCAGACTTTATCAAAAGCAGAAGACTTGATCGAGAGGTCTGTGGGTAACGCCCTTGCTCATCAAATGCTTGCTGATGCAGCTAGAAACTTGGGAATGAAGCAGACTGCTGTGTTTGGTCTGGAAACAATTCGGCAAATTAATCCCAAAGATTTAAAAAATCTCAAACAGTTGGGTGATGCATATTTAGAAGTCGGGGATACTGAAAAAACAATCGCGATCGGGAACGAAATTCAAAAAATTAATCCCAATGATGGTGATGCTGAAGATTTGATGAAAAGAGCATCGGTTGCAGTTGCTATGAATAAAGGCAAATGGGAGGAGTCAGAAGATTTCCGCAACCAGCTTAAAGACGAGGCAGAAGCCCAATCCTTGGAGCAAGCATCCAAAACTGTCAATAACTCCAAAGGGCTTGAAGAACTAATCCGTCAGGCATATGCAAAATGGGAAGAAGAACCAGACAACCTCAATCATTACCGCCAATTAAGCGATTATTATCATCGTTATGGAGATCTTGAAAATGCAATTGCATGGATACAGGAAGCACGAAAGCAGGAGTCCGGAAAAGCGGATGTTTCTCTAGAAGAAAAAGAACGCAATTTAACTTTAGAATATTTCGATGATGTAATTGATCAATGGGAAAAGCAGTATCATCAAAATCCTAATGATTCGGGTATAAAATCGTCCTGGGAAGAAGCCATTAATAATCGAAAGCTTTATCAAAAAAGTCAGTTGGAGTCTCTCGTTCAGAGGTACCCAAATGATTTCGGTTATCGTTATGAACTTGGAGTCCTGCTATTCGAGGAAGAAGATTATGAAACCTGCCTGGCGCATTTCCAATTAGCCCAGAAAAATGCAAAAGTTCGACTAGATGCAATTTTATACTTAGGCCGGGCTTACAGTCGAAAAAACTTTCACGACTTAGCAATTGAACAATTCAATCTTCTAAAAACTGAGATTCAAATCATGGATGAACGTAAAAAGGAAGCTATCTACGAATTAGGATGCTGTTATGAATCTATGAATAAGGGCGAAGAAGCAATGGAAGAATTTAAGCTTGTTTATTCTTCAGATATCTCTTTTCGAGATGTTGCTGACAAAATCAACGCCTTTTACAACAAAGGCTAGACAATAGTGGCGGAGAGGGAGGGATTCGAACCCCCGGTACCTTGCGGCACACCCGATTTCGAGTCGGGCACATTCGACCACTCTGCCACCTCTCCTCTGAGGAAAACTTTTCTAATTCACTTAAAGTTAGATGGCAAAAAGAATAATTTGAATTTTAATAATTAATTACTCTTTAATAAAACATCGTAATCTTGAAATTTACACGCTTGCCCGAAGGCCAATTCTCATTTTTCATATAACTATGAATCAAACTATTTTTAGTATCACCCCACTGCTGGGTTTATTCATGCTTGTATCCTGTAACTCTTCGAAAAAAGTTACCACTGTGGACTTTCATGACGGTTCCTATGCTGGTGAAGTAGATGGAAAAGGACTGAAGCACGGAAAAGGGTCCTACAAATGGTTGGATGGATCTTATTATGAAGGTGATTTTGATAATGATCTCCGGCACGGCTCTGGTCATTTTAGATGGGCGAACGGTGAAACCTACAAGGGTGATTATCTTCAGGATAAAAGAACCGGGGAAGGAACTTACACTTGGCCGGATGGTTCAAGCTATCAAGGATCATTCTTAAACGGAAAAAGGCATGGAATCGGAATTTTCTACGCTGCGAATGGTGCAAATTATAATGGACAATGGTTTGATGACTTAAGGCATGGTAAAGGTACATTAATCGATTCTGATGGCAGAATGGTTAAAGGAATTTGGCAAAATGGAAAACTCCTCACTAAACCTATCGCCTTGCCCAAACCTGCCAATAAGCCTGACATTTCTTTTGATGCCACAGTCATAACAACTGCTCAAGAATCTGGTCCTGTTTCCGAAGCGGTAGCCTCCAAAACAAAAGTCACTCCCACCTTGATTGCAGAATCTGGCAGAATTTCTGTTGAGGGAAGTAAGAATACTATCAAAAATTCCATTGATGCTAATCTAACTCCTTCAACCAAAGATATCCCAGCATTGCCTAAGAGTTCAGAAATTAATTCCATCCAAGCCGAAGAAATGCAGAATGATGAGAATTCAATCCCCCCCCCCGCTCCAACTTTCGCATCGATTACCCAAAGTAGTGATTGGACTGGAACAGTTGAGGAAGTGGAAGGTAGATTTGTGACAAAATTAATAGATGGAATCGACACAATTTTTGATCGTAGAACTAATTTACCCTACAATGGAAAAATGGAGATTCTAGACGATAATGGCATGATCAGCGGCAAACTTCATTTGGTAAATGGTCGTATGAATGGAGAAGAACTCTACTATGAAAATGGCTTGGTAACCGAAAGAAATCTTTGGGAAAACGGTAAATTTGTAAGAAGTCTTAAAGCAAAGTAATGCTTTTAAAAAGTAATAGTAATACTAAAAATATCTACACAAATTTTCTTCATTATGTGAATAATACTGTGTTTCTTTTTCAACAACTTCGAATAAGTTGTTGGGATGGATAATATCAATAAAGGTACATTTCAATCAACAGAAATAAGTTTACCTAAAGTTGCGTTGCCTTATGACCCTGCCGAGTTTCCACGGGAAACTTCTAGGCACTATATAAGCGCAACTGAAAAAGATATAAATGAGATGCTTTCGACGATCGGTTTAACTAACCTGAATCAATTATTTTCTCATATCAGTCCAAATCTACTCTTCCCGCAACCACTTCCATTACCTGTAGAAAAAGAATATTTCGAAGCTGCTGATTCGATTTTATCAATATCTCAACTATCAAGCGAAAAAATCTCGTTTATTGGCGACCAACTACCTACCTGGAAAACCGCAAATATCGTTGATTTTGTTTCAAACTTAAGACAACTGACTACTTCTTACACTCCCTATCAACCTGAGAGAAGCCAAGGTACGCTTATTTCTCATTGGATATACCAGTGTGCCCTGTCTGCATTAACTGGATTCGAAGCAATCAACACCTCTCTTTACGATCGTTCATTTGCAATTTATGAGGCGATTACTTGTGCAATTAGAACGAGTAGGAAGCCCTCAAGAATTCTTTTGGCATCCTCACTCTTTCCACAAGATATTGAAGTCCTTGAAACGCTAAGTAAAGAGACTGATATAAAATTTGAATTTTTAGAAATAAACCCTGACACAGGTCGCTCTAACTACGAAAAACTAGCAAATTTCCAAACTGAAGACATTAATCAATTCGCTGGATTTGTTTTCCCTCAGGTTAACTCCTTGGGCGTGCTTGAGGATGTAGACTTAATGACAGACTTTTGTGAGAATCACAAAATTCGCTCGATTGCTTGCGTTGATCCATTTCTGCTTGGTGATGGTGGACTCAAGCCACCTGTTGAATTTGGTAAATCAGGTGCAGATTTCATTGCTGGCGATGCCCAACACTTAGCCATCCCGCCAAACTTTGGTGGCCCCGGTCTTGGAATATTCGGTTGTAGGCATAATGATCAAAAAAAATCTGACCTTCGCAACACTCCCGGAAGATATATTGGGCAGGCCAAAGATATCAATGGTCGTGATTGTCATGTCATGGTCTTATCAACCCGTGAGCAGCATATTAGAAAGGAAAAAGCCACATCAAATGTCTGCTCCAATCAAGCTTTCTTAGCTACTCTTGCAGGGGCCAGCTTATTATCCCGTGGATCGAAAGGTATCGGCATATCAATAGAATTAGCCAACCGTAACCAACAACGGATAATTGATGAAATTATCAAGTTGGACGGGGTTGATATTGCTTTCAACTCTCCTATTTCACCTACCGAGCTAGTCATTCGAGTAAACAAATCTCCCTCTATTCTGATTAATAATGCAAGATCAGCAGATTTACACCTTGGGATTGATGTAACTTCTCGGTGCCCCACCCCTGAGTCCGAATGGCTTATAAAGCTTTCCTTTTCCGACATTCATTCTTCAGATGATGTAAATAATTTAATCTCATTCTTCAAAGAGGAATTTTACTCCCAACCTGCCCCCTCCAACGAAAGGAATGTTTCCACTATCCCCGCTCATTACTTGCGGAGTGAACCTGCTGGATTGTCATCTTTTTCAGATGATGAACTGAAAGTATATTACACGAAACTGGCAGAGCTCAATGTCTCGCCTGATGATGGTTGCTATCCTCTTGGTTCTTGCACTATGAAATACAACCCACTTCTCAACGATTGGGCTGCCGGACTAGATGGTTTCTCTAAAATTCATCCTCAATCACCAATAGAGGACGCACAAGGCCCACTTAAAATTCTTCATGAAATTCAGGAATGGTTTAAGCAAATCACCGGATTACCAGGAGTAACGACACAACCGGTCGCTGGTGCCCAAGGCGAGCTAGTCGGGATTAAATTATTTCAAGCCTATCATCGGAATAACGGAGAAGAAAATCGTAAATATATTCTTATTCCTCGATCAGCACACGGAACTAATTTTGCCACTGCGGCTATGGCGGGTTGCCCAGAAGGTATAATTTATCTTGAAGCAAATGATCAAGGTATGATCGACACAGATGATTTTCATAAGAAAATTCAGCAGTACGGCTCTAAACTATGCGGAGTGATGATAACCAACCCTAACACTTCTGGAATATTCGAAAACGATTTCAAACTCATTGCAGATCAAGTGCACCAAGCTGGTGGCCTTGTTTATATGGATGGTGCAAATATGAATGCAATCGCTGGTGTTATCGATCTCGGCGAATTAGGAGTGGATGCTGTACACAACAATCTCCACAAAACATGGACCATCCCTCACGGTGGAGGTGGGCCAGGTGATGCGATTGTTGCAGTATCAGATAAACTAATTGATTTTCTTCCCGGCAAACAAATAGTTAAACTTCCAGATGATAGTTTTAGTGCAATAACTCCGAAGAAATCAATTGGATCATTTCACAGAAATTGGGGAAACTTTGGTCACAAAGTTCGTGCTTATTCTTACTTGATCCGTCTTGGCCACGAAGGAATACCAAGAATGTCTTCTATCGCTGTGTTATCTGCAAGGTATCTTTTCGAAAAACTGAGGACTCGTTTTTCTACACTACCAGAGAAAGCAAATGAATCACCTCGTATGCACGAGTTCATACTGACTTTAAGCGACGATGATTTCTCCCATCTTGAAACAAATGGAATCCCAAAAAACCAAGCAATTCCTCAAATCGGTAAACTCTTTCTTGATTTCGGTTTCCATGCTCCAACAGTTGCCTTTCCTGAGATTTTTGGCCTAATGATTGAACCAACCGAAAGTTATACCAAGCAGGAACTTGATAGGTTCATTGATGCGGTTTTTGCAATTAAAGATATAATAGAAGATTTTCCCTTTGTTTTAAAAAGTGCCCCTCACTTCACGCCGATTGATAAAGTAGATGAAGTCACTGCCAACAGAAAATTATCACTATACGAAAAATTAGATAAATTACCTTCGTTGCCCCACAATAGAATCAGTCCATCGGAGTTAATGAGACTTGAAATTCCTGAAATCAAAAATCGAGTTATTAAATTGGCTAAAGACTCGCAAGGTTTGATTTGACCAAATAACTATTTATTCATAATTTGGAAATTATGACTACTGATAGTGATCAACCCCTAGTTACGAAAAAAGGCGTCATCGTAGACCTTGTTCTTTCCGTTTTATTTTTCCTTTTTATGCGCGAAGTTTTAGTTCCTCATGTTCCATCTCAGGATCCTACTTCTGTTTTTATTGTTTCGTCAATGACAGCGTTCTGTATGACCGGTGTGTTTTGGATTGCTGCAAATATGTTTCGTGTAACACGAGTTGACTACAATCTAAGGAAAAAAAGCTAGGCTGCTTTTCAATTTTTCATTTCATAGTCGTAGAGTTCCTCTTCCATTTTTTTACTTGGATAGGCGGAAATCTTAAGCCCTTCATCCTGGGATGTTTGTTCAATTAAACTTCCCTCCTTTCTGAGCTTTACGATAATACCGTATTTCTCATGAGGTATAAGGTATACCTTGGACTCTCGAAACAGCCCAAGCTTTTTCTCAATTACTTTCAATAATGTAGAGATTCCTTTACCTGAGGAACAACTCAAATAAACTCCCTCGCTATCAAGTTGGCTCATCCTAAATTTTAGATTTTGAAGCTTATCTTTTTCGATCAAATCAATTTTGTTAAATACTGTTAGCACTTCTTTTTGATCGGCCCCAAGTTCTCCTAAAACAGTGAGCGTAGTCTCCATATGGTCCTCATGTTGCGGATTGGATAAATCCACTACATGTAAAAGTAAATTTGCAACCAAAGTCTCCTCCAAAGTTGCTCGAAAAGCATCAACTAATCGATGGGGTAATTTACGAATAAAACCCACTGTATCTGTAAGGATTATCTTTTTGCCAGTGGGGAGTCTTGCTTGTCGACTCGTTGGATCCAATGTGGCAAATAATTTATCTACGGACAAGACATCAGACCCACAAACCTTATTAAGCAAAGTAGATTTTCCTGCATTGGTATATCCCACCAAAGCGACTGTTGGAAGAGGGATCCTTAACCTTTTTTTACGACTGGTTTTTCTAGTTTTAGCAACCAGCTTAATTTCTTTTTTTGTAGCCGCAATCTGATCCCTTACCATTCGTTGGTCTAACTCTATTTGGGCCTCGCCCTCTCCTCTTTGAGTAACGCCACCCCCTCGTTGTCGGCCCAAATGCGACCAGGCTCTTCTAAGTCTGGGCAAAGAATATTCCAAACGAGCTAATTTCACCTGTAAAACAGCTTCTTTTGTTTGAGCCCTGGCTGCAAAAACATCTAGTATTATTTCTTGGCGATCAATTACTAAGACTTTTGATTCAGCCTCCCAATTTCTTTGCTGACTTGGGCTAAGTTCATTGTCGAAGACAATTACATCACAGCCAACTTCTTTAACATCTTCAAGGACTTCATACAATTTACCCTTACCAAGCAAGTAACCGGCAAATGTTTTTCTTACCCTAACTACTTTCTTTTGTGAAACTCTAATACCAAGATTGGAAACTAGTTCATCAAGTTCTTCTAATAAAGATTCTGCATTTTCTCTTTCATCTTCACGTAAAATTACTGCTAAAAGAAAAGCATTCTCAACCAGTCGTGGTTTTTCTTTAACTTCAAACATTAAAAAACAAAAAGGGTTCGGGTAGATACACTACCCGAACCCTTGATAAAGAATCTTTAAAGATCAAACTATAAAGAATCAACTAACTGCTGCCTGAGCAGCTGCAAGTCTTGCTGTTGGAACTCTGAAAGGTGAGCAACTTACATAATTCAAACCGATCTTATGACAGAACTCTACACTCTTAGGATCACCACCGTGTTCCCCGCAGATTCCGAGCTTAATTCCACGACGACCAGCTTTACCTCTCTTCACGCCAATTTCCATCAACTGGCCCACTCCACTTTGGTCAACACTTGCAAATGGATTAGCATCAATAATGTCCAATTCCGCATAATTCGGCAGGAAACTTCCTGAGTCGTCTCTACTCATTCCCATAGTTGTTTGAGTTAGGTCATTTGTTCCGAAACTAAAGAACTGAGCAGTCTTCGCAATTTCATCAGCAACAAGAGCTGCACGAGGAATTTCAATCATGGTACCAACCATATATTTCACTTTCTCTCCTTTGGCTGCAAAGACCTTTTTGGCTGTTTCATGAATGACATCAACCTGAATCTCTAACTCCTTAGGAAAGCCGACGAGAGGAACCATGATTTCAGGATTTACCTCAACTCCGCTTTTTTGAACTAGAATAGCGGCTTCAATGATTGCTTGTGCCTGCATTTCAGTAATCTCAGCATAAGAAACTCCCAATCGGCAACCACGATGTCCGAGCATAGGATTAAACTCATGTAAGTCTTCAACTCTTTTCTTAATCGAAGCGAGTGACACCCCAAGTTTTTTTGCTAAATCCCTTTGTGCTGCCTGATCATGTGGCAAAAACTCATGCAAAGGAGGATCCAGTAAGCGGATTGTTGCAGGTCTACCCTCCAAGGCTTTAAATATTCCCTGAAAATCTCTTCTCTGGTAAGGCAATAGTTTTTTAAGAGCCTTGCGACGATCGACTTCGTTATCAGCAAGAATCATCTGACGCATAGCGTCGATACGATTTCCTTCAAAAAACATGTGCTCAGTGCGGCACAATCCAATTCCAGATGCTCCAAATGCAATCGCGTTCTCTACCTGAGTAGGAGAATCTGCATTTGTGCGAACTGACATCTTAGTGGCTTTCTCACACCAATCCATAAGTTGTGAGAAGTTTCTAAAATCACGACTCTTCTTAGGATCTAGTTTCTTATCGATAAGTACTTGAATTATTTCAGATGGAGCAGTTTTTAATTCACCAGCGAAAATTTCTCCGTTTGTTCCATTGATTGAAAGATAGTCTCCCTCTTTGTAGGTCGAACCATTTACTTTTACAGTCCGCGTTTTGTAATCGATATCTAAGTCAGCAGCACCGCATACGCATACTTTACCCATTTGTCTAGCAACCAAAGCGGCATGTGAAGAGACTCCTCCACGAGCAGTGAGAATTCCTTCCGCAGCGATCATTCCGCGAAGGTCTTCTGGAGATGTTTCTTGGCGAACAAGCAAAACTGGACCTTGCTTAGCTGCTTCCACAGCACGCTCTGCATTCATGCAAATCTTGCCTGATGCAGCACCAGGACCAGCCGGTAAACCCTTGCAAAGTTTCTTAGCTGCTTTTTGTGCGGCTATATCAAAAACCGGTGAAAGCACTTGATCAAGTTGTTCAGCAGGGACCCTTTTGATCGCAGTCTTCCAGTCAATGAGCTTTTCCTTTACCATCTCAGTTGCGATACGAACAGCAGCCAACCCAGTTCTTTTACCGTTCCGAGTCTGCAACATGTAGAGTTTTTCTTCTTCAATCGTAAACTCAAAATCCTGCATATCTTTAAAATGCTTCTCGAGTTTTTTCTGAACAAGCACTAGCTCTTTGAAAGGCTGAGGAAGAACGCGCTTAAGTTTAGCGACAGGTTGTGGAGTGCGCACACCTGCGACAACATCTTCACCTTGAGCATCCGTTAAAAATTCTCCGTAAAGAACCTTTTCGCCAGATGCTGGATCACGGGTAAATCCTACTCCAGATCCAGACTTCTTTCCTGTATTACCAAAAACCATTGCCTGTACATTTACCGCAGTGCCCCACTCAGCAGGAATTCCATACTTGCGGCGATAAACAGTCGCACGGTCATTCATCCATGAGCTGAATACCGCACCGACGGAACCCTCGAGTTGCTCCCATGGACAAGTTGGGAAATCCTTACCGGATCTCTTTTTTACAAGGTCTTTAAAACGACCGACCAAGACTTTCATTTGATCGGCACTGATTCTAGAGTCGTCTACCTCCCCTTTTGCTTTTGGGAATATTTCTTTTTTGAAATCTTCAATAATAGCTTCGAATGGATCATGATCCTCGCTAGGTAATTTTTGAACACCCATGACTACATCACCGTACATTTGAATGAAGCGGCGGTAGCAATCCCACGCAAAACGAGCATTGCCTGAAGCTGTAGCCAAAGCTTCAACCGTTTCGTCATTGAGACCAAGGTTAAGAATTGTGTCCATCATACCAGGCATTGAATCTCTGGCACCAGATCTTACGGACAAGAGCAAAGGCTTCTTCGTATCACCTAACTTTTTCCCTAATTGTTTTTCCATCAATGCTACAGAAGAATGCATTTGTCCGTCCAAAGACTTAGGATAAGTTCTCTTGTGCTTGTAAAAATAAGTGCAAACCTCAGTGGTTATAGTAAACCCAGGAGGCACCGGTAGTCCGATCTTTGCCATTTCAGCTAAGTTCGCTCCCTTTCCTCCGAGTAATTCACGCTGTTTAGCGTCTCCGTCAGTTTTCTTACCGAAGTCATAAACATATTTGACTTCTTTCTTGGAAGCACTTGATGCGGCTCTTTTTGGAGCTGCCTTGGCTTTTGCTTTTTTGTTTGTTGCTTTCGCCTTTTTTTTCTGGGCCATTTGAGGTTTAGGTTAGCTTTTAGTCTTTATAGAAGGTAATCGTTTAAAATTTGAAAACTCCTTTTAAAATCGAACAAACTTTTTCTTATTTTTATAGCGTTTTGTCAACGGATGACTTTCGATTCTTTCGTTTTGTTTATTATTTAAATTAAGATTTCTGAATCGACCATATCTAATAAATAATTCTTAATCATTCATCCTATACTAAATTTTATCAATTGAATCTATTTTTATATAAATGACTTCACCAAAAAATCACGGACCTGAAAGTTTCGGTGACAGATTTCGTGAAGATGGCATAAGCGGGTTATTCAATAAAAAATCCAATAACCCAAAAGGAAATCCAAATGAAATGCATTTCCTCGAACACCTAGAGGAATTACGTTGGGTTATTCTAAAATCAGTCGTAGCTTTTTTAGTAGGATGTATCGGCATTGCTATTTTCATGCAGGACTCCGTAAAACTCCTCCAAATGCCTCTTATCAAGGCTGTCGAGGACTTTGGCGAAATCAGTATCGATCTTCAATCGATAGGGCTTGAGCAATATACAAAACCTTTAGAAAAATTGGAGGTAGGTCTTGGTGATCTAAGGAAAGCCAAAGAAAAAAATCTTATTGAGTGGGGTATAACGGATCCGCATCATCAAACCCGTATCATTACGCACTTTGCAAGTGGAAGTAACCGGAACCTCCTCCAAGTGATTCGTTCCTATTCACCAATATTCATTGCAATGAAAATCTGCTTTTTAGGTGGCATCGGATTATCACTCCCTATCATTTTATATTTTGTTGGAAGTTTTGTTGTTCCTGGGCTTACTTCTCAGGAAAAGAAAGTTTTTTTTCCTGGGTGTTTTGCAGCAACTATTCTTTTTCTAGCCGGTGCATCCATGACCTACTTTTTTATCCTGCCTCTATCATTAGCTTTCACCATTGAGTTTTCCTTCAATGTTCTTGGGCTTGATGTTTATAGACCAGAAGCAGGAAATTACTACAGCACCGTTATTTGGATGACTTTTGCGGTAGGGATTGCTTTTCAATTTCCACTCATACTTATACTTCTAATTAGAATAGGGATTCTATCAGTCAAAAAATTACGCGATAGCCGAAGGTTAGTATTGGTAATTTTAATGGTATCTGCTGCATTAATAACTCCTGGAGGTGACCCCGTAAGTCTATGTATCCTAACCATCCCACTCTACATTCTTTACGAATTTGCTATTTTATTTGGATCTTTCATAGAAAGAAATAAAGCCATCAGGGCATGGAATGAATGGGACGAAAGTATTCAAGGGGCTAAACCCGCGAAGCCAAAAGCAGATAAACTATCAACATTTTTACTCATTTTAACTTTAGTACTACTTTGCGGTGCTGCTACCCTAGCTTGGGTGAACCAAGACAAAATCAAAGAGTCCCTCAATTGGTTTGATTTAGTAGATGAAGACAAAGATCAGGTCACGAAAGAAAACAATCAAACATTACCACTTCCATATTCCAAGAATTCAAATCTCCAACCTACTGGAAATCAATCAATGATTATAAACTTAATTCCATTGAAAGATACTAATGGCAGCCTACAAAATGGTGGTCTTTACAGGGCTGAAATCATCCAACCATTAAAGTAGTGTTAAATTTCTTGCATTTTCTTCACTCTACCACCAAAAGTGGTTGAATGAAGAGCGGAAAAAATAAGATCGGAAAACTCCTAAAACAATATCGGAAAAAAGCAAACCTCACTCAACCTCAACTTGCTGGCACTAGCGGAGTTGCCACTTCCATCGTAAATGATATTGAAAACGGAATTCGTAACGCAGGTAGTAAAACATTAGACAAAATAGCCCGAGGGCTTGCACTTTCTGACGAGGAAAGATTCAAGTTTATAATGATGGGTTTAGCCTTGTCTAAAAGAGATTATCTAATTCCTGACTTTTCTGAGTACCCTCCCGAAATCCTCAATTATCTCCCTTTCATTTTTCAAAGATCAGGTATTGAACCGTCTGCTGTAAAAAATGTCTCGTTGCCAAATAAACAACAAAAGCAATTTATAATAAACTTAAAAGATGGTAAATCTATCTCTATGGAAATTCGGCTAGCACCCCATAAAGAATCTTAGTTTTGCAAACTCAAAAGATCAGAATTGATCGATGGTTATGGTCGGTTCGAGTGTATAAAACCCGGACACTTTCAACTGATGCATGTAAAAGAAAATGGGTTCGTATTAATGGAAATGAAGCTAAACCTTCTCGAGAAATTGTAGTAGGAGACATAGTAACTGCAAAAACAGGTCCAATTCAGCGAAGACTTAAAGTAATAAGCTTATTAGAAAAACGAATTGCCGCTAAGCATGTGGAAGACTTCATGGACGATCTTACTGCTCCTGAAGAATACGAAAAAGCCCGTAATGCGAGAAAACATTTTATGCCTTCTGCATTTGGAAAACGGACAACAAAAGGTCGCCCTTCCAAAAAAGAAAGACGCGATCTTGAAGATTTCTTTTTCGATTCTTTTAATGGAGAAAACGATACCTGAAGGAAAATAAGACCCATTCGAGCAAGAAAATAACCGAGATTTTTATAAAATAAGGGATTACTAAAGATAGTGAAGCAAAGAAAAATCACTTGCCAGAAATCCTTGGTAAAGTCATCATTTCAACTATGAAAAAGCTTATTTCTCTTTTGATTTTTTTGTTCGCAGTATTTTCCTTTTCTTCATGCATCCAATCCGTTCCATCCTTAAGTTCACCAAGCGATGAAACAGTAATGTTACATTGGTTGGATATGGACCAAGAAGGATTAGTGCGAAAAACGATGAACGAAGGAAATGCCACCAATCGAGATTCCCTCTTTTCTGGTAAAGCAATCGAGACCTTCGAACAAAGTCCTACTAAATCCGTTTCTTCATGGAGGAAAGGAGAGCGTCATGGTGTTACTACGGAATATTTTTATAATGGTAGAAAACGACGCGTTATTTCTTACGAGTATGGCGAACGAAATGGTATATCCAAAGAATTTCGAATAACGGGTGAATTACTTGCCGAAGAAACTTATTCAGATGGAAAATTGGACGGTCCTAAATCAGAATGGCATCCTAGCGGAACTAAGATTATGGAAGTACAAATGCGAGATGGTAAGCCCCACGGTGATGCTACTGAATGGTACCTGGATGGGACAAAAAAATCATTAACCATATATCGCCACGGACTACGCGAAGGTCCATCTTCAGAATGGTACCGTACAGGACAACAAAAATTGGGTCTTTTTTATCAGAAGGATAAACAACATGGTCTTCGTACAATATGGTATGATAATGGAAAAAAACGCTTAACTGCTCAATTTGTAGACGATAAAATGGAAGGTAATTCGAAAGGTTGGTTTCCAAATGGACAACAACAATTCGACTATAATTTTCGCAACAACTTAGAACATGGAGTCTGCGTAGAGTGGAATGAAGAAGGTCAAAAGGTATCAGAACTTCAATTCATTGACGGACAACCAATCCAAGACTTGCTCTCCGGTAGATCATTAAAACCAATGAATAAACCTACACCTGAAAATTTATCGCAAGAATCTGATTCTCAAAAAGGTGCTCCAATCCCAACAACTGATACTAACGAAATCGAGAAAACAGTAATCTTGGATTCAGAAGTTCCATCTGTTGAAATTCCAGTAGTAGAACAAGAGACAACTAAAGATCCTGAAGAGGTTAAGCAAACCAATGAGACTTCTGTTTTACCAACGCAAACTGATGCACCAAAACTAACTCCAGTCCAGGCAGAAAGTAATGAATCAAACCCCGAATCAACCACTTTTGATCCTTTTAATCTTACACCGGAACCTGCTCCTATTAATGTAGAGGTTAAATCGGGCGTTGAAGAAAAATCAGTTCCTTTCCCTGCCCCACCTGCTCCCACATTTGATCCATTTTCAGACGAACCGAATAATTTAGATCAAAAAGGCAAATCCCAAAAAACAGTTGAAAATATAGCACCTCCCCCTCCCCCAACCTTCAATCCTTTTGAAAACAAACCGCTTGAAGAACCAACTGAAAAGACGAAAGACACTCCAGCCATAAAAGCAGAAACAGCACCGCCAGCACCCACATTCAATCCATTTGAAAATGAACCTGTTTCTGAATCGCCGAAAATGAAAACCGAAAATGCTGTGGCTCCTTCAGACCTCCCACCTCCACCACCACCGCCACCAGCTCCAACATTTAACCCATTCGACAACGATCCGTTACCACCCCCTCCCAGCGATATCGTACCTCAAATAGGGAACCCGAAAGACAAAAATAATCCTTTCGATTCCATAGAATCAGATTCTAATCAATCATCAGTTCCCTTGGGCAATATCTTTAGTTCCCCTCCTGAGGCACCACCTGCAGATACATTTAATCCTTTTGATTTACCACCTGAAAACTAATCTTAAGGCGTTAGACCCCACTCTATGAAATTAAAGAGTGGCAGCCCGGCAGGGATTCGAACCCCGACTGAGAGTACCAAAAACTCCTGTGCTACCATTACACCACCAGGCTACTCCTTTTATTATGAAACAGAGGCTCGTAAAGTCAAGTGTCTTGGCTAAGCAAAAAAACTCAAATGAAACAAACCAAATACAAACGAATCATTCTTAAAATCAGTGGAGAGATCCTTGGTTGTCGCGATGAAGGAGAGCCCATTCATGCAAAATCCCTCGAAAATATCTGCGAAGAAATTAAAGCTGTAGCAGATTTGGGTGTAGAAATTGGTCTTGTTGTTGGCGGTGGTAACATTTTCAGAGGGCTTCAAGGTAGTGATAAAGGTATTGATCGTACTACGGGTGATTCTATGGGTATGCTAGCTACTGTTATCAATGGTCTCGCCCTCATGGACCGCTTGGAAAAAATGGGTTCAGTCGTGCGCGTCCAAAGTGCTATTCCTATGGATAAACTCGCCGAACCTTACATCCAAAGACGAGCAATTAGGCACCTTGAGAGGGGCCGTATCGTAATTTTTGTATCAGGTACTGGTAATCCTTACTTCTCAACTGACACCACAGCCGCTTTAAGAGCGAGCGAGATTTCTGCAGAAGTTATTTTGAAAGCGACAAAAGTTGATGGTATTTACGATAAAGACCCCCATAAATTTAACGATGCTACAAGATTCGAATCCTTGACTTATATGGAATGTCTTGAAAAAAGACTTTCAGTTATGGATTCAACTGCTTTTTCTCTATGTATGGACAACGGTATGCCAATTCTCGTATTTGATCTCCAGCAAAAACAATCCATCCGTCAGGCAGTTTATGGAGAAACAATTGGAACCATTGTTTCTTAATACTATTTTTATAAATCAAATTTAATCGAATTAATACCAGACAGAATACCTATGGAAACTGAACAAATATTCTCTACGATGAAACAAGATATGCAAAAGTCAGTCGAGCATGTCATGCATGAATTCAACACCCTACACACTGGCAAAGCCAATACATCGATGGTAGAAAGTGTGACCGTCGATGTATACGGGTCAAATATGAAACTCAGAGATGTGGCAGCGATTACAACTCCGGATTCAAGAACCATTCAAATACAGCCTTGGGACAAATCAACTGCTGCTCCCATAGAAAAAGCTTTAATAGAAGCCAAACTTGGTATTATGCCAGTCGTCAATGGTGAGCTCATAAGGTTACCAATTCCAGAACTTAGTGGAGAAAGAAGAGAAGAATTATGCAAAATGGCCCATGGCTACGCAGAGCAAGGTAAAATTGGAATTCGAGCATCACGCAAGGATGCTATGGATGCCCTCAAAGTTGCCCAAAAAGATGGCCTGCCGGAAGATGATTTTAAGCGTGGAGAAAAAGATGTGCAAAAACAGACAGACGATGCGGTAGAGCAAATTAATAGTGCTCTTTCCAATAAAGAAAAAGATCTAAGGCAAATTTAATTATCTCTGCTCATAAGAGACCCGGCAGGCTTCACCTTCTTACTTATATCCTCTTATGAATCCGCAGACTATTGTCATTAAATTAGGCACAGGTATTTTATCTGCGGGTTCAGGAAAAATACATCAAGAAAGATTAAACGAAATAGCTGTAGGGATACAGAGCCTTTCGGAAAATAAAGAAGTAAAAACGATCATCGTAAGTTCTGGTGCAGTAGGTTTAGGTATGGGAAAACTTGGTCTTACGGAAAGACCGTCTAACCTCGCAGTATTAAGAGCTTGTGCTGCAATTGGTCAATGTTGCCTAATGAATGCATGGACAGATGCCTTGGCAAAAGTGGATCTAATGCCGGGCCAAGTTCTTCTGACTAGGCAAGATTTTGCAGATCACCACCGATCTCAAAAGGTGAAAGAAACATTATCTAATCTTACCTGCCGAAAAATTGTGCCCATTGTTAATGAAAATGATTCAGTTAGTGATGAGGAAATTAAGTTTGGTGATAACGATGTGCTTTCAGCTCTGCTGTGCTCTTTAACCGGTGCCCAATTGCTGATTATTTTATCAACAGCAAAAGGATTAATGACCCACCCTCAAGCAGGGGAACTTATCCCTTTCGTTGCTGAAATATCTCCCGCAATTGAAGAAATGGCACAAGGCACTTCAAGTGCGACCGCAGTTGGTGGAATGACTACTAAGATAGAAGCAGCCAAAATAGCCACAAAATCTGGTTGTGCTGTTTTCATTGGTAGTGGTGAGAACAAACCTGATTTAACTAACATCCTGGCCAATAAAGCAGAAGGAACTTTTTTTTCCCCAACTGGATTAGATTTAAATCAAAGAAAAAAATGGCTCGCTTTTTTTCCTCAACCCAAGGGATCCATTCATATTGATGAAGGGGCTTCTCTCGCAATTATCGATAAAGGAAGTAGTTTACTTGCTGGCGGAATTACGGCTGTAAACGGAAAATTCACCGAGGCCGAAGTAGTCTCACTTATCAATCACAAAGGAATCACCATTGCCCGGGGAGTTACCCGTTTTAACACAGAAGAGCTTCTCTCAATTCAGGGGATGAAAAATCAGGAAATTCTCAAAAAATACCCTAACCGATCACGGGCTGAAGTCATTCATCGAGATCATTTAGCCCCGCATCTTTAAAATGTGAATTGAAAACGCTTGATCGATAGGTTTTTTTGAGCGAAATTTTTTAGCGTGTACGATTATGAAGATGATGAAGATGATGTTTTTGGTCCGCCGCCATCAGTTTCCGCAAGCGCCCAGTCGAATATTAATTTCGCAGACGAACTGAATGCTGACCAACTTGCAGCGGTTACGGCAGAAGATGGCCCCGCATTGGTTCTAGCAGGTGCAGGATCAGGAAAAACTAGAACTCTTACTTACCGAGTAGCTTACCTTCTTCAAAATGGGGTGAGCCCAGAAGCTATCCTGCTACTCACCTTTACAAACAAAGCATCGAAGCAGATGCTTGAACGGGTAGAAGAACTAACCGGAGTTGGAGCACATCGCTTTTTAGGTGGAACCTTTCATCACGTAGGCGGTCAAGTTTTAAGGCTCTATGGAGATAGCATTGGATTGTCGAAAAGTTTTACGATCCTAGATGATGGTGACTCAGACTCACTGTTAAATGAAATCATTCGTGATCTAGATCCTGATTTTTTTAAATCAAAAGAAAATCCCAAAGCAAAACCAATCAAAGGATTAATAAGTTTCGCAAGAAATATTGGCTCTTCTTTTGAGGAAGTGGCTAAAGGACGTTATCCAGGTAATGTAGAGCTCTGTTCTAAAATTGAATCTTTTGCTAAAGTTTACCTCCAAACAAAGCTCGAAAGAGGTCTGGCGGACTATGACGATCTACTAGTATATTGGCTTGAGGTTCTAGAAAATAGCGAAGAAGCGGCACAATATTATCAGCAAAGATTTTCTCATGTACTAGTGGACGAATACCAGGATGTTAATTCACTTCAGGCAAGAATCGTGGATAAAATAGCTTCCAATCATCAAGTAATGGCAGTAGGTGACGACGCTCAATGTATCTACACCTGGCGAGGTGCGGATCTCGATCAAATTATGAGTTTTCCAGACCGCCACCCAGGGACCAAAATTTTTAAAATCGAAACGAACTACCGTAGTTCACCTGAGATCTTAAAATTAGCCAATGGCATTTTAGAAAGTCGTGCAGTTGAATCTAGTTATTCTAAAGAATTAAAACCTTCCCGCCCCCACCAGGATTTACCGGTGCTCGTACCAACAATGGATACCTATCAGCAAGCTGATTTTGTTCTCACGAAAGTTGACGAACTATACAACGCTGGCGTTGACTATGATCAAATCGCAATTCTATACCGAGCTCACTTTCATGCCATGGAGCTTCAAATTGAACTTTCGCGTCGTGGAATACCTTTTGTAATTACAAGCGGTCTTAGATTTTTTGAGCAAGCTCATGTAAAAGATTTAGTTTCTCAACTCAGATTTGTTATTAACCCAAAAGACCGAACTGCGTTTTATCGTTTTATTTGCTTACTTCCTAAAATTGGTGACAAAACCGCATCAAAACTTTTGAAATTAGCTGAAAAGCAAGCACAGGATAACCAGAATAATATTTTCTCGGCATTAGCTGATCCTATTGTATTAGCAAAAGTACCCGCTGACGCGAAAGAAGATTGGAGATCAATGGCGGAAACCCTTCAAAATGTAAATATTCTTGCAGGGAGTGCAACACCTGCTCAAGTCGTAGAAGGTGCAATTTGCGGATGGTATCAAGATTACCTTCGAAGGACCTATGAAAATTGGCCTAGACGAGAAGAGGACCTTGAAAGCTTGGTCGATTTTGCAACCAAACATGAAAACTTGGCAGAAATGCTATCCCAACTTGTATTATTAAGTTCAGAATCTGGAGATAGAGTAGTTCGCGCTGGAGAGAAATGCCTTCGTTTATCTACGATTCATCAATCCAAAGGATTGGAATATCCACATGTTTTTATTATTGGACTTGCTGATGGACTTTTTCCAGGTAGGCGTGCGATAGATGGTGAAAGCGACTTGGAAGAGGAGAGGAGGCTTTTTTATGTAGCTAGCACTCGGGCAGAAAAATCACTTCATATGATTTACCCGATGCTTTCATCCCAAAAAGGAACTCCCGTCCGATTAATGCAAAGCCGGTTTCTTAAAGAAATCCCTGAGGGAAGTTACGAGTTATTGAATGCTCATTCATCATTTGGGAGAGGTCGTTCAAAATCATCAGGTTGGAACCAGTATGGCTCCGGTGGTTACAGTGGTGGTTACGGTCGAAAAACTTATTAAAAAGGTAAGGCTTTGGTAAGTGCACGCCATGCCAACAAAGCACAATCGTGTCGCTCAGGAAAGCGTTTGATCGAATGGTAGACGACCAAATCTCCTGGCAGATCAGGGGATTCATCAAATTCCAATACCCTTCCCAGATTTGAAATAAGATCTTTGACTTGATCTACACGAAATTCAATAATTTCGGAAACTAGAAGGGATGCACCTGCATTGGCTAACGCAGACCCTTGGACCTCTAGTCCTATCCCCTCAATCAAACCATCTTGGACATTGATTCGTATTGTACAGGTATTGCCTGTTTTTAAACTGTGGAATTCTGCCTGATGAGTATGTACAGGCAGATCGTCATCAAATCTTGGATTCCTGGCGTGATCTTCCAGTATTTCACGGTGTAAAGAATCTTCTATCACTCAGAAACTATTCTTCCACATCATCGACTCCACCGGTTTAGGCGTGCGAAGATTGTATTTAGCCGAAGACTTAGCTGCATAGTCAACTTCAACCTGTCCATCCACCATAAAGTAGATCAACTGTCCAATGGGCATACCTGCATATACCCGTACTGGTTGAGATACTGAAATCTCAAGAGTCCAATGATTACAAAATCCCACATCTCCCTTACCGGCAGTCGCATGTATATCAATACCTAAACGACCGACGCTTGACTTGCCTTCAAGAAAAGGAACATATTCACGAGTCTCAGTATACTCTTCCGTTGAGCCAAGATAAGTTTTTCCGGGAGACAAAACAATTCCATCTTCTGAAATCTCAAAGTGCTTAACCTGGTTATGCTTTTTGGCGTCAATTATTTCATCTATGTAACAGGCTAGATATTTCGATAAATGTACATCATAACTGTTGGTGCCGAGGCAATCTCTACTGTAGGGTTCAATAACAATATCATTTTTGGCAATTGCCTCGAGTATAGAACGGTCTGAAAGAATCATTGAATTGTTATTTTAAAGTGAAAGATTGAAAGGGAATTTAAGTAAATTATTTACAGGAAAAAATGGCAATTTTTGTTTTCCAAAATCGCAACATAAAAAAGCCTCCCATGCAAAGCAGGGAGGCTTTGTTCATTACATTAAAGAACTTATTTACGCAAATGGGCGATAAATACCAGGGGCAGGAACTGGATATTCTCCATTTTCACCAGGTACTACTGGAGGAGTTGAATTAAAGGTGTAGTCATCAATACCGGGAGCATAGTCCCGACCTTTCTTCATAAGGTCATCAGCAATAATTTCTTTCCCTGAATAACATGCTTCACGGCCTAAAATCGCAGTAAAGGTGCTCATTGCTCCATAATCTGCTTCGTTATAATATTCGCCTTTGTGAAGTGCTTCTATTAAATCTTTTTGCTCTTGGTAGTGACCTCCGCCAGCACCAGTGATACGGGTTGGGTCTCCCTCAAATGGATAAATAGCTCGAGCAATATCACAGGTACCTTTTGACCCATGTGCAGATTCAGAGACATTTGACCAACCTCCTTTTAAATGACGGCCCTGACTGTACATCTTCGTTCCATCCTCAAAAGTGTATTCAACAAAAGTATGGTCGAAAATTTGCGACAACTTTCGGTCGCCACCCATGCGCATCTCACTTCCACCCATTCCATTGGCTTTCACGGGATACATCCCTTTAATCCAACAACCTATGTCTAGGTTATGAATATGCTGCTCGCAAATTTGATCACCAGATGCCCAAGTGAAATGATACCAGTTGTTCACCTGATACTCCATTTCAGTCATTCCTTCCTGTTTAGCACGGTGCCAAATCCCTCCACCATTCCAATAAACCCGAAGCAGGTTAATATCACCGATGGCACCGTCCTGCAACTGCTTCACGGTGTTAATGTAACGTTCCTCGTGCCTCCTTTGTAAGCCTATGCCTACATTAAGACCTTTCTCTTTCGCTTTTTTTGAAGCTTCGAGAACTCGCCTGATTCCAGTGACATCACTCGCGACGGGTTTCTCCATAAAAACCTTTTTTCCTTGATTGATAGCGTATTCAAATTGTTGCGGCTTAAAACCGGGTGGTGTTGCAATAACAACCATATCAACATCTTCGTTGATCGCTTGTTTGTAGCCATCAAGACCTCCAAAAATCCTACCTTCTACATCAACTCTATCTTCCCCGTATTTCTTTTTAAAACCTTCAATTTTACGAGCGCTTTTTTCAGGAAATGCATCTGCTACTGCCACTAGTTTGGTATTACAACGAATCCCTTTTTGGTTTTCCAGATCTTTGGGAGCATCGAGGATTTGTGAGATAGCTCCAGATCCGCGACCACCAAGGCCGATAGCTGCAACTCTAATCGTATCACTCTTTAGATTCTCTCCACGAGCAACATACGGAAGGCTAGCTGCAGCTCCTGCAAGTGCAGAAGTACCAATGAATTTTCTACGGGTTACAATTTTGTTTTCGTTCATATTTATTTTTAGATTTTCTGTTTAGGATAAAATTATAAATTAAATCATTCAGATAGAGGAATGCTAGTTGTTGCACCATCAAGGTCACCTAGAGCCCACTGTATTCCATCTAGGAAATGTTGCAACATAAAGGGAGTCCACCAAGTAGCTTTATTGTGACCAAAGTTGGAATAAAAAACTCTCCCTTTTCCGTATGAACGAACCCAAGAAACTGGATAGTCGTTGGTTTTGGAATTACCTTTTTTTCCAGATTTGACCGCATCTAGTCCAATAAGGACACGCAATTTTGATCTATCATATTCCTTGTATTGATAAATTTCATCAGAAAACTTAAATTCATTTTTCTTAAATGCAAAATTAACAGGATGGTTACTATCTCCGACGAAAAATGGCCACTCGCCCCCGGCATTCCATGGATGACCAGCAAAGCAACCACCGATCATATCAGTGTATTCTTTCCATTGCGGTATTCCTCCGTCAGAAGCGGAATGAAACCCTACAAATGCCTTGCCATTTTCAATAAAACGAAGAATAGCCTTTCGCTGAGAATCTTCAGTGAAAGCCTTTTGTACATGGGTACAATTATTAAAAATTATCATATCATATTTTGCCAATCCCTTTTGAGTAAATTCATCGGGCTTGATCGTAAAAGTTGCCTGAAATAAGCCGGTTTTCTCTGCCATTATCCGTAATGCCTTGGCACCAGTGGGTATTGAAGAATGCTTAAAACCGCTGGCATGAGAATAAACTAGAACTTTGTGCTTCTTTGTTGGCTTAACTTGTAGCTGCACAGGCATCGCTTCGATAATTTTCTTATCATCTTCAGCTAGGCAAAAATTAAATATCGTACTAACTAATAAAAACGGAATAATTTTGAGTAAGGTATGCATGATTAATTTGAGCCGAACAATTTACCACAAATCATGCAAGTCATATAAGCGAATTATTGAAAAATAACACATGCAGATAGAACAATTATTACACTATGGATTAACGGCATTCCGGACAAATACCAAAAGCCTCCATTAAATGTGTGATTTTTGTAAAACCATAGCCTACTCCAATTTTCTCCAATTCTTTACCCACGCAAAGATCCACTCTTTCTGTATGGCCGCAGCTCCTGCAGGTTAAATGGTGATGGTGACCATGACCATGGCCCAAACAATAAACTTTTGTCCCATTTTCCCTTACACCCAATTCAATAATTCCAGCCTTCTCAAATTGCTCAAGGCAACGATAGGCAGTAACCAAATCGCAGGTATCGGCAGGCAATGCCGAAAAAGTTTCCTCCGCCGACTTGGGAGCCTCCGACTTGGCTAAGGCTTCTAGGATTGCCCTTCGTTGCTCGGTCACCCGTAGCCCCTTTTCACGTAGTTTTTTAACTAATCCTGAAACCAAATCCTTCATTTTTTAAGTAATGATACTATTTCAAATCGGTTCAAGGGCTAAAGAAAGGAAGATGAAAAATCCCGCTCATAAAACTTCGTAGTCATCATAATAAAGCTTATCAGCTACAGAAAATCTCTTGCCAAATTCATTTGGCTAAAGATAGATTTTAATTTGCAACTTAATCTAAACATAATCATCCCATGAAAAGAGCCTGCTGCATAACTGCTTCCTTAATCTCTTTAGTAAATTTTGTTTGTTATTCCGATGGAGAACTTGGTGAAAAGATTTACCAAAAAGGTTTTCTTTCCATTGAAGAAGCCCGTAAATCAATCGAGCTTCCGGACGGATATTCCCTCGAGCTTGTTCTGAGCGAACCCCAGATCGAAGAGCCGGTCGCGATGGCATGGGACGGGAATGGTGTTCTCTACGTTGTCGAAATGAGAACATACATGCAAACCGCCGACGCCACCGACGAACAAACTCCAAAAAGCCGGATATCCAGACACGAAGATACAAATGGGGATGGCAATTACGATAAAAGTACCGTTTTTATAGATAATTTACTTCTTCCCCGCATGATTCTCCCCCTAGACGATCGCGTCATGGTAGGAATCACCAACACCCTCGACTTATGGAACTATCGGGACTCCGACGGAGACGGCGTTGCCGATGAGAAAGAAAAGATCTTTGAGGGAGGAAAAAGAGGAGGAAACATGGAACACCAACCGAGTGGTTTGATTTGGGCCCTCGACAATTGGATTTATCTTACTTACCAAAATGTCCGCTACCGTTATGTAAACGGAGAATTGGAAACGCAAAAACTTCCCCGAGGAGGTGGACAATGGGGGCTCACGCAAGATGACGACGGACGCCTTTACTATTCGACTGGTGGTGGCGAAAACCCAGCCTTTTTCTTTCAACAGCCTCCTGTCTACGGGATGTTCGATGTGGGTGGTCAAATCGAAGCTGATTTCCGCTCGGTTTTTCCCATTGCCTCGGTGCCCGATGTACAGGGTGGACCAAGAAGGATTGGAGCAAACGGGGGTCTCAACGTATTCACCGGATGTGCCGGACAAGGTATATATCGTGGAGACCGCCTGCCAAAGGAAATGTATGGCGATCTTTTCATTCCCGAACCGGTGGGACGCTTGATACGCCGGGCCAAGGTCGACCGTAAGGAGGGTATGGCTGTCTTGCGCAACGCTACGCCCGGAAGCGAATTCATCCGTTCCAAAGACATCAACTTTAGACCTCTAGGAGCTGAAACCGCTCCGGATGGAACCATGTTCTTCATCGACATGCACCGGGGCATCATTCAGCAAGGCAACTGGACCCGGAAGGGAAGTTACCTACGAGGGGTCATAGACAAGTGGGAAATCGACAAGAATGTCGGTAGAGGACGAATCTACCGCCTCGTTCACAAGGATCACAAACCGGGTCCACAGCCCGCCATGCTCGGGCAACCGACCAAACAACTTATAGGACACCTTTCCCATTCGAACGGCTGGTGGCGCGACACTGCCCAAAAGTTGATCGTACTTCGAAAGGATGGTAAGTCCGTCGTTCCCGAGCTGGAAAATCATGCCCGCTACGCAAAGTCTCCTCTTGGCCGCGTCCACGCCCTCTGGACATTGGAAGGAATGAATGCCGTAGACCCCGAATTGATCGTTGAGAAACTGTCGG
>ERZ807291.612-NODE-612-length-60235-cov-16.405633_pt1 | contig 60235 bp, 65 predicted proteins | sample MGYA00521257_ERZ807291 | MGnify/ENA primary metagenome ERZ807291 (study PRJEB31413, sample SAMN03169783) | marine metagenome | biome: Marine; feature: Water; material: Subsurface seawater | place: North Sea | collected 2011-04-28 | depth 1 m m ... | reverse complement strand
TGAGTCTTTTGGGTACATTTTTGAGTCTTTTGGGTACATTTTTGAGTCTTTTGGGTACATTTTTGAGTCTTTTGGGATACCGGCATTGCTTATTGATTTCTATGTCAAAAAGCTAAAATTTTGTCATTTTTTGTTGCAATGCTTGTTGTTTTGGTATTTTTGTTATACAGAATCAAACAGGAACCTTGCAACAAAACAACAAAAAATGTTGCGAGAGAGAGAGCCTAGTCTTACATGAAAGTTTCTCATGATGAATATATATCATGAATAATTGCAAATACATCGCATCCCGATCCTATTGTGCAACTCCTTCAACCAGAAAGCACCCCTGATGTACACATGAGCACCGAGGGTTTTTTGGGTACAGCCTACATCCGTTTCTTATTGATTTCTGTGTCAAAAAACTAGATTCTGTCATTTTTGTACAGAATCAAACAGGAATTCTGCAACGCTAAAGTTTAGAGTTTAAGTCGAATTTACATCTTGGCGGCCACCATTGGTACCACCTTGCCGGAAAGGGCGAGGAGACCGGCAAATACGGCGGCGTGCAGGCCGAGACCGGCAAGGGTGGGCACACCATCTGCATCCTCTGTGGTTACCATCGGCAGCTTGTTGGTGAGGTCGTACGTCTTGGGGTTGGACACTGCAAGGAAAAGCAGCGAAGCTACGAGCACCATTACCATGCTGATTGCGGATTTCATTCTGTATTGTACATAAAGATTTTATTTGTTCTAAATTGCAATGAATGCTATATTTGCAGTTGACGAAATTCTTGGATTTGGTAAAAATGGAATGTTGCCTTGGTATTCGTCCAAAGATTTGGTGCACTTTTCAGCAACTACAAAAAATTCTACACTCGTCATGGGTAGGCTCACGTGGGACTCATTGCCACACTCCAAAATTTTACAAACCAGGCGCTGTATAATCGTGTCGAGTCTCTTGGAAGGTGTTCAGGCTCGTGGGGTTGTCGTGGTTGCATCGCTAGAGGACGCCGCAAAGTATAGCTGGGCAGATGGGAACTACGCAACAAAGTATGTCATTGGCGGGGTGCAGTTGCTGAAGCAAGGAGTTGAACAGAACCTCATTACGAAAATGATAGTTACACACATCAAAGGCACGCACGAATGTGACGTATATTTCAAAGAGTTCAACGAGTTGACTGCGGATTGTTCAGTGGAAATTGAGACCATAACTGACGAGATTTCAATTTGCACATATGTTATACAGCCATTGCCATTTTCACCATGTGACTAGGATTGTACCCGTGTAGCTGAATATCTTGTGTATTGTAGCCTTCGAGTTTACTTTTTGCAGTTAGTACTTCAAGAGTAGGGGGTGACTGTGATATATTGTCTAATTGAGCTCGAAGCGCCTGGCAGTGCGTCGTATAAATGTGGGCGTCTCCAATGGTATGGACCAGGTCCTTCGGAGTGTACCCAGTGCTTTTTGCCACAAGATGGGTAAGGAGTGCATAGCTTGCAATGTTGAATGGCACTCCTAGTCCCACGTCTCCTGACCGCTGATAGAGCATGCAGCTTAATTCCATAGTGTCAGGATTTGCGTAAAATTGACATAGCGTGTGACATGGAGGCAATGCCATTTGGCTATTTTGTGCAGGATTCCATGCGCTCAGAACTAACCGACGACTCGTTGGATTTGTGCGAATCTCATTGAGCAGCCATTCAATTTGATCAACGCCTTGGCCACTGTAGTCCTTGTCTGATCCATTGTATGGTGCGTTGAAATGCCGCCACTGGTGGCCATATATCGGCCCAAGGTCGCCTTCTTGGTAGTTCAGACCGGAGGACTTGAGGAATTCTTTTGTTCCATTGGCGTCCCAAATGTGCACCCCTTTTTCAGCCAGCTGTGTAGAGCTTGTGCAGCCTCGGAGCATCCAGAGGAGTTCCTCTACGACGCCTCGAAAGAATACTCTTTTGGTTGTAAGAAGCGGGAAAGATTCTGCGAGGTTGAATTTCATAGAATGTCCGAAAATTGACAAGGTCCCGATGCCCGTTCTATCAGTGCGCTCTACGCCTTCATTGAGCACACGCCTAACAAGGGCTGCATATTCGTCGTCTGCACTCATACGTAGTATATACGGTCATATTCAGTTTAAGTGACTTAAACCTCTCGGAGGGCATACACGTATGGATATTCACGTCCGAGAGAGGTTACATGTGCAAGTTGACGATTCGAAACAGCTGGTTGCTAGCGTGCGAGCAGAGACATTGGATCTTGCTGAGAAAATTGCACATGCGTCCCAGCTTGAGTGTGAGATTCATTGCCTTGAAGATTCACGGTGTCAACGAGACGAACTGTATCCATATATCGTGTATTGGCACAGAGGAGAAGCAATGGACGTGGCTGTGTGGGCAAAGGCGGACTGCATGGGCGCACCATTGCAATGTACCTATACGTTTTTATCAGATGGAGCAATAGCGCCATACAAGAAACGCCCCGCAGATGCTGGGATCACTGTATCCTTGGTAAACGTACACAAACAAATGGGAGACGTTATTGTATTTTCAACACGTCTTGTGGTGACGCCTCCATTTGGCGTTGTCCTTGACGTGATGTGCAATTCAGAGTTGATAGAGCAAGGCTTTGTGCTTGCTCAGCCAATGTATATTGATCAAAACAATACGGAAGTATTGGTGCCTCTTCGTAAACTTACTACAGACGCATCGCTCACATTACCAGCTGATGTAGTTAAGCTCGTCCCGCGTCAATGGTACAACGTCACTTATTCACGCTGCTGATAAAGGTATCCTCCAATCATGAGGGCAATAAGCAAAATGACCCACCAGTAACTTTTGAGTTGATCAACGAGAGATCTGCTTGCTGGCGCAGGTTCAGGCTCCGACTCAGGTTCAGGCTCTGACTCGAGTTCTGGTCCACACGCGGGCTCTGATTCGATTTCTGGCTCTGGCTCTGGCTCTGGTTCGGGATTTTTCTCTACGAAATACATGCTGTACAGTTAACGACGAAAATATGAGTAGTTATTATTCGCGTTCCTTTTGCGCGATTTGTAGAATATCCATGAGTAAACAATGATTTCGCGAGTATTTGTAGAAAAGGTTTTGCTCTTGGTTATTGGCGGATCAATAACATATTATGTATGCACGAGCTTACTTAATGATCAGCGCGCAATAATTTCTGAGTTTGGAAGGAAGCATAACCTCAACGTGTATGAGGACAAACTGGTGGAGAATATTGTCAATCCAACTGAAATACAATGCACACTAGAAGACGTGTGCGGTCACGAGGAAACTATACAAACATTGCGAGACTCTGTATTATTCCCGTTACAGCACAACCTTGAAGATGTGTGTCCATTGCTGCAGCCGTCGAATGGCGTGTTGCTTCACGGCCCCCCTGGAACTGGTAAAACCATGCTAGCAAAGGCGATTTGCAAGGAACTGTGCTGCAAATTTATAAACATTGACGTGAGTGTGCTCGAAAACAAGTATTACGGCGAGACGTCAAAACTGGCAACTGCTGTGTGTAGCTTGGCCAGAAAGCTATCACCTTGTGTCGTGTTCTTTGACGAAATTGACGGCCTGTTGTCTCAGCGTTCAGCTGCTGATCAAAGCTTTGTCCAAGGTTTGAAATCGACATTGCTCAGTAACATGGATGGCATGCGGAATAGATCAGAGCCAGTGGTGTTTATTGGAACAACCAATTCACTTCATATGGTTGATTCAGCGCTCAAGCGGCGAATGCGCACACACATCAAGGTGGACTTACCCGATGCAGCAACCATTGAGCAGCTTTTGAAAAAGAAATTGGAATCGTTTACTGAAGACGTCGATTTTTCGGCTGCAGCTATTGAGTGCGAGAAGCATTCCTTGTCTTGCTCAGATGTATGTGAAGTATGCAAAAGGGCTGCTCACTTGAGTTTCAAATCCTCTACTGTACCGTTTGTTGTTGCACACGACAACGTATTGAGGGCGATTCGAGAGTTTGGAACTTAAGACTTTTCATTGTACGTGAAAACATGGAACCGTGGACAAAGGCGTACAATCAGCACATACATTCGACTGATACTTGTGTGGAATTGGTATTGGGGAAACAGCGCAAAGGGGGGTTTCATACGGACCTTGGAGCGGCCCTTTACGAAGCAATGCTGGAATGCATAGCCCCCTATGCAACCGCTGAACTTGTCACTGTGAACGAAAACAAACACAAGATGTTGTACGCTGGAAATACAAAGCTCGATTGCAACTTGAATGGGAGGATTCTATTTTCAGCACACAAAGCTGAATCTCAAGCGTCTAGTAGCGCACTTCAAAAAGTGACTAATCACATTGTACATCATGCCTTTTTTGACATTGAATTAAAAGATACACACGAACTCACTCTTAGAATTCGAGACATGGCATATGCTAGGAAGCATTCTTGCGAGTTTATCATTGGAATGATGCTAAGAGAATTGGGAAATTTACTCACTGCAGCGTCTTAACACACGCCGCGGCGTGGTATGAAATCCACATTGCTGCGAGGCAGATCATGGGTTTCGCCTTGTGTCACTGGAAAGTCGCCACGGATGTCGTACGAAGAGTTCTTGAGTGAGCTTTGGATTTGGGGGATTGTGTGCTCAAGGTACTCGCCTTCAAGGGTTGGGTTTTCCAGCACGTATGATTCTTCATTGGTGTTTTTGATTATGAGGTTTGGGTCAATGCCAACCATTGGAGAGTCATGAGACCCGGTAGGCGGGGTCACTGGTATTGGTCCTGGTAGCGGTGTGTCTGGGACGGTATGGTGCGTGCCGCCAGGTCCCAGGACTGGACTAGACACACGCTGGTATATCACAACACTCACCATGACTGCAAGAAGTACGAAGAATCCGTTGCGATACATTTTATTCATATCGACGTTCATTAATGTATTATACATAAAATTATTACGCCTCTGAAGGGAATACATTGTCCGTAATGTTGTCCTCTTCAAACATGCATTCAGCATGAAGAATTTGTGACGGAAGCATGCCCTGCACAAGAAGCCACGAGATACCAAATCGGCTCTTTGTGAACCAAATGCCCGCAAGCTGAATGATTGCTTTAAGCTGCTGCCCTTCAGCAATTTCTGAGCGATCCACTACTTCCTTTTTAGAATTATAGAGCGCAAATGCGTTGCTGAGCCGCACCTTGATCACTTTGCTGTTGCGCTTGAGAGAAGGGGACACGTTGTCTTCGAGTTGTTCGTCAGACACATCCTTCCCTGGAAACCACTCGGACTTGAACTCTTTGCAAGCACCCAAGATTGCGTCGTCTGCATCTTTAATGAATCGAGCCCCCTGAGTATCCAGCTTCAGATCAATGGAATCATTTCCTACACACCCTTGAGATTCGACATCAAATTTGCACATGATTCTTTCACCGCATTTGGCTGCAATAAAGTACCTGCCGTCTTTGTGCTTGATTGGTGCATCGAACGCCATGTCTGCAAATGCCTTGGTTTCACTTTGATTGAAGAATTCCATCATTGGACTTTACAATATATTTTTGAGGTTTGTCAAACGCTGGGATTTCAACGTCACACCAGCGTTTGTTTCCAACACCGCTCATAAGTTCTGTGTACAACTCGGACATTTTAGTACAAATGAAAATATTTGTGACATCATGCTCAAAGCGAGCGACCTTATAAAATCGCACAGCGCAAAGAAGGATCGGATGAAGGAAGTGTACAAGCACCTGTGCGAGATGTGCTGTGACAAATTAAGGCGACACAATGATCGCGGACTCACCGCAATGCTGTACAAGTTGAGCCCAATCAGCAGCGGCATGCCGGTGTACGACACGAACGCCGCTTTGAAATACATAGAAAAGAAGCTCACAAGAGGTGGATTTTCTGTGACTCGAGTGGATACGCTTAGCATTCTCATTGACTGGTCACGCGCCAAATGATGAAGAATATAATGTAAAACTCCTTTAATGTATAAAGATCACGCCCTTGTGGACGCAAAATCAGAATATACCAAACAACTCAATAGCGTGATACTCCCCCATTTGTCAGAATGCATGGTGGGGCTGTTTGAAGCTGCAAAGTCAGAAACAAAGAAGCACCGTGACCTGTACGTCAACACGCAACGCAAGCTGAAAGATGTGCCTCAGTGGAATCAATCATTCATCATGCAGCAAGTGGACAACATTAAGCAAAGCTGCGAATGGTTCGAGGACCTTATAGCGGCGGTGTTTATCAGCAATGTGAAAATTTTAACCACTGTGAAGATTGGCAAAGAGAGCAAAAAGATTCAAGTCACGCTCCCAAAAATTGATGTATTCGTGCACAATGTCTACACAAATGCTGCCAAAAATCTGTACAATGCGCCGCAGTTGTTTGAGGCTGAATATGCTCGTAATGAGTTTGCCAGCGTGCTCAAAGAAACTATAGAGACGACCGTTCGGGAAATGTTGCCATTCCAAAACATTCTGCAAAGCTATCTAGGTGAGTCTGTTCAAGGCGACGAAGAATCCGACGAAGAATCTGAACACGAGGATCCATTAGTTTCGCCATTTAATTCTGAAGCTCCCGCACAGCCCGCGAGCTCCATGCCGTTTCAGCCTCACAATGTCGAGTCACCCGAACCGGATCCAATGGAGCCAGCAGAACCAATGGAGCCAATGGAACCAATGGAACCAATGGAACCAATGGGACCCGTGGAGCCAATGGGACCCGTGGAGCCAATGGAGCCAATGGAGCACCCAGCTGCTGCTGCTGCTGCTGCACACGAGACTGCACCAGCTGAGGGATTTTGGGACCAGCGGGTGAAAGATGTGCACATCCAACACGGACACAAAAAAGCTGCAGCCGCCGGATTATTCTTCGACGATGCGGTTGACGATGAGCTTGCTTAAAACCAGCGAGACTTCATAAAGTATGACACTGGTTCAAACCTATTTGCAACAGCAAGAGTATTATGAATCATTGTATGGAAGCAAAACGGTAGTATTGCTTATGAAGGGAAGTTTCTATGAAGCTTACTCAACGCACACTGTTGGACAGGCGCATAGCGTTGCAAAGCTCTTGAACATTGTGCTCACAAAGGAGAACAAGTCGATAGAAACTGTGAGCGATAAGAATCCATACATGACGGGATTTCCGGTGGGTGCATTTGGAAAGTACATCAAGGTGTTTATGCAAGAGCAATATACAGTTATAACGCTGGATCAAGATCCGAACAACGTGTCAGATCGATCAAAATCCAGAGTGTACAGCCCAGGAACATATTTCGACGAGTCAACGCCTGATTCTGCACAGTATGCGTGTGTAGTGTACGCAGAATACGACGAAAATTTCGAATTTGGTATAGCAGCAATAGATTTGTCAACGGGTGCGTGCAGTACCCATGAGATTACTGCTGGATTATCCAGTGCTCGGCTCGAAGACTTGTTTCGAATCGTGGAATCGTATGACCCCAAGGAAATCGAGCTGCTGCACTCTGGCTGCAAATCCGATCATATAGAAAGGATTACGCAATGTACCCGCGGCGGAGGTTGTCGTGTGCACCACCTGAAGGAGTGTGACCCGCAGTATTCTAACATTGAGTACCAAAATGTACTGCTGCAAAAGGTGTATTCAACCCAGAGCGTGTTGAGCCCGATTGAAAGTCTCAATCTTGAAATGTTTCATTCAGCCCGAATTGCATTGATTGGGTTGTTTCAGTTTTGCTACGAGCGAGATTCAACTGCCCTCAGCGGAATTCAACATCCAACGTGTAATCACGACGCAAGTCAATTGGTGCTTCACAATAATACAATGTACCAGCTGGGTGTTTTGACGAACAGCAAAGATCCATCATTGTTTGATGTGGTCAATCACACAAGCACACCTCTTGGGAAGCGGCGACTGCGACTGCAGCTTGTGCGCCCCACGTGCAACCCCGACGCACTCAACGAGCTATACAGCGCAACAGAGCACATGGCGTCTCGAATAGACTTTTACGAAACCCATCTCAAGTGTATTGCGGATATTGAGCGGTTTCATCGGAAAATGCACCATGGCACATTGCATCCATACGAGCTTGCAACTCTAAGCAACTCATTAGATCACGTGCTGGAGCTGATGCAAGAACACGATGGCACCAGCAGCACAGAGTTTCAGCGCTACACAGACGAGCTCCAGAAAACATTTTGCATCCCGCTGTGCACAATGAGCCTGAGCGACATTGCGTGCTCGCTTTTTGCAAACTGTGAAAATGAGGAGCTGGAAAATACGTCCAAAGCAATCGAGTCTTGCCAAAAGAGCTTGGACGGTATATGTGCGAAATTGTCTAAACATGTACCCAAGCAGCCAACCTGTGTCAAAGTGGAGGGGAACTACCGAATGGGATTCTGCGTTGCAACTACAGCGCACCGGGGCTTGGTCATTAAAAACGCTCTGGGGCCCACTGGTGGTTACTCTTTCAAGAATGACAAGAAGCGCTGCATAATCTACAACAACTCTATCGATACATTGACTCACAGATTAGCGAGCTGCCAAGAAAAAATCAGACCAATCGCGCTGAACGCCTATGTATCTGCACTCAAGCACATGCACGGCACGCACTCTAACGCGATACATCAGTGCCACGAGTTTGTTGCACACGTTGATACGATTAAAAGCCGCGCAGTATGTGTGCGAGATTATGGATTTAGTAAACCAACGCTGAAACGTGGTGATAGCTCATATGTCCAAGTAAAAAAGCTGAAGCATCCTATTATCGATCACCTACAAACACAGAACAATACGGGATTTATTCCAAATGACGTGCAACTTGATGACGAGTCTCGCGGAATATTGCTCTACGGCGTGAACGGCGCTGGAAAGTCCTGTTATGCAAAGTCAGTAGGGCTCGCAGTCGTACTTGCGCAAAGCGGCCACTTTGTTCCCGCAGAAGAATTCACGCTGTGTCCTTTTACAAGTATGTACACACGAATTAGTGATCAGGATAACATTTACAAAGGACACAGCTCATTTTTCGTTGAAATGAATGAACTCAAGAGCATTATTCATTGCAGCAATAACCGCAGCATTGTCATTGGAGATGAGGTGTGCAAAGGTACTGAGGACGTCTCAGCACTCGCGCTTGTGGCTGCATCGCTGCGCTGGCTAATTGACCGCGGGACAAAATTTATTTTCGCTTCACATTTGCATAGACTTCCGGAGTTGTCTGTGCTGAAAGACGAGTCGAGGCTTGCAATTAAACACATGGCGGTGCAGTGCAATGAATCCGACAATCTCATCACGTTCACCCGCCAGCTGAAGGATGGAATAGGGAATACGCTGTACGGCTTGGAGATTGCAAACTTTGTAATCCGCAACGACCACTTTGCTTCATTGGCGCGCGAGTGCAGAAATGAAGTTGTAAAGAAAAAGACAAAACTTGTTTCCACCAAGCGTTCCAAATACAACGGAGCTCTCATTGTGGACAAGTGCCAGATTCCCGAGTGCGGTTCTCGTGAGTCTCTTGACACGCATCACATTGTGTACCAATCCAAGAAGACTGCTGGGGTTCAAATGCACGGGGTTGGAAATCTGGTCGTTTTGTGTAAGACGCATCACAACCTGGTGCACTCTGGAAAGCTGTGCATTCACGGCTGGACGTCCACCACAAGTGGCAAGGCGCTTAGCTACGAGTTTGTGGAAAATGCGTAAAAGTGATACTTTCGGATATCGTCCAGCGTCTCATACTGAGAGCTATGCATTAGGCTGTCAATCCTGCAAAAAGGGCACACAAGCGTTGATCCATTGTCAACAATTTTGGTGATTTGCTCGGAGGTGCACTTGTGAAGGCAGTATACACAAATAAAGTCACCTTTGAGATCGAGGTATGTCGCATTGTGAGTAACCTTTTGAAGATAATCCTCCATATGCAATACTGTACACGTAGGAAATACTTAAACAATAACACTTTGATTTTGACTAGTAATGCTACGAGTTGCGGTGGACATTGACGAAGTACTGTGTCCCATGCTGCAAAATCTTCGTGCGCATCATAGACTTCGAACTCGGCGTGCGCTCCCTACGCGCTCCCCGAAAAAGTACGACTATGCTGATCATCTTGGAATCACGCCGAACGAAAGTAAGCTGCTCGTGAAATCCTTTTACTCGGGTGTGTGTTGCAACTCAATGGAGCCGTTGGAAGGTAGCCAAGAGGCGCTGCGGAAGCTCAAGCAAAAGTACAAGCTCAGTATTGTCACAGGTCGGCAAAAGTATGCCAGTTCTAAGCGGGCTACGTACAATTTTCTTGACGATTACTTCCATGATGTATTTGACTCTATCCATTTTGCAAATTCTTACTCCCTTATTGGTGACGAAGTGCCAAAGGCTACAATATGTAAAGACATACACGCTAGCATCTTGATTGACGACTCGATAGCAAACTGCAAGGAAGCAAGCGACGCTGGAATTCAAGGGGTGTTGTTTGGCGAGTACTCTTGGAATGAAGACGCACCAGAACACATGGCGCGTATTAACAATTGGCTAGATTATGAGCATTACTTGTAAATGCTTGCTGCAGGGGTGGACGAAGCAGGCCGAGGGTGTGTATTTGGCCCCGTATGCGCAGCAGCCGTCATATGGAATCCCGAGTGCACAACAGATTACATTAAAGATTCGAAAAAGCTTTCCGAAAAGCGTCGGAAAATCGCATATGAGTACATTATTGACAATGCTATAGATTATTCTATTGGATTTGCGTCAGCTCAAGAAATTGACAGCATGAACATCCTGCACGCCACACAGCTCGCAATGCATCGTGCATTGGACGGGCTCAGTCTCGAAGTTGATCAGATTGACGTGGATGGAAATTACTTTAAGCCGTACATGTGCACCCCACATCAGTGTGTGATTGGAGGTGACAGAGTGCTGGCGCATATATCAGCAGCCAGCATATTGGCAAAAGTTTCGCGAGACGAATTGGTAGCTCGGACAGTGCAAGAGAATCCTGCGCTCAGGGTGTACAAGCTGGAGTCACACAAGGGGTATTGCACCCGCGCACACTGTGAAGCGCTGCAAACACACGGCCGTTCGGCTGAACATCGGCGCTCGTTTCGTCTGCCATTTGAGAAAAGTGATTATTACAATAATGGACAAGCTATGTGACCAGGCGTTTGATAAAATGTGTGACTATTTAAGGAAAGACTGTAACAAATGTGTGTTGGAAAAAGAACTACTCGATCCCATGATTGCCTATATAGGTAACCGGCTTTATCCATACATAATCACGGCGTCTGTTGCCATTTTTGTGCTACTGTGCGTTCTATGTTACTTGTTAGTACTTACACTAAAGGTGAATCGTCTTCATTTTTCAAAAACATGCAGCTAGGTGGTATAACCTCCTTAACCTTTCGGGTGCGCTTTGCTGGCATTTTGAATTCACTTTGATTGCTTCGGTAATGCAATACGTCCTTCCAAAATTGCTCGAGCATGGGATACTGCTCGGAAAACCACTGCTTGCTTCGCGGAATCACGCACACATCCAAGATGGCGTTATTGCAGATTCCTGACGGTTTATACTGAATAAAATAGCACTGCGGAATATCAAGAATCTCCATGCAAAGCTGCACTTGAGGATAATAGTACTCGGGAATTTTGTGATCAATCTTTCGCTGCACAGGGCACTTTATTTCAATCAGTGATCCGTCGCTTGCAATGCCGTCCGGGCTTCCACCAAGCCACTTGTATTCCAGGTGCCGAAACAGGCCAACTTCCCACGTATCCAGGTTGTACAGCCTGCCAAATAATAGACGCGCGTCGTCTTCGTGCTTATTGCCGTGATATGTTGCAAAATTCCCAGTGAATTGGCGGTTGTTGAAAATCTTGTGCTCCAACAGCTTTTTTCGGGTTTGATATGGATTAAGTCCTATAGCAGCAGCAACGTCGCTCGCAGTGAGCATATTTTGTCGTACTGCATACCACTCGGGTGTGCGCTGTTCAATCTGATCTAGTCCGCGCACGTGGGCAACCACGTCTTCAATCATTACATGTATACACACGATTTTGCTTATGTTGTTGTCAAGTACGTCTTGTTATACGCCTTGATTTGGTTTCTGTGCCACATTGCGTCTAGGTCAATGTTTGCCATGGCAGCAATTTGAAACAAATAGGAGAACACGTCTCCCATTTCGTCTTCAATCTTGACACGCTTGTTGTCACAGTATTGACGCTTACCACGCCGAATGGCGCTTGCCAGCTCTCCAACCTCCTCTATGAAAAAGAGCCACACTTGCTCAATGCTTGCGCGATCCCAGCCCTTGAATCTGCACATTTCTCGCGTCATGTCTCGGTATGAATTCAGAACATACGGGTGCTTGAATCCTGGCGGCGGCTCTTTCACTGCTACACTCTTGCCCGTTGCTTCCATTCCTACATTGTGTACGTATTATTCTCTTAAACTAAAGACGTGAAATATTATTATTATTGTTGTGTTGCAAATAGATTGTTATTATTTTTAATATGCCAGTGTGCCCCAAGTGTGGAAAAAACTTTAGCTCCGAACAGGCGCTGTGCTATCATTTGAACAAAAAGTTCAAGTGCGGCACCTGGAAGTGCGCCACGTGCAGCGTCGTGTTTGACACCAAGCATGCCCTCAAGATTCATAACATGAGCTGCAGTGGTTACAGCTCAAACGTGCCGTCATACGACGTGCTCTGTAAAATATATAGCAAGTCCAGCGATGTCTACTACGAGGTGGATTCCCAAGGCATTGTACATTCAATCAGCCCCAGCTGTACCCGTCTCTTTGGATATGACCCATCGGACGTGATTGGAAAGCCATATGCGACTCGCATAGAAGAGCTTGGAGACGAGGTGTATCGACAAGCAAGCAATGGTGACTCGATTCACATTCATCAGGAGCGAGTGGACGACTTTCTTTTCATAGAACGTGTGGCGTCGTCATAAGGAAGGAAATCAATCATGAGCACCACTCGGCGATACTCCTCAGTTTTATGCACGCCATGGAGTTGACATGTGTCAAATATAAACCATTCGTCTTGGGTAAACCGCACATCAGCGCCGTGGTACCTAAGTACTCCGTCGTCGTGTGGGCTAATGTGCACGCCGAGAACGTAGCGAAGAGACTCGTCGTGCCCTTCGTTCTTGTGAGGAGCCATAAATTTCGGTCCGTCCATGATGGAAAAGAACGCTTGAAACACCGTGGTGCTACGAAACGTTTTGAGGATTTCAGCACACGTCTTTGTGAATTTGGACGCATGTTTGGAGTATTTTTCATTTTGAATCAGCATGACGCACTTGTATGTAGAATCGTGTGAAAATTCGTCGTCAACATCATGAAAGTACTCAAACTCGTGAAAGTTTTCAAGAAATTCCTTCCGAACTAGAGCTGAATCTAGCATATAATCTATGCAATAGTTATAATGCCAGGCTATTACGCAAAACCTAAAAAGGTTTCAGACGCACCGCGCCTTGAGCTTCAAAATGTGACGGCATTCATTCGAAACAGTCCAGCCCACTCTAAACTGTACGCACTGTTGCAAAAGTTTAAGCTCGTATCCGCTCTGAACGCAGCCGACAATGTCACAGTGTTTGCACCCACCAACGCGGCTTTCACGAATATTGACTCTGTGACAAAACAAAAGCTACTGGATCATGTGCTTCAGTACTCAAAAGCGCCCCCGCCAAACTATCAGAAAATGAAAACGCTCAAGTCCCTCGCAGGAAATCGTCATAGCACTGATACATTACTGCCACTTATGAAGAATGGACAAAAATGCCAAAATGGAGTAGTGTACTCAATTGCAAATATACTGCCACAAGTCTAAAAAAAATGATGGATACTGTAATGGGCGCAGAGCAATCGCGACTTGGAGGATCGCGCGCTGAAGAGGTGGCAGTGCGTGAATATCAGCGTCAACACGCAGTCAGAGAGAAAATTCACAGGAAACAAGACGCCACTGCAAAAAACAGTGCGCGTGAAGATCGCAAAATTCGAGAGTACGTACAGCGCCACGAAGATCTGAAACGAAAATACGAGCAGCAACAAGGTGAACTAAACAAGGCGACAAAGAATATTAATGCAGCGCAGCGCAAACTGAACGCGTCCCGGAGTAGAAACTCGCAACCAGTAACACCAGCACAATCTTCTCGAATTTCTATCCGATCTGTAAATAACAGAGTTTCCCAGGGTGGATTGGGTCCCGCAGCTTCTGCGCCAGCTCGTTTGAATAACAGTTTCTCCCAGGGGGCGTTAAGTATGGCTACTCAAGTGTCTCCCGCAGCTTCTGCACCTGCTCGTTTGAATAACAGATTTTCCCAGGGCGGGTTAAGGATGGCTTCTCCAGCAGCTTCTGCACCCGCGTTTGGTCAGGGCAGACCCGCTGTTTCTGCTTTCAGTTTGGGCGGAAGTATGGCTACTCCCGTTTCTACACCTGCGTCTGCTTTCAGTTTGGGCGGAAGTATGGCTAGATCAACTCCAGTGAATATTCCAGTGAATAAGATTAATTCAGGTATGCTCAGTCGTGTGCGAATGCTTGCAAACCAATCTGAAACCGGTGTTGCACGTGTGACAACGAATCAGCAAGCGAATTATATCAAAGAAGGGGGCCTGCGATCAGCGAGAAATGCTGGAATACCTGAAGTGACTGCTCGGCAAGTCGTCAACGCGTTGTATCGTAAAAAAGTACAGAATGGAACTATACAAATTGATGCGATGCCTGCTGAATCACGGGGCAGCGTATAAAAATGATGTGTACTGTAATGGGCGCTTCAGAGTCGCGAATAGGCGGAGATTATATGAATGACGCGTTAACACGCGAAGTACAACGTCAGCATAAAGTGGGCGAGATTCTGCACAAAAAACAAGCGACTACTGCTAAGAATGTAGAGAGATACTCGCAGAAAATTCAAGAGTCACTCCGCCGCCATGAAGCGTTGAAACGCACATACGAAATGCAACAAAACCAATTGAATCTTGCAAACAAGGGCATTGCTGAATCAAAACGTAAATTAAACAACGTACGCGGCGCAACTACAGCAATCTCAGCTCCGGAGAAAAAGAAGCCGATCCCTCCGTCCGTGACAAAGAATTATACAAATGTGACAAATCAACTGAACAAGAATAAAGAAGACTATCAGAAAACAGAGAAAGCTCGGATGGAGTTGGAAGTGAAACAAAAACAAGAACTGAAGAACGCGCAAAAGAGTGCGAAAAAAGAACCGCAGAGTCGTGCACAAGAGGTGGAAATGAAAGTCGTACCTAGACCCCAACTTAACGAGAAAACAATGAAAGAACCGCAGAGTCGTGCACAAGAGGTGGAAATGAAAGTCGTACCTAAGCCCCAACTTAACAAGCAAACGTTGAATGCAGTCCGTAACGCGATGCAAAGGCAATTGAAAAATCGCGCACAAAATGGAAACAGCGCGACGGTATTGAACGTGGGTAAACGGACTATAATGTCGAAGCAGGCAATGAACAATGCAGATACAACGCGCATTGTTGAAGAGATATATAGGCAATTGATGTTAGAAAGCACACAAGCTGAAGTACGTCAAAAAGTGGTCGACTTTATTAAGAATCAACATGGTAAATATGGGGGAGTTGTATCAAGAAAAGACGCAGTCCCATTTAAAAACGACATTGCAAAAGATTTACGTCCATACATGAACGTGACCGCTGCAAGAAAAGTTACCAACCAAATTTACAATGAAGTTGATAAAGAGCTGAACAACGAGAAATTCCCTGGTAACACACCGCAGAGTCGGCAGGTGTCTCAAGCAGAAACTACTGCTGATTCTGATACAGAATCGGTTGCCGAGTCTTAGACTTAGCGTTCTGGGTACTCAACGCGGACATTGTTGGCAGGGTCGCTGTATAGAATGTACGCATCAACGCGTTTTTCCTCAGCACACTCTTCAAAGTATTGCAAGAGATTCATTCCGTACTAGTAGCCTGATAAGTTTTTTCAGCCACACAACGCGTCATATATGCGTTTCGACACTGTGGGTCCAATAAACTTGAGATGGCAGAGGGCGTGCTCGCCGTGCTCCATCAAACGAGCCTGAAGCAGTGGTATGCTGGGATATGTCGCGGAAATTGCACGCGCAGTTGTTTCACTCACGTGAGGAATACACGATAACATGTTATGATACACAACACCAGCAGTGTAGTTGTCTCGCTTTTTCCCCTTTATACAAGGGTTGGGAATATACTGTTTGACTGGATGATCACTTAAAAGCTGATCAACCTTCTTCACCATGATTTCAAGCAATTGAACCGATTCGCCCATACTGCTGCTACGAACTACATGAATACCATCTCGAAACGACAACGAAATCATTGCGCTCTGAAGGGTTGAATATGGAACGCCCCGCGCTCCCTTTGTCGCACCTTCGACCAAGTATACAATTGGTTTTCCCAATGCCAATAGGCGCTGCTTTTGCTCCCTGTATCGCCCGTCAACTATAGACGCTGAAAAGTCGTCCAGCGTCTTTCGTTCAATTATGCAAGCAATAGACCCATCGTTAGCAATTATGTGTATGTCTCCAACGTCAAGCTGACCTGTTTTGGGGTCGTCTAGCAATTTAATCAAGTCGTGCTCGCGGGAATCAATGACAACCGAGTACATACAATATGTTCCATTACATGCAGCTAGCTTCTAACGCGCAAACTACAGCGAAATATGCAGCTGGGGCATTCGCAAATACCTGAACGTTTGCACAAAACTGTTGGCGTACATTGAAATGAGTGCAATGTGCGCACGGTATAGCCACACGAGCCATACGACAAGTATCAAATTGCGCTGAACGATAGTCCACCACGTCGCGGACTTTGCCTTGACCAGCTGAACTTTTAGCTCCTTATTCTCATTGGTGAGCTTGACAGTTGTCAGATGGCGGTTGTTCGCTTCGAGATGGGCAAATCGGAGGCGCTCTTCAGATCGCTCATGCTCGGCTTGAAGGTGTGCAATCTTGCGCCACAGCTTTTGATTGTCAATATAGATTCGATCAAGTCCGTTGGGCGCGCTATAAGCCACACGCTTGCGCTTCTTCGCCTTGTGACTGTCGCTTACGTACGAGCTGTTGCTGCTACTGCTAGCAGAGCTGCTGCACTTGGAAGCCTCGGGGTGCACAAAGGGAACGTTGTCGTCGCTCATTGCTTTCCTATACCTATAGCTTGTCGTCTTCTTTAAGCGAAAATTTTCATGCAAACTGCATGGGGCTAAAAGTGCTCATAGACGGTGACAACGTTCACATGGATACATTTGTGCGTCACGTGAAGGATACAATAGATTCAAAGTTTGGCTGTGAATACACGCCAATGCTGTACTGTCAATCCAACGTTATGATTAAGTACGCCTCTCAGCGCACTTTGGGCGTGAATGTTGTTTGTTCAAATACAACCAATAAGAATGCAACCGACGCTCGGATGCTAATTGACATAGGAAGATACCTTGTCGAAGATCACTATCCGATTGTTGTTGTAAGCAACGACAAGATTTTTGAAGAAATTGTTGACAATGTACGCGTGTACTGCTTCGGATACATGAACCACTCCAAGCAGCGCAAGTTGAAGAAGAACAATGTCATAGCAGTGTTGCAGCAACTGGTTCACGCCAAAAAAGAGAGCGACGAGGTGTACTTGGACGATCTTGTGGAGCACTTTGCAAAGGTTTCCAAGCACGACGTTCGCGCGTACATCAGGTCAAACATCCCTGGCATACAAATATCAACAAACGATTCTTTATTTTTTAGATAAGTTAAGGGTTTAGCAATCTAAGGATGTATGCTTCGTGCAGCGATCAGGCCTCACCGCACACGCACGTTTCGCTGCAAGTCCAGCCCGACTGGTCGTGTACCGATCCCTGATCTGTCTCAGCTACAAAATTATGCGTACAAGCCTCTTCTTGATTCACTTGAGCGCATTGAGGAGCATTTGAGCTCAATCGATCAGCGACTTGCAACAATCGTTCCAGTGTACGGCAGCAACGGAAAGTGTGTCAACATGAAGGACACAAATAACCAACTTAAAGGAAACAACTAAATCTTCACAAAAAATCTTCACAAAAAATCTTACAAATAGTACTAATGCCATTTACCCTTAAAGGAAACGAAGTGCTCATTGGCACCGCAAGACTGGTCGTAAACGACGGACTCGACTTTCATCACGGCGACGAGCTCGTATTTCGTGCGGAACCAGACGTCCAATCCGCAGGAAAGTGATACAAAAAATCTAACTAATGGTACAAAATGACATTGCGCTTGAAAGGAACCTCACTCAAGCTAGGGGGTGGCGAAGTAAGTGTGAACTCCGGGATTGATTTTCATCACGGCGCCCACCACGTTTTCCGTACGGAACCGGACGTACCTAAGCCCGTTATAAAGCTGACAACCAAGAATACACCCGAAATTTTTGGAGACCACGTCAACATGGAGCTCTACCTATATGATTTTGACTTTGATTCCAAAAGAGTTGGTGGTGTCTACATCATGAGCGATTTCCTCAGAAATGCGGGTTACACTGAGCCAGTTGAACTCAAAAGCGCATCGGTGCAAGACCCTAATGTGGGTGTTGACCCTGCAGGTGCTTCAATTAAGCTATGGATGGACACTGAGATTCCTCAGGTATACAAGGACATTACAGCACACACCATTGTGATATGGCTGAGTGACGTAAATCCTGATACAGGCGACAAAAAGCTATGGATTGGCGGGTATAATAGCGCTGGAGATTGGGGAGCAAGCATTAACCCTGAGTGGTGGAATCAGTCCAATGCTGACCCTGCCACGATCTCATACATGGACGCAACACTGGAAGAACTACCTCTGGATGGGTTGGACTTTATTGTTACAGAAAAAGGTCCCGCCCTTTCCGTTGAGGTTATGGGTGACATGAGTGTTCCAGATGATAGCGATGAACCTGCCGGAGCTTTCGTTAAGGTGACGAATCTCAGCACTACCGACCCGTCGGACACTGGAGATAACTTTGAGTTTTATGGAACGTCTGCTGCAAGTGAAATCTTTTCGAAAATACACTCAAATCATCTGTTTGCATTAGATTTGAAAAACAAAAACGTTACTTCTGAAGCAGTGATGCTCGAAGTTGACCCAGCAGGTAAGGAAATACGGACGCCACACTTCACACCGTACCGAAAGTCAACTAGTTTTGATTGGATGGTGCAGATTCCTCAGCTGCAAGCGGGTGAATCCAAACTATTCAAGCTTTACTTGACAAACGTACAGGGTGTGCCGGATGTGCCTTCGCTTAAGTGCAATCTGGTGACTGATATTTACAAGCTAGAAGTTCAACAAGTACACACCACACTGAATGTGCCCTACCACGTGAACAAAACCGCTGGTGATATGATAGTTACTTCTATGATTGTCGATTCTGAAAATTCCAAATTGACTGTCATGGTGAAAAATAATGGGGATCAGCCCACTGGGTATTGGAACGGCTTAGACTATCATGCAATGGTAACAGAGTCTGGGGAACAAATAAGTCGATTTTTCATACCACGGGAAGAAAGTCAAGTTAAAATTGGGAACGATACTGGATCGTGGGGAGACTGGCATGAATGTCGTTCAATGCGGCCAAATGAAGAACGAGAATACGTTTTCGATTATCTTGTTCCAACGTCACTTGGAACAGTCAACTTCTACTATCAGCTGAATGTAGACAACGATTACATGCAGGAATTAGACTGGTCCAACAACAAGGGACCAGTAGTATCAATTACGGGCAATCTTGCCCCTCCAGTGGCACCTTCTCTTGAAATTCCAACATCAGTTGATCAACCTGTAGAAGCTGGTTTGACACATTGGTCAACCAACCAAACGACGGTCAGCCTTGCCAGTGATGTCGATGGTGTGTACTATAAAATAAACAGGCGAAAAGTCACACTACCCGTACCTTCGGAGTGGTGGCAAGATTATGCCTTCATGAGTTCGTCTTTCAAAGTTGGAAATGTATTGAAACAAATTAAACTCACGTCAGGTATTCTTCACTTCAAGATTTGGAAGCCAACAAACGACGCAACTCTTGCAGCTACCGGGTTGGATCAATTCCCAGGAACTGGCGAAGAACAAACAAACCGTTTGGCCTCGTGCAATGCAAGGCGTATTGGTGTTCTGATCTCAGAGGAAGAAATGTGGTTTGACATGCCCGAAGAAGACAATAAATGGGTTGATGTGTACTTAAATACAGGTTTATCTGCAGGAGACTACACAGGCATTGTCATGTGGTTTGGTGGTTGGTGGGCGGGTCTAGAGAATCCACAAAGGGAATATGGCTTGCGACTCATAGAAGAAGTTAATGCCGTCCCAGAAGGGTCAACTGCAGCAGTCCCAGTAAATACTCATGTATGGGACGCTACATACTGGGATCCGCTAGATTATGGCGGACGGCCACGTGGTCGCGCAAGGAAATCACGCGTGCCCCCGTCTCGCAGCAGCACACGCAAGGCGGAGCAACGTTAGGCGCTCATAAGTGATTACAATGAGACTCATATGATTTCATATTATGGTGAGCAATGCGGCACCCACAAAAATTATGCAGGCTAATTTCGTCAGCGCCGTGAGGGGTCAATTTGATCCCTCCTCGTACGTGTTTGAATCGCAGCGGAATCGGTGTAAATGTCACTGGATCCTTCTCAAGGACGCAGCGATAGCTCACGTCCACGCAGCCGTTGAACAGTTTTGCAAAGCTCGCACTCCCCACGCGCGGAGAGCCAAAGGAGACGCAATGGATCGGGAGGTCATACTTCAGAGCGCAGTCCAAGGCGCACATTGTGGCAATCGCACCAAAAAGGCTATGTCCCGTGCACAAAATCCGGCTGCAAGATTGCTTGTGTGTTTTCAGTAGATCTGCTAGGTGCGTGTGGATTTGTTCTCGCACCGCGTTGTACTGCTTGACAAATCCCGCGTGCACCTTGACGTCGTGCAAATAGTCCACCTTTGTACGCCAGATGCTCAGGTCAATCTTCCAATCAGTCACGCTTGTGGTTCCTTGGCCAGTGACCACAAGTGTTCCCGAGTCTTTGTCGTACGCAACAAACGCTTGAGCGTCGGTGGTGGTGTCCTCGAGAAAAATGCCGTCAATATCACGCGAGTACGCTTTGTTTGCATACTTTGCAGCCAGCTGAATAGTATTCTTGTGACGATTCGGAATCATCATGCGTACCTCTGATTTGCAAATAAGTTTTCACTTAAAGACGCAAAATGCCTAAAGGCAAACGACACGGGCATGTTCATTAACAACTTTCTGAAGTATCTCTCTAGGCGCGCAGCAAAGGAGGCTGTTCAAGACCCCTTGCACCTCATGGAGTTGGGAGCGGGTAAATTTACACGGCTGACAAAGGTGGTCGTTGTGAAGCGCTAATTACACTAATGACCTCAGCAGCGCGTCGCATCCGCCAATAAACTCTCGATTGGATCCAAACACGATGGGGACTGTTTTGTGTACGCTGTTTTGCGGCAAGGAACCATTTGCTCGGAGCATAGCTATCGTTGCAACTGTATCACTAATAAAGTTCACTTTGTGCTGGATTTTGCGACCTTCCAATGCAGCAATGGCTTTTTTGCAAAATGGGCATTTTGACTTGGCATAGACTACAAACATCTTGTACATTTATTGTGTATTTTTTAGGACACACTACGACGAGTCATACCCACTGTGCGCAATGTCAAGACCAACAAAGTAGGTATCCTTTCGAATACCACCATTGTACTCCTTTGACACACCATGCTCCGCTGTAATATTGTGTTGGGAAAACGGGCCCATGTAAAAGTCAGGATTGAATCGGTGCTTTTCGTAGTTGTTTGCGCGACAGTGCTCGTTGAAGGCGGACACGAAAACCTTTTCGGGAATGTGCTTATTCGGGTCCAAACACACGCTGCCTGAAAGCAGAAAGTGAATGAGCGGATTTGTCGCCTTTGCAAGTTCACGCTGTGTGTCAGCAAAGTACGACGGAAGAATGGTCCAAATACTGTCACGTCCATGCTTTGCAGCCATTGCAAGGTACAGCTTGTTGCACTTTTGAATCAATGCAGGCATTTCGTGCTGAATCTTCTTCCCTAGTAGCAGGTCGCCCTTGTGCACCTTTTTGGTAAACCGGAGCGTCACAAGGCGACGCTGAATGCTACCTGCATTGTCAATAAAATCTGGACACTCGTTACCCGCCATGACCCCAGGAATGACCCAATTTTCGAACCGACTCGCCTTGCACTTGATGTTGATCGTCACCTTGTCGCCACTCACAATGCTCTGAAACTCACCCTGCTCAATGCTGAAGTCGCGCTTGATTTCAGGCGCAACGTACAACAGCCGATCCACCAGATCACTGAGCCCAAATTTTTTCTGAATGTTGTTTGACATAATCCCAACGTCTTCTTCGTCATAGAGCTGCTTGCATACACTCATTGCATACGTCGACTTGCCTGTGCCCGCCTGCCCCTGGACAAAGAAAATCACCTGCCAACCGTCCAGCTCGTCAATCTCGTATATCAGCCTGCCTGTAAGAATGTACACCCACTCCATGACATCCTCCGGAATGCCCTGATACTTGAAAATAGAGTCAAAGTGAGGCGTCTCGATATCCTGAGCGTTCGCTGCCGGAACAAAGTCGTTGTCAAAGTACTTTGCAGCAACAACGCCGTCTGGAATATTCTTGTACTCTTCGCTGGCGTATTCCACAAATCGGTCCTCCTTTGCAAAGTAGATTCCGTTGCGAAACGAGAATATGCGACGATCACGAGTAAGGTTGGGGAATTGCTTATCGCTGCAGTGCGTCAAAAACTCGGTGGCGCTCCGCACAGTGTCGCCCCGAGCCGTCACGTTGATAAACTGATCATAATTCGTCTCCTTGCACACACAATCGTAAATAATGTCAGAGATTGTCCCAACGAATGCCCATGCATGCGTATTGAACCCGTTTGCTGTGACAACCTTGTAGACGTTTCCACTGTATCGCGCGTACTTTCGCTTGTGAAAGGTACCTAGCACATACAGCAAAAAGTTTTGGTACTTGCTGTTTTCTGCAGGATCAATTGCTCTGAAACGAAACAGCGAGGCGTCCGCATTGTCTCGAAAATCCACATTGTGATCCATGAGCTGAGCAATGCGTGATCCGCTGACGCACATATTTTGACAATAGTACACGATTTCTAGTACCCGATTCATGCGTACGTGCGTTTCAAAGTCACACGCGTCGCTCTTGATTTCGTTGTAGCAGTCCACAAGCGCGTCAACGTGCTCCTTGAAAACCTCTTGAATGTGCTCAGGCGAATCTGAGTCCTTTAGTCCGACTGCCCCCCATGCGTACTGTGCAATCTGGGTGCAATCTGACACCTTGTGGGGGTTTTCCGGCGACACCCCCCAAAGCTTTTCAAACTTCTCAAGCGCGTCCATTAGATACTTTTCTAGACGTGTACCACTCTTAAGCACTGTTCATTGCTGTGTGCATTGGCCCGTAGATTCTTTATTGTGGTCAAATCCGCCGCTGGGTTCCATTCTCATGACCTGTCCACTGAGCGTTGCTTGTTTTCCATGCAACGCGTCAAGGATGCTATCGTCTTGCTTGACGAGCACGGACGGGAAATCAATGTTGCACTTTACGTATAGATTGCCAAACCCCTTATTTCCATTTGGCATTCCGAGCCCCTTTACGCAAAATACACTGTTTGGCTTGATCACGTGGCTACTCGTGAGAACATAAGCACTGCCATCCAGGTGAGCGTATTGTGCAGCTGCACCAGTGAGAGCGTCGTACAACGGAAATACGTGCTCCATTATCAAATGGTGCTCTTTACGCTTTAGTCGAGGGTGCTCATTCTGTTGGAGCACAAGCAGCAGATTGTCATGTTGTTTCGCAGAGTGATTGTAGTCGCCCTTTCCTGACAGCATGATTTTCTCACCACTTTGCGTCCCCGGCTTGATGTCCAACGTAACCTGCACAGTTTCCTGAATTGTTCGCTGCCCATTGCACATGCTGCACATGTAGTCTGACCGAATGTATTCACCCACGCCCTTGCAGCACGGGCACGTACCGACAACCTGCTGAGAAAATCCTGGCATTGTACTTATGTACCGTCGAATGCGACCGGTACCCTTGCACTCTTCGCACTGGATTGGTGGAACTGTGCTTCCGTTTCCGTGGCACGATACACAACACCCGTTTCGCGTAATCTGAATTACTTTCGACTTGCCAGCATATAAGTCTTCCAGTGAAATTTTCAGCACCACCTGACGACACTGAGGACGTGCGCTAAATGACGAGAAGGGATCTTCGCTGCCAAAAAAGTTGCGAAACACATCGAACGGATCACCGCCTCCAAACGGATTGCTGCTCTGTCCGTTTGCGCCTAGGGACCCCATGTCATATGCTCGGCGTTTCTTTGGATCACTGAGAATTCCAAATGCATGAGAAATCTCTTTAAACTTTTCTGGACTCCCCCCCTTGTCCGGATGGTGCTTCATAGCCAGCTTGCGATACGCCTTTTTTACGTCGCCGTCGCTGGCATTTTTTTCAACACCCAGCGTGTCATATAGGTCAGCCATATACGACTATTGTACATAAAAAAGCAAATTACCCTTAAGTCTTAAAGAAGTTCGCTCACGAGATCCCAGCAGTGGGCAATTTCGTTTGGTGCTGGCATTGATTCCAGTGATCCAAGTGACGCACTCATAAGGAGCGATTTGTATGAATCGTCAACGTGAAACGTTTTGGTGCACAATGGCTTTCGCGAATTCTCATAGTATTCATAGATTCCCTGGGGCTCTATTTGAAATGAATGGGTACCCTCTTTCGAAATAATCAAAATAGAATAACAATCACGAGGCATTTTGTATCCAATATCAAAAACTAGCTTAATGTTATCTACACGTGTTTCGCAGCGACCTTGCGTTGGGATTTGTAGCGATCCGGTGTAACCCATGTGCGTACTAAGGGTACAATCGCGCAACTTAAATGGCACCACCGTGTCTAACACACTGATCCGAGTGGACTGACACAGATGGGCCAACATTGACGAAATCACAAAGAGACCGTGAGGCTGCAAGGGGTTATGCACAATTCCGTACGTTTCAGACTCGTGACCAGCCGTGCTATGTTGCGTCCACTTAATGAGTTGAATATCATCATAGTCCACAGAATACGCTGCAAGATCTGGAATAAATTTGTGCATGTAATGACTGGCATAAACAATAGTATTGTTTTCACATATGTAGCTGTGCATATCTTTGAACGATTGACCATCACACGAAAATGGGGGCTCCACTAATAGCGGAATGGATTTTTCTGTATTTTGAAGTGCGCGCTCTACCAGTTCATGATTTTCTTCAGTGAACCCAGCGGGAAGATATGCAAACCTCGCAAGTTTCGAGTTGCGAGAAACCATGGGCAGCTTCAACGACTTGGCTGCGGGTATAATTTGCGTTTTTGCACGAATGCTCTGTGGTGCGAATACAAGCATACAGTAGTTTAATATTACTGGAAGAAAAAAGTTCGCACGCGATCGTAATGAATGACAAAATAGGCTACACACGCAGCAACGTATTGTGTGGCAAGTGCGAATTGTACGATCAACAACGATCTTTTATACGAGTCTGACCGTGACTGCATGAGCAGCTCAGTCCGTTCAGCAGCCTGGCGTGCCTGCTGAGCAGTCTTGGCTGTGCGTCCAATTTTATAATTGATGGACTCGATAGCCTGGTCTGACACGGGCATAGGGCGTAACCGGTTCTCCCAGTGCGACTCCTTCATACAACAATGACATTGGCATATCTTAAGTAATTTTGTAGGGGACTTTATGAATCTCTTTAACGCACCGCTTTGGTACATTGCATTCAAAAGAAATGAAAAATTAGAGTTGCAACTGCGAGAATATGGGTTTAAGAATATTAATCATTTCCCTGCAGTGAATGGCAAGGCATTAGATCCTGATGTGCTGCTTAGATCCCGCAAATTATCACTACGTGCACATTGGGACTTGAAATTTGGACGAGATCAGCACCAAGGCATTCCCACCATGGGTGGTATTGGCTGTGCTCTGAGTCATTATTCGCTTTGGGAACTATGTATTCGACAGAGACACCCGTACATGATCATTTGCGAAGAGGACGTGCTGATTGAACGTATGAATGCCAAACAAGTGCATAGCATAGAAAACCACATGAGTCAAGATACATCCATATTTGTCACTGTTCAAGTAGACCACAGCGAGGAGATTAAGTTCTTCGGAATGCAGCTCTACTTTATTTCTTTGAGCGCATGTGTTGAGTTGTTGAATGACGCTTACCCCATTGATGTACAGGTAGATTCATACATTAGCTACAAGTCTCATCTTGGACATATTTCATTAAAGGGGGCGCGCATGACTAAACAATCTTCTCACGCTTCAAGTATTCAAGACACGTGTGTGCCGTGTGTTACGTCGTATGCCTATAAAAAAGGTAAGCGTACAGCTAGTCTCAGTACATCCGTTCTGTATTTGATTTTTATTGGAGTGATTCTCGTACTGTTGTACACGAGGAACATAAAGAAGACACGAGTCAAATAGCTAATGAATACGTTTCAAGCAGTTTCGTGGCATGCCAACGACCATGAAGGGGCGTATCGTATATCTATTTTTGGACGCAAAGAGGACGGAAGCAGTATATGCTTACATACGAATTTCAAACCCTTCTTCTTTGTAGAGCTTGGGAATGGCGTGAGTTCCGATCTCGTATCGGACACCCTGCACTCTCGAGTGGGAAACGATTTGGTAAGTTGTTCAGTGGTGAAGCGGAAGAAATTCTACGGATTTACAAATGGTCAGCATTTTCAGTTTGCAAAGGTTGTCTTCAAAACACACCGTGCGTTTAAAATGGCATTGAGCAAGCTGCGGTATCCAATTGATACTGGCCGTGGCAGGCGCAGAGTTGAGTTGTACGAGGCAAATTTTGATCCAATGCTGCGCTTCTGTCACATTCAAAACATTCGCCCAGCCGGTTGGGTCACTGTTGACACAAACGAATGCCAGGAATGTGAGCCCACGACGTACGTTGATATAGAATTGTCAGCATATAGCTGGAAGTCTGTTGTAGGATCATCAAAAGAATCTGTTGCACCGCTCGTACAGGCTTCATTTGACATTGAGACGTACAGTCACGACGGCGGATTTCCCGATCCATTGGACAAGCAGTGCCCATGCATTCAGATTGCCACAACTTTGCAAAAATATGGCGAGCCCGAGCCGTACAAACGCCACCTGCTGAGCTTTGGGTCGTGCGACGCAATTGAAGGGGTGGACGTGGTAGAGTGCTCGACGGAGCGCAGACTGCTTGAGCGCTGGACGGAGCTGGTGCGGGACGAAGGGGTTGACATTTTAATCGGGTACAACATATGGGGATTCGACTTGAATTACATGTGGCAGCGTGCAAAGATTACCAATGCATTTGGATTCTTTGAGCTCGGTAGGTTTCACGACAAGGATTCTGATTGCAAAGCGGCTGCGTTCAGCTCGGGTGCATACGGCGATTCCGATTACATGATGGTTGATACGATTGGCAGGTTTCAGCTGGATCTGCTTGTTGTTATGAAGAGAGAGCACAAGTTGTCGTCGTACAGCCTAAACGCAGTTGCAAAGCACTTTCTGAATGACGCAAAGGTTGACATGCCGTACAAAGAGATGTTCCGCAAGTACAAGGGATGTTCAGCGGATCGCAAAGAGATTGGTGTGTACTGCGTGAAGGATACGGACATTCCGCTGGCGCTGGTGAACAAGCTTGCAATTGTACCAAACATGGTGGAAATGGCCAAGGCAACGTGGGTTCCATTGAGTTTTCTGATTGAGCGCGGACAAGGGATCAAGGTTTTCAGTCAGATTCTGCAAAAGACGCGCGAGGAAAATATGGTGGTGGTGACTCTGAACAAAGATTGGCGCTGCAATGAGTGCAAGAAGTTTAACAACTCGTTTGCCAAGGAGTGCAAGCACTGCGGAGTTGCCAAGCCAGCTGAGGCTGCATACGAAGGCGCTACGGTGCTGCATGCAAAATCGGGAGCATATACTGATACGCCAATCACGGGCCTAGATTTTGCGTCACTGTACCCCACCATCATGCGGGCCCACAACCTGTGCCACTCTACAATCATCTTGGACGAAAAGTATGCAGGATTGGACGGTGTCGAATATATGACCAAGGATGGACACACATTCGTGCAAAACGTAGAAGGAATTCTGCCCAAAATGCTTCGGGAGCTTGCAACGAATCGCAAGCAAGCGAAAAAGGCAATGGCGAGTGCTACCGATTCGTTCATGCAGTCGGTATACAACGGGAAGCAGCTCGCATTCAAGGTGAGTATGAACAGCATTTATGGGTTCTGCGGGGCGCTCGTGGGAATGTTGCCGTGCAAGCCGGTTGCTTCGTGCACTACGAGTATTGGCCGCGAAATGATTTTGCAGACAAAGACGCTGGTGGAACAGTGGTATCCCGGCGCTGACGTTGTGTATGGCGATTCGGTCACTGCAGACACACCAGTGCTTGTGAAGTACGACGACACACATGAGGTGAAATACGTTTCGATTGACATGGTGCAGCCTAGCGTACAATGCGACGGTACAAACAAAGGATATGCACCCGTGTCTGGGATCAGTGTCTGGTCTGATCTAGGTTGGACTAAGATTCATTCGATTATGAAGCACAAGCTGGATCCAGTGAAAGGGTTGTATCGCGTTCACACTACCAGCGGGTTTGTTGACGTAACAGGTGATCATTCCTTGATTACCAGAAGTGGCCGCGAAGTGAAGCCAACGGAATTGCATGCAGACTCGTGTCTCTTGACAGCCTTTCCAGAAGCAAAAGACGGCTCCCGACAGTTGTTGTGTGGTGCATATTCGGTGAATGATTCCGTGACAACTGGGAACAAAGTATTTGCTGCAAAAATGTTTGGAGCAAAGCGGGCTGCTGGAGTGAAGCCACTGGTAATGCTGGATAGCACTGGGCGCATTCACATTTCTGCCAATCTCACTCGCGAGAAACTCAAATGGCTCGATCCTCATAAGATTTGTGACGGATTTGTAGTTCACGTTGAACAACTCCCAGCACCAAGGGACTCGTACGTGTATGACTTGACGACTGAAAATCACCACTTTCACGCTGGAGTAGGCAATATTATTGTCCACAACACAGACTCTGTTATGGTGAAATTTGACACGGGCTCGAAAGGCAAGGATGCGCTTGAAAAGTCTTTTGAGCTTGGTGTGGAAGCGGCGGAGCGAATCAGCGCAACGTTCAAGCAGCCTATCGAGCTTGAGTTTGAAAAGGTGTACATGCCATACCTGCTATTCAGTAAGAAACGATATGCTGGATTAATGTACACCGATCCAAAAAAGCCAGATTATATTGACGCCAAGGGGATTCAGCTTGTTCGGCGAGATAACCCTCCGTTTGTTAAAGAAGTTTCAAAGAAGGTGTTGGATACAATAATGTACAAGCTTGACATAGATCTCGCTGCAAATATTGCAAGGGAGGCTGCAGCGCAGCTGCTTCGTTACGAAGTTCCGATTGATCAGCTTGTGATTAGTAAGAGTTTGAAGCGAATTGGCTATGTGCCTGATATCAACGACGTCCCAGAGGAAAAGCGAAAGACGTGTATTAAATGCAATGGGTTCTACCTGACACACGAGTACTCAAATGCAAATCAGCCACACATTACGGTGGCGCGAAAGCGAGAGGAGCGCGAAACAGGAACTGGGCCTCGCTCTGGTGATCGCGTGCCATATGTGTTCGTTGAGACGAAAAATCCACGGGACTTGCAATTCATGAAGGCTGAGGACCCAGACTACGCAAAGGCGAATGACATCAAGATAGATGTTGGATATTACCTTGATCATAGCCTGCAGAGTCCTTTGACCTCATTGTTTTCGTTGTTTATGGACGATCCGGCAGCTGAACTATTTGGAAAATCACAATTGGAGTTTACGATTCGCAAGAATCGTCAAGTTGACATTTACAAGTTTCTTGGCATATAACAATGAAATACTTTGTAGTGACCAAGCCATTTGTTAAGTCCCAATGTAGATATTTTACAATGAAAAACAAAATGGGCGCCAGTAGAATTTTGGCGTTCGACTCAAAAGAGCTTGCTACATCTTTCAAAAAGTACGCAGTGTACCACAGGAGTGCGTTCGGATCGTGGCCGGTACTAGATGCAAGCAATACGGACAGTGTGCACTTGAGTTCTGAAAAGTGCAAGCTGACACAACTGGTTGATAAGCACGTTCACGTTATTGGTTGGGAAGACGTAGACTTTAGCGTGCCTTTCATCACGGGAACCTTCTTTAAGTTTGACGAAGAGCTCAACGTACACTTGAGGCTCACAGAAAACACCAACGCCGAAATTGATCTTGCAAAAACCCGTTGTATGTTGGAAAAACTGTTTTAATTTATTATTTTTTACGGGCTCACGTAAATGCATTGTATATGAATGCTCAATGGTCTCGACCTGTTCTCGGGGATCGGGGCAATGTCAATCGGATTGTCCGGATTTGTCAAAACGGTTGCGTACTGTGAGAAAAATGCAAACGCCAGAAAAGCGCTCCGTGCAAACATGCACAAAGGACTCATTGACGAGGCACCCATCATCGAAGACGTCAAGCTTGTCAACAAGAAAACAATTGGGAATACACGAATTGACATCGTATATGGAGGATTCCCTTGTCAAGACGTTAGCAACATTGGGAAAAAGGCGGGACTCCGCGGTGACCGTTCGGGACTTGTGTACGAAGTATTCCGAATCGCTGAAGAATTTAAGCCAGGATTCATTTTTCTCGAAAACACCGTCGGTATCCTCAACAACGGCTTGGCAGAAATCCTACAGCAACTTGCCCTTCGCGGGTACAATGCGCAATGGAATGTGGTCTCAGCAGCCATGTTTGGTGCACCTCAAGAGCGAAGGCGTTGGTTCCTCCTGGCCACAAAAGCCCGTTGCCATATTGGACCCTCGCCACAGCTTCAAAGAATCTCAAAAGGCACAACTGGCTATATTGAAACATCCAATAAAACTCAAGAGCTGGGCAACTCCAAGGGCAAGCAATCAAGGGAGATCGTACGTCCTGACGGAACGCACGGCAAGGGACCTTCACACACAGGTGGCGTTCTCAGCTGGAAATCCAAAAATTGGTATGATCGTGAACCCAGCATGGATCGAATGGTTAATGGGAGTTCCAATTGGACTGTCAGATATGGTCTCTTAGGCAACTCAGTGGTACCCCAATGTGTACGATTGTCATTTCTTTGGTTGCTGTGCGGTCACAGCTGAAATATATTTTATGCACAATTGCAGTATGAGCAAAATATTCGTTTCTATTGCTGCCTATAAAGATCCGTGCATTTTTGACACTATTAAAAACGTGTACGATTCTGCCAAACACAAGGACAATCTTACATTCGGAATTTGCGTGCAAGACTCTGCAGAAGTCTGTGCAAGGCTTAAAGAGTCATTTTCAGGTAATCAGTTCAAATTTCTTGAGGTGCCTGAAGGTAATACACAAGGTGTATGTTGGGCGCGCTCGTGTATTCAGAAGCTCATTACAAGCGAATCGTACTATCTTCAAGTTGATTCCCACACGCGATTGTGCACCCACTGGGATCAAGTTTTGCTGCTATTGATTACCAAGTGCACAACAAAGAAGTCGTTGATTTCTTCAAGATTGACACCAATGGACATGTCAAATTCCAAAAAGAACGTTGTGTGTGACGATTGTGCATATTATATGAGTTGCGAACAATTTGCAAACCAAAACAAGGTACTCTATTTCCCAAAAGCAATCAAACAAATGTCACCAACTGTTCAGCACTGGCACACTGTATCTGCCCACTTTATTTTCGCACACACCGATTGGACGCGCGACGTTCCTTACGACCCTGATATGTACATGGACTCAGAAGATAGCTTGGCGTTGCGTACGTGGACCCACGGTTGGGATGTGTACTACCCTAACATTAAGATTGGATATCATTACTATGATCGTTCAGACGCGAGATTCATTTACGTGGACGACCCAGAATGGAAACAGAAGCAAGAAATTGCAATGAAGAAAATGGAATCTATCGTTCACACTCAAGAAATGTTGGGGTCTGTACGAACACTTGAATCATATACCGAGTATACTGGAATCGACTATGCACAACACCGTATATCCACTCCGACAACTACAATATCAGATTATCACGAATATATTCGCAAGGGTACTAACGGGGTTATGATAACAAGCGGAAAGGTGCACCCACTGGTGCGCAAAAATCACGAAAAGTTTTGCAAATACCACAACATCTCATACGTGATGTACACAGAGCCGCAACCCAGATCGCTTTTAAGTAATTACGAGGAAGTTGGAAAGCTAACTATGTATGCACACCCTGGTGTAATGTTTCTATGCAAAACTACCTGTTCAGAATTTCTCTTGCGTCGCGACGTGAACCTTGCGTTTGTTGGAGCGCGGACTGCGGACGACTCGTTTTTAGTTGCGTCAACTCGTTACAAAAACTTGAATCCGGACGTTCGATATGCTGTACGCGACTACACGTTCTGGGGAGATTTCTTACAAAATGTGAGCGAAAAGGATGAGCGCAAAATGATGAAGATTAATAGGCTTGCAAGGGTCAAGTAAACACCATTTTTGGTGCAATGTTCATACTCATCAACTCTTGAAACAGGAGCTTGCACGCATATGGTATCGTAAGGGTGGTGCAGTATTCACTCGACTTGCAACCATTGCACATTGATACGTTGTTACTTGCGTCATGTATTGCCATGTAGCCGCACTTTTTGCACACGCACGTTGTGAATGCGTCAGACTGATCAATGAGACGCTCTTTCAAAAAGTTGGCGGCTCCGTGAGAAATGCAGCAGTCGCGTTCCATTTCGCCAAAGCGCAAGCCACCTCCTCTCGATCGCCCCTCAACCGGCTGCCGTGTAAGAATCTGAACCGTACCCTTTGCGCGGCCGTGCACCTTGTCACACACCATGTGCTTCAGTCGCTGATAGTACGTCGGTCCAATGAAAATTTTCGCTTCGAGTGGCAAGCCTGTGTATCCGCAGTACATTCTTTCAGATCCTTGGCGTTGATATCCCAAGCGCTCCAGCTGATCTGCAATCTCGTCCGCAGTATTGTGATCAAATGCAGTGGCTTGTTGCGACTCTCCTGAAAGAGATGCAGTTTTGCCCGCAATGCATTCAATGAGCTGAGCAATGGTCATTCTGGACGGCAAAGCGTGAGGATTAACAATAATGTCAGGCACTATTCCCTCTTCAGTGAATGGCATGTCTTCGTTTCTGAGGGTGATTCCGATTGTGCCTTTTTGTCCGTGGCGGCTTGAGAATTTATCTCCAATTTCCGGAGTTCTCGTGGAGCGCACTTTCACTTTTGTCATGAGATTGTCATTCTCGGTGCTTGTGACCAGTACACTGTCAACCATGCCGCTTTCGTTATGCCGTAGTAGGGTGCTGTAATCCTTCTTCACCTTGCCACCCTCAGTTGGATTGGAAAAAGTGCTCGTCTTGCTAATAACTACCGCCTCGTTTTCTAGGAATTCACCAGGGCCAGCAATTCCGTCTTCGTCAATGTGATCATATGACGTAAACTTCATACCAACGCATTCCTCGGAGCTGCTCCGCTCAATCACATCCTTGCAATTTGACCCATACTGCTTCGACTCGTCTTTGTATGTGCGATAAAAGTGGGATCGAAACATTCCCTTGTCAATTGCAGACTGGTTCATGATGAGCGAATCTTCCTGATTGTAGCCACCATAGCAAGCGATTGCAACAATTGCGTTGATACCACTTGGCATGTCGTCAAATTCTAATACGTCGTGTGCAGCAGTTTTCACAAGGGGCTTCTGGGGATACCACAGCACGTGCGATAGCGAGTCAAAGCGATCCTTGTAGTTTGTTGCGTAGTGCCCCAGTGCCTGCTTGCACATGGCTGACTGATAGACGTTTCGTGGAGCTTGATTGTGATTTGCATATGGAATCATTGCTGCGCATATTCCTAGCATGAGCGACGGGTGAAGCTCGCAGTGTGTAAAGCTAAGGTGTGCACCACGATCAAGCAGATCATTGGCGTCAAATGCAATGAGGGCGTGATCCTCTTCGCAACAGTCCAAGAATTCAACAACACCGTGCTTAATCATTGACGTCCATGTGGTGTGTTTGTCGCAGTCGTACAAAATCTCATTATCTTGCACCACAAAAACCGGCCGACAACAACGCCCAGAATCTGTAAATATGTGCAGCGTTTTATGCTTAATGTCGTGCGAGATCCCCGTGTACTGGCTAATGTCACAATTCAATTTGAACTTTTTGAGCGCTGCTGCAACATGTAGTCCGTCATTGTGTACGCCTAGGTAGTATCCGTTCACAAACACTTTACAGTCGTCTACTGAAATTCGTCCAGTAGTAATGTCATTGACACCAATCTCCAAAAGTTTGGTCCTCACCAGCTCTGATGAATTGTACGGAGATACGACGCATGTTAGGGCAAGGTTCTTTGTGAGCCCGCACCCCTGCCCTTCAGGCGTTTCACACGGGCATATCCGAAACGCTTGCGAGCCGTGAAGTAAGCGAGGGGCGGTCAATTTGCCGTCTTTGCCAACAGGGGAAGCCACACGACGCAAGTGGGACAATGTACTGAGGTACGATTGCCTATTCAGTACCTGCGCAACACCACTGCGGATACCAATTGCTGTATTTGTTCCCCAGTTTCCTGTGGCAAGTGCATACTTGAGACCGTTTGTTATGTATTTTGGTTTCAATGCACTCACAACGCTAATGGTGCCGTGCTGTTCAAACGTCTTTTGTACTGTAGACGCAAAGTCTCTACTCACCTTTTTGAAAATCTGCCTGAAGAGTCCGCACAGAAGATTTCCTGGCAAGTCTATGCGTTTGTTTTTAAAATGATCACGATCGTCCACCGCTCGAATACCAATAAAACAATCCAGAATCTGCTGAATCATGTACGCATACATGTGCGCTTTGCGGGAAAATTCTGCAACGTGGGGGAGAAAATACTTGTGCAGCGCAGCGTCTATTGCCCCGTCTCGCAGTGAAATTTTAGTGGCAATGTAATCGCGTACGCTTTGATCTTTCAACTCTTGATCGCGGTGTTGTTTTGAATAATACAAGACATTTTGCACCTTTCCATCGCGGTTCCAGTATTCTGCAAAGTCGTCTGCACTAAATCCAAGTAAATCAAATAACATCAATGCTGGTATGTCGCTCTTTAAAAATGGCGCCTGTGCAATCAACTTGTACTCACCAACCCCTGACTTTAATAGCAGCAACTTCAACGTGCTTGTAGATCTCATCGAGTCTTCATATACGCTGCGCATTTCAGCTTCGTACACAATTTTGGTTTTTTGCTTGTCAAAAACGTATACGCAATTATTGTTCATTTTCTCATGGCTCACAATCACCTTTTCAGTGCCCGAAACTATGAAATATCCGCCTGGATCTTTGGAGCACTCGTTTGATTGCTCAAGTGGGGTATTGACCAGCCTGCAATAATCCGATCGCACCATGATTGGTAGTTTTCCAAGCTCGCAGCGCTCATACAGCTTTGTTTCGTCGTTGTGTTTAATCTCTATATCGACATACAAATTTGCACTGTATGTGAGATTTCGCAAACGCGCCTCGTGTGGCGTGATATGCAATTGCTGACCATTGCTTTCCGTATGGTTCACCTTGTCAAGGCTGACAGCTTTGAAGCGAATGGTGCATTCATCGTCGTGTCTGTTGCACACAATGCTGTCTGATTCGTCAATAATTTGTTGTAGCAAATGACTCACAAAAAAGTTGAACGAATGAATCTGGTGATCAACCAGCGTAGTTGCATTAAAGTATTCTCGCACAGGTTCCATGGCATTCAAGAGAATGTATCGTTTAAGCTCTTCGTCGTGAATGACTTTTCTCAAGTTGTGCGCCTTGAGATTTCAGATACGTGAAGGCCTGTACTATGGGGCTATTTTTGGTGAAAAATATCGGGTGCTGATGGTATGACAAAGATCTATATTCCGCGACTGCCACCTGTCTGCATACTCTCCCGAACGCTAAGAGACAACCCATTTGTGCGAAACACGCTCATTGTTCACAAAGACACGCCACGTGCGTCAGCTCGATTCAGCTGGTATGATCCATACAGTATTCAGTGGGTGCCCCGTGACTGGCTACGTGAAACAAAAAGTGATCTCGTGTATTACTTTAGTCAGTGAGTTTCAGCACGATATCAATATTGTCGCCAAATAGTATTTAAATGCACCATGGAGTCTGCCTTTGTATTAGAGTCTATGAAAGCAGCCGTTCAACAAAACAAAATCAACTGGATAGATGTATCCGTAATGCTGGGTGAGTTGTCCAAGGCGTTGCGTTGCAGGCAATGCAATGTGAGCAACTTGCTGATTAACGTCATTGAGTACAACTTGCAAATAGCAGCTGTGTACGATATACCAATGACACGGGCGTGGAACGAGTGGCAAATAAAGGCACTTGCCAAAAAATACACTTCACTCTGATAGGTAATTTTCAATTTCTAACACAACTTTTTTGCTTACTGCGCGCTTTGACTTGCGCTTCTTTTTCCAGCCGTCTAGGAATGAATAATTGTGTTTAGACTGTTCCAACAGCAAATCTTGCTCGCGGCGTTGAAATTCTTTTTCGTTTTCTACTGAACATTCGCTATCAGACATATACTTGAGTGGGAAAATTTTACACTGACAGACGCTTAAGAAGATTATCTTTTTCATATACAGTAATGAATCACCATCTCGATCACGCAATCATTACTCTACGCAACCCCAATGCGACCAAAAATAAGCCGCGGATACCGAGCTCAACTGATATCGTTCGCAAGCCGCAGCAGTTCACTGGCCCTCGCGACGTTGATATTGAAACACGCCCAGTGAAGCACATGTCAAAAGCGCTGGCGCAAAAAATGGTGCAAACGCGTACAGGGCTGCAGCTGAATCAAGGACAGTTTGCTCAGAAGCTGAATTTGAATGTTGTAGTTATACAAGAACTTGAAAAGGGTAAGCTTGCCAGCGCTGAGGCAAACAAGATTGCAAACAAGGCGCAGTGCGTCTTCAAGTTGAAGATTCTTTGACCTGTATAAAGGCTCTGGGGTTATGTACATATAATGCACCTTGAGCTCATTATTGGACCAATGTACTCTGGAAAAAGCACAGAATTGGTGCGGCGCTGCAGCAGATATGACGCTATAGGAAAACATGTGCAAATTGTCAACCATTCGCTCGATTCGCGCTGTAGCGAGCACTCCGTGCGTACACATCGGGGGGCAGAGTATCCAGCAGTAAAGCTTCAGCAGCTGAAAGATTCGTTTGAATTCCTGCCAGATGTCATTGGAATAGACGAGGCGCAATTTTTCCCAGATTTGTACGAGTTTATCCTTAGCATTGACGATTCAGACACCATTGTCATTGTATCTGGACTGGACGGTGATTTTCGCAGGCTGCCGTTTGGTGACATCTTGAGGTGCATACCGCTATGTGACAGCGTGACAAAGCTGAATGCAATGTGCGCTTTGTGTTCCAATGGCACTCCTGGTATTTTTACAAAGCGCCTTACGCACGATCAAGCGCTTGTGTGTGTTGGGGCGCAAGATTCGTATAGCGCAGTGTGTAGAAAGCATTATGCTACTATTCCTTCCAGCGATTGCCACACGAATGACACGTGATAAAGTTGGTCATTGGCTCGTCTGCGCTGCGAGTCTGAAGGCTGTAGAATGACGTCTTATTCTCCTTGCACTTCCCGCATTTGAACAAACCACTGTTGTCTTCTAAGGTCTCCTTATCATGCAAGAAGCTGCGAAGTGCGCGCTGCTCAATTTTATCAATGATGGGATCCCAGAGCTCTGGAAAAAGTTCAGCCGCGCTCATTGACGGAAGCTGTTTTATGGAGATCTCCTTGTCTTGTATCTTCTGTACAAACGATTCGTTATAGGTGTTGCGAAGGTTTCCAAGAATGAATCGCGCCTTTGATGTGTACAGTTGGGCAAAGCGCTGATCAGACCAGCTTCGCGAAATACAGCGTTCAGTTGCCATTGCGATAGCCCAGTTGTATACGAGTTTCTCCAGCGCACCTCCCCGCAGTTCCCCTAGGACTTTTGCATAGTTGCTTGCAACTGCTTCCCGCTTAATAGCTGCACGTTCAGGGGTTAGAGCAACATGTTTCGGGGTGCGCGTGCAGCGCCGCGAGAACTCCTTGCTGAACAAACTTCTAAGTGTAGGGGCAACGATTGGATCGACCTCAACTTCATGGTCCGTCATTGTGTTTCCGAGGCTTTTACTTTGATCCATTCTTTGCCTTTAAGTGAAATATTTTTCATTTGTACATTAGTATAATGATTCCGAAACATGTGATTCAAATTTGGCTTCAAGGGAAATATGAATTGCCACCAAAAGAAGAAGGATTTACGAGACAAAATGAAGTTTTGTGCAATGCATATGGTTATTCGTACACATTTTATGATGATTCAATGATTCGGACGGAATTGCCAACGCAATTGCTTGAAAAATATGACGATACTGAGGTATTTGCACAAAAGTCTGATATTGCACGATATTATTTGTTGTATAAATATGGCGGTATTTACATCGACGCAGATGCGTTCATGATCAAGCCGTTCGACTCGGAAGTTTTGTCAAATGACTTTGTCATATGCGGCCATCCATACATTCCATGGAAAGTAAACAATGGCATTCTTGCGTGCTGCAAGCAGTCCAAGATAATGAAATTGATACTTGATCATGTGCTAGCCGCAGATAACAAATGCAAGCGCAACGATTTCTATTGTGTGCAAAACTCGACTGGTCCATGGTCGGTGGGTAAAATTTTCTTTGAAAACAGGGACACTGAAAATTCAAAATTACTGCCATACGAGTACTGGGAACCGTGCGTGGGAGGAAGATGCAAAATTTCCCCAAATACGCAAGTGGTGCATATACATTCACAAACCTGGATTAAGCATACTTGGCTGAAATACGCAGGAGTTTTGGTGGCACTGATATTACTATCGATAATCTATAGGCGAAATCGATCAAAATTTCACTTAAAGACCAAGAGCGTACAAAGATAAACACGATCGCAATGTCTCTCATTCGCTACTCAGCTCACGACATCAAGTGCTTTATGGTGGAGGCTGCAAAGGTTCCAAAGTGCCCCAGCGCCCCAATGAAGCCAAAGATGTCACCTAAATTGAAGCTGCTGCAATCACGTTGGCAGGCGCGTGCCGTGGTGCGCAATTTACTTCCTGCTCTCAACAATCCACACGACCCTTTGTATTGGGACGCTGTAGACACTGCAGAATCTTTGCTAGTTCGTCTGTAGATCATGAATTTATGTATGAAGCATGGTATGCAACGTGTTGAGTCTTCCAAAATCGACATGTTCACTATTGATAACTTTCTGACTCCCCAAGAATGCGCCCACTGTATCAAACAAATCATCAAGGGAAAAACAAAGAGCACCACATCAGACAGCAGTAATGTCTCAAAAGTTTCAGACTTTCGAACAAGCTCAACTGCTGCACTGTCGAAATCAGATCCAGTGATTGGGCACATTGAACGAAAAATATGTGACGCACTCAAGCTACCAATGGATTTGAGCGAGGGCATTCAGGGCCAGATGTATGAACCACAGCAGTACTTTAAGCCTCACACAGACTACTTTAATGAGGACGGGAGCGATTCTTACAAGCATCATACAAAAGATGTAGGAAACCGAACGTGGACATTCATGGTGTACCTGAACGCGCCGCTAGAAGGCGGCGAGACAAGATTTACAAGAATCGGAAAGTCGATCAAGCCCAAGCAGGGAATGGCGGTTTTCTGGAACAATAGACTGCACGGAAATCTTAACCCGGATTCAGAACACGAGGGAGTTCCAATAAAATCTGGATTCAAGTGTGTATTAACAAAATGGTTTCGGGAAAAGTCCCGCATTCCACGCAACGTATGCGGTCAAAGTTTTATAAAAAAACAAAAAATCGTGCTTTTACACTGGTATGGCCGCTTTGGAAACAGAATGTTCTTGTATGCATTTGGCTGCGCACTTGCAAAATATCACAATGTGACATTCTACTATCCAAGCAAATGGGAAGGTGATGAGTTGTTTGAACCGTGCGGATTTGCCAAAGCAATACCTGACGTGCTTCGTAAATACCTAACGGGGACAGATGAAAATTGCAGGGTTTCACAGCTAGATAACTATAAGCGCATAACTGGTGATTCTATTGAGTTTTTGGACACGCGTGGTGACTCCATACTTCATTGTACAAATTTCGCATTCTCAGACCTGCACTGTATGTATTTTGACAGGCTTTTCAAGCTCGTCAATACTTCTTTAATTAATCAGATTTTCAAGTGGAATTCAGCAGTAAGAGCAACTCAGCTATATCGAGCATTGCAGACTCAAAAAAGATTGTACGATGCTGCACATATTCGTATGGGTGACATTGCGCAGCCAACATACAACGGAGCGCATTCGCTAATATCACTAGATTGTTACAAGAATGCAATTGAAGAGTTCACGAACAAAGACCAAACATACATTGTTAGCGATGAAAGTTTGATTTGCAATGTCCCAAAGTCGTTACAGTTACATAAAAGTGTGGGACATAGATTTCAATATCCTGAAGGGGAAATCATGCAGTGTTCTGAAGTCATTTTCGATTTTTTGCCAGATTTACTTGTATTGACTCATGCTAGACGAATTATTCGTGCAAATAGTTCATTCTCGTTCTGGGCAGTGGCGTTATCAGGCCTCTCAGAATCGAACATTTGGTCTCCAGTCATCCAGAAGAAACCGCTCGAGCTGTCTACAAAATTTTACGAGCAGAAAAATACACAATTTGTCAATGGCAATCATTGCCACTTCATGGGACTGTTCGACGACATACGATTTGGAAGTTAGTAGTATAGGTGGCATGTGGTGCAGCGCCACGAAGCGCGATCGTCTCCTTCCTCATACTCACGCACGCGGAGTTGATGTGTACACATCAGTTGCACTTTACAGCAGATGTCTCTCTCAAGTTGCTGCAGTGCTAGCAAGCTATCTTGCATTTTTGCAATTTGGGTCTGTAGCTTGTCCCTGTGCTGTACTAGATAGTCCATTATCATGCTGAAATGTAAAATATTGACAACTTTAAGTCCGGGCAGCATGAAGGTTGAAGTATACGTGCGCTCGTTGGGAAGTTTTGAAAAGCACATGGGATCTGGGTTTGACGCTGTATTTGAATCCCGTGGCGTGAGCGAGCTATGGGAGCGCATGAAACCCATTTCGCGTGGGTTTACGTGCATGGCGTACGGCCATTCGGGCACTGGGAAAACGTACACAATATCCCATTTGATTGCAGCCCTTGTAAAATCACTCAATCACTGCGCCACATTAAGAGCAATCGAAATTTACAACAATGAACTGTACGACCTCTTGAATGGTCGCAAAAAGCTGCGAACGCCCAGTGGAGCAAGCGCCCAGATTTTCCGAGACGTCCCTGGATACAACAACGTCATGCAGCAGGCACAGCACAACCGCGTCGTTCGGGCAACAAATCTGAATCACAAGTCGTCGCGATCCCACGTCTTGTGGACAATTAGCAACGCTTCGTGCATTGTCAACTTTGTGGACCTTGCTGGCGCAGAGGCGCACAGTGGAGCCGAGTCTAGCCACATCAATACAAGCCTTTACTTTTTGCGCGACTCTATTCAGCGATTGCGAGCCGGAAAGAGCATTCAAGCTCGCCAGTCTAAGCTCACGTGGAGCATTTTTGAACGCGGGCTGCAGAATGTACCCCTGTATTGCGTGTGCACCGTAGATCCTCGAAACTCACACCACACAAAGCGCACATTGGAGTATGGAATGAGCGTAAAAGGGCTGAAACGGGTGCACCAAACTGCGCATAGCAGCGCTGTGATTGAAGCGCAAAAGTACATCACGCACACGAAACGCCTGTGTGAGCTCGAAACAAAGCTGGCATTGTCCGTGATTGCCAAACCTCACAAAAATGCGGTGAAACTGCTGCGGAGCGCGCTGCAACATAGACTGGAGGTGGTTCAGCACATGCTATCGCAGACGGCTTAAAAACTTTTTGCATTTGTATGATATGACGCCCCTTCAACAATTTTTACAGTCACATAGAGGTGAGCAAGGGGATAAATTTTCAAATGCAGGCCTCCCGCCAATGAAGGGGCGTTGGAGCATAGTCAAGGAAGAGTACCCAGAGTTTCTCGCTCTATATGCACACGCGATCGAATCAGGGGACGCCTTGACTTTTACAGAACTGCATGACGCGATTAGTCCAGTCGTGATCGACATTGATATGAAATTTCCTATTGACCTTGGGGTTATTCGAAAGTACACAGAGACGGACGTGGCCAACATTGTGCAGATGTATACGGATCAAATATCGCACTATTTTGATGTTGGCTCTGACGATATAGTGGCATACGTGTTAGAAAAGGAGTCTCCAGTGAAACAAGACGGGTACATCAAAGACGGAATTCACATTATATATCCGAAGATTGTCTCCAAGCCCGACGTGCAATATGAGATCCGTAACAACGTGATTGAACTTTGCAAGTCCAAGCAACTATTGGCCCACCTTAAATTTCAAAACAAGTTGGAAGATGTATTCGACGAAGCAGTCATCAAGCGCAGCGGTTGGATGATGTATGGCTCGGCAAAGAATAACAACTTTGCCTACAAGCTGACAAAGGTGTTTGACCACACGTGCACTGAACATCGCCCACAAGCGCTCAGTACGCTGGAGATTATCAAGCTATTTAGCATTCGGAATCACGAGACGGCAGCTACGGTAAAGGTGCCCATTCGACGAGCTGCACTCCCAGCTGCAACTGAACGAGTACAGCGATCGCATGAGAAGACTGATATTTCACGCAAAGAGGATTGCGAGCTTGCTGCCAAGCTCGTGTGGCTGCTAGACGCTGAGCGCGCAAATGGGAGGGCGACATGGATCGATGTGGGAATGGCGCTGTATCACACAGATCGCAACCTGATTGACGTATGGATACAGTTTAGCAAGCAAAGCTCAAAGTATGGGGACGGGGAGTGCGAGCGTCAATGGAAGTCGTTTGCAAAGTACCGAGGGGCTACGTTGACGATTGCAAGTCTAAACTTGTGGGCGAAAATTGATAGCCCAACTGAATATTACAACTTGAAGCGAGACTCGCTGCAGGGACTGCTCATGTCTTCCCTGGAATGCACTCACTTTGATGCGGCCAAGCTCATGCACGCCAAGTTTCAGTATCAGTACGTGTGCTCTAGTCTGAGATATGGCACTTGGTACGAGTTTCGGAATCACCGCTGGAACGAGATGCAAAAGGCGTGTGAGCTGCGAAAAGTGCTCTCTACGGATGTTGCAGCCGAGTATTATCGAATTTCCTCACAGTTTCGCAATCAATCAATGGAAAATCCAGAGGATGCTTCGCTCAAAGAGAAGCACAAAATGTGCGATCGAATGCTGAAAAACGTAAAAGACCGACGATTCAAGGATCAAGTTGTGAAGGACTGCGAGGATTTGTTTGACGACACTGCGTTTGAAAATAAGCTCAACTCGTATACAATGCTCCTCGGCTTCAACAACGGGATTTACGATTTAGAAAAGATGGTATTTCGAGATGGCCGGCCAGACGACTTTGTTTCATTCTCAACCGGGATCGACTACGTACCATTTGACGATGAAGACCCAGACTCTGTAGAAATGGTGGAGTTTCTCAAGCAGGTGTTGCCGGATCCCGACGTGCGGCGCTATGTGCTCAAGCTGATTTCATCCTTTCTCAGCGGAAAAACTGGGGACCAAAAGTTTCACATATGGACGGGGTGTGGATCCAACGGAAAAAGCAAACTTTTGGACCTCGTCGAGTACTCCTTTGGTGACTATGCTCAAAAGCTTCCAGTCACCGTGCTCACACACAAGCGAGGTGGCGCAAGCGCTGCAAATCCAGAAATTGCAAAGACAAAGGGCAAGCGGTTTGTAAGCTTCCAAGAGCCAGAAAAAGAGGACAAAATTCACGTCGGGTACATGAAGGAGCTCACAGGCGGCGATACCATTATGGCTCGCGCAATGTACAAAGAGCCGGTTGAATTCAAGCCGCAATTCAAAATGATTCTTGCGTGCAACGACCTGCCTTCTATCCCGTCAACCGACAACGGCACGTGGCGACGTTTGCGTGTAGTGGATTTCCCTTCAAAGTTTGTAGAACAACCCGATCCAAACAACGAGAATGAGTTCAAGATGGACACTGGCATTCCGGAGAAGCTCTGGCGCTGGCGAGAGTGCTTCATGGGACTGTTAGTCGCTATGTACGCGCGTTACAAGGAGGACGGCTTGCAGGAACCCGAGTGCGTCACCAAGTATACCAATCAGTACAAGCGATTGAGTGACAAATTTTTGGACTTTGTAGACGAGAATATAGATATTACTGAAAATAGCAACGATAAGGTGAGCTTGGGAGAGTCGTACATACGGTACCGCGTGTGGTATCGCCAAGCCAACACCCACGATGCACCGCCGCGTCAGCAGTTTAGGGTGGAAATGGAAAAACGCTACGGGGAGTACAACAATCGCACAGGCTGGCGGGGGATGCTGTTGCGAGAAATATCGGACGAATTAGAATGAATGAAGATTGCTGGCATTATGTGTATCGCATGTACTTCAAAGCACACTGCATTCCTCTTATAGCTCATTGTCAGTGTCCCGGCTGCCCTCGACGCAAATTACACAGCGATCCTCTGTGCTCGCACTGTGCACTCGTTGAAGCTGGATTCACCCCGATGTTTACACTGCTCTTCTGGGCAGCCACCAAGGGTGCCTGAATTATTATCATTTTATTTTTGTATTGTATGTATTTGAGCTACGTAAATTTCATTGTAAACAAGCCTCCTCAAAAGGTGCGCAACCCACCTGCAATGCTCGACCTATCAGCCGCGTACAAGTCACTCGCTGCAAATGAGTTTCCCCTCGCTGTTGGGAATCTGACTGTGCGCTCAGCTGAGCTGTGTTCGAGCAGTCAAGGCTGTGCTCCGCGTCGTCAGGATATGACGCGTTCAGACTACACGCTGGCCATGAAAGATGGACAACTCGACGTCAAATCTGCTGCGGCGAATAATTCGAGTAAAGCGGTGCTTCTGAATATTCGGTGCACGTACGCATTGGGTAATGAGCGAATCAACGTGCTGTTTCGCGTGCCTCGCAGTGGAGTTGTGGGAATTCGGGTAGGGCTTAGCGTTCAATCGTCAATGAAAGTTGGAAACGCAAACGCAAACGCAAGCCTTGCTGCTTTGGGAGACGCACTCGCACAGGCGGCTGTGAGAATAATTGCAGGACTCGCTGTGAATTCTCCACCAACCATTGCCAGCTTGAAGGTGTCTGGATTGAACATTATCACGGGCACTGCAAATAGACCCGAACGCAGACTGAAACACCTAATTGCTTTTGCTCGGCTGCTGGCACAAAAGCTTCCTGATCACCATCTAGATTACACGGCACAAGAGGGGCGTCACGTCGTTCGTGCAAATTTCAAGCCCAAAATACCTGGCCAAGACGTGACGATTGGATTGACGCAATGGGGAATGGTGGACTTCATTGGGTCTGCTTCGTTGGCACGGGTACAGCGCTTGTCAACATTTTTGGTGACAGAGTCCAGGGCACTGCTACAGAATGTAGAATTCAACAATTCAGCAAAAGTCGTACCCAAGGCTAAAGGAAAGAAAGTCCAGTCTTCATTGAGTTCAACTTGTAGAAAAAACACTCCCCCCGCTCAATCTGACGGAACCTGTGCAGATCAGGATAGGGTGCCCGTTCCGAACGACAAGGGAAGCTTGTGCTGCAAAAAATATGCGGGTGCGGCAAAGGCTTCAATTGTTGCTGCGTATGCGAGAGCAAATATGAACATTCCACAAAACGTTCAGGCAAAGTTGGGCAAAACTCGAAGTGCAGTCGCAAGTGGAGTAATGCCTGTGTACAACCGGAATCAAAATACAGTAACACGCAACGGAAAGCCATTTCGGTGCATGGCAATGAGCAAGCCCGATATTCAGCAAATTGCCAAGTCGCTCGGAATATTCCCAAAAGGTACCAAGCAGTATCTGTGCGATTCAATTGAAAGCAAGCTTAAGAACATAGCCACTTAAAAGTGCATGGGTCTCACTGCAAACCTTAAGAGCAAGCTTCATTGCTTCCTAATGGGCGATGTGTATCCGTTTGTTGAACACTACGTCACCACATTGCGTCGCTGTTGGAAAAAGGTAACGTCGCACGCACTGCCCTATGTACTAAACAAGGTGACTCTAGTGACTGAGAATGGTACACGGATTGATATTACAGATTTGTACATTCGTGGTAAAAAGTGGTACAAGCAAGAATATGGATACAGTCTCGTATACGTGGATTGGGAGTTCGATCAGAAACCATACAAGTACGTATTTGCGCACGATCAGCCAATTCACTTTCCGCCATACACAATGGAGCATATTCGGTCACCTACTCGCAACAAAGTTGCAGCAATAAGCGTAGACGGCGACTTTCAGCAAAGTGCCCACGACGAACTCATGATGTATGCTGGGCCCAAGCACAATTTTTACTCGGACATATGCAAAATGCTTGTGAGTTGGGTGGCTCCTCTTGTAGACTCTGTAGAAATTACCAATATGCGTGCACAAACTACAAAGTTTAGCCAGGATGACGAGCTTAAAAATTAACGTCCCATGTTGTACATATGATTACATTGTATTCAAAGCCCGCGTGTCCAAACTGTGACGTTGTGAAGAATTCCTTGCACAAGGCGGGAATGGAATTTACAACGGTTGAGTGCAACTCGCTTGGACAGCTGGGGAAGCAACTTCAAGGATCCGCTTTTGAGGATCAGGTTTACGAATTTAGCGGATTTCCCATTGCAACGCGTGGAGAGTGGATTGGCGGGTTTCAAGAAATTATGGAAAAGTACAGCGAACCCCTGCTTGAGAGCAATCCCGATCGATATACGATGTATCCTGTGGCATATCCCGCTGTGTATGAAATGTACAAGAAGGCGCGTGCGAGCTATTGGCAACCGGAGGAGATATCGCTATCCAAAGACTTGGCTGATTGGAAATCTTTGACGAAGGACGAGCAACACTTTGTCAGCTACATTCTGGCATTCTTTAGCGCTTCTGACGGCATTGTGAATGAGAATATTGACGTCAACTTTTCGAAAGAAATTGAGCACCAAGAGGTGCGCGCGTTCTATGCGTTCCAAGAGGCTATGGAGGCGGTGCATAGCGAAACGTATAGCATCTTGCTGGATACATATGTGAGCGATCAGACTCAGAAACAGTTTTTGCAAAACGGAATCAAAAACATCCCATCGGTACAAACAAAGGCTTCGTGGGCGCAGCGATTCATGCATAGAGACAAGTCATTTGCTATCCGCCTGCTTGCTTTTGCATGTGTAGAGGGTATCTACTTTAGCGGTAGCTTCTGTGCAATCTTTTGGCTCAAGAAGCGGAACTTGCTCCCCGGACTTGCGTTTAGCAATGAGCTTATTTCACGTGACGAGGGACTTCATACCGATTTTGCGGTGCTCTTGTTCAGCTACTTGAAAAACCGCCCGACTGAAGAAGAGGTGCTGGCTATTGTGACGTCTGCCGTGGATAACGAAAAGCAATTCATTACCGAATCGTTGCCTTGCAAGCTCATTGGAATGAATTGTGACCTCATGAGCCAATACATTGAGTTTGTTGCGGATCGCTTATTGAATCAGCTAGGATATTCAAAGCATTACCACTCACAGTGCCCATTTGATTTTATGGAAAATATCAGCTTGAGCGGGAAGACCAACTTTTTCGAAAAGCGCGTTGGCGAATATGCAAAGGCGGGCGTGATGGCAAGTGTAGAGGATGATACGTTTGGTCTGGACGCAGATTTTTAATGCGTGTGTATACTAATGGTTTCAGCGGGTAATGTTGCGAATGGCATTGGAACGTATTACAACTATAAACAAGCGATTGTCGGAGCTTCTTTGGGGCTGATTTTTATCATCATTGGCCTCACACTGTTGAACAGGGAATATACACAGTATACCCCCGTGCGTGCGTTTATTACAAAGACTCCAGATTCAAAATATTGCACTGTAAGTACTATTACAGACAAAAATGATTCTCAAGCGAGCAAGCGATTCCAATACACCTGCACGTATGAAGTGAGTTATTCAGTGAAGGGCAAAAATTATTTTTCCACTGTGCAGCTCACAAATGGATCAGAGTATGCAGTGAATACACCAGTTGAAATTGAATATGATCCAAACAACCCAAGTGTTGTGCGAGAGCAGACTATGAACCCGCATACGTTGGGGGGCATTTTGCTGGTGCTTGGACTGGCAACGTGGGGTGGCACGTACTGGTTTACAAAGTTTGTTGCAACTCACAAGTCATTCAGGAAAGTGTATGGCGCCGCAAGTCTTGCGGATTCTATATTTTCAAAGGCTAAAGTATGAATACAATACCGGGCGCGTTAAGTGTCGTGCAGGTTTCAAAAGGAAACAAGGTGGTGGTGCTCATTGGCGAAGATCACTTGAATCATAGGAACAGCATAGTAGTGGACGAAATTTTAAAACTGGCTGCTCGTGGATTCGGTGTGTTTTTGGAGCTTGACATGAACAAGTCATTTTGTAACGAGTCATACGTTGAATCGTGCAAGCGTCAAACGGGCTCACCTCACATTGTGCAGCTACTGCACCGTTTACCAAAGCAGTCACACGTGCAATTTGTAAATTCCAGAACAGGGCGTCTCAAAAACATTGCAAATCGAATTCCGCTACGGAAAGGACTTCAAGATATGCTCCAAGCTACGCTGTGGACTGCCCACCAGAGCGTTCAGTCAGCGCTGTATCACGCTGGTACAACATTGCCTTTATTGTATTACGATCCAGCTTACAAGAATTCAATAACTTCAGTTGTGTATCAAGGTGCAAAAAATGATTCCAGCCCAGCGTCTCACGCTATATTCGAAAAATTTATCCAGCCACTATGGACCCAGTGCATTCATGCATGGAAAACCCCATTACGTCGAAAGGGCGCAGTCTCCCCGCTCATGGCCTCAATCTTGGATCGGCCAGGGAAATCTAAGCCCGTAGAGAAAGAAATTACGCTATCAAGTTTGACGGACAATGGTACAACGCTCCAAAATGTTCTCAATAATTACATAGCTGCAAATGTGGTGAATAAAGTAATGGACACGACGCAACTGATCGTCTCATATGCTTCTGACGTGATCACTGTCCAGAAACTGGATTCGTACCCTAATAATGCAGTATTGCTTATAGGAAATGCGCATGTAAAGTCGATAGTGCACGGGCTTTCTGCACTGGGGTACAAATAAAATAATAATCATTGTAAATGAGCCGCGTTCTAACTCTGCTAGCAAAGCGTGACGAATTTGTCAAAGGTTGTGGGCCACAAGAAGGAATGGCTGCAACTCTTCAAAAGCGCGAAGATAAAGGAAAGAAGGATCAGCAAAAGCGTCTAGTGAAACAAATGAAAAAACTCAAACTTGCTGAATGTGCAGAAAAACCACCACCTCCAGTTAGGAGAAAGGTTGGAGAGATGCCCCGTGGTGAAAAACGACTTGTACGACAGCTTCAAGTTGCTGGGAAGAAGTTTGTACCCCCGCCGGATTCGCCCGCTGGCTCAGCAAAGTCCAACCATGGCTCAGCAAAGTCCAACCATGGCTCAGCAAAGTCCAACCATGGCTCAGCAAGGTCCAACAAGTCTGGCACGTCCAACCAGGGCTCTGCAAGGTCCAATGTGTCCAGCCAGGGCTCAGCAAGGTCCAATGCGTCCAACAAGGGCTCAGCAAGGTCCAACAAGGGCTCAGCGGAGAAAATGGACAAGCTGATTCAAAAGCTCAAGGAATCGTATGCCGCAGAAGAAGGGAAAAAGCGCCACACAAAGCGCACCAAACCAAAGTAATTAATGTTTCACTTTTTTCACGTTGAGCGTGAGCGAGTTCTTTTTGCGACCAGCGTTAGGGTCTAGCTTTTCAAAATCACCACTGTCATGATTTGGGTTGTATTTACTTTTGTGACATTGCCAAAATTGCGCATTCCCGATCCGAAAATCCCCTGGGTGAAGAAGGCGAGCTTTGTACCAAAAGACGACGTCCTCAATCTTGTTGCTCTTGGAAGTATTATCAAGGACGAGGCATTCATAGTTTTCGGTGCACGCCGTCATGACTTGATTGAACATGTCAAACGTTGGGAAAATGCCAAAAAAGTTTTTGTACAGCTTTTCCCTATTCTGAATAATATTTTCTCGCAAAATGTAGACGTAGTCAATGTTTGCCCTAAGGTCGGGGCTTAAATCCATGCAATACTGCATGGTGAGCATGAACATTATGTTCCAGTGACGGCCATTCATGAAGATTGCGCGAATACACTTGTCGCGGATCATTTTTTTGTCGTACATGCAATCGTCAAGGAGAATGAACACGTTGTTGTTTGGTATCTTGTTTTTGCACATGTGACGCTGTCGGGTAATCACCTTTTCAATAGTTTCTCTATCATAGTCGTTGTAAATGAATAGATCGGGTACAAATGATTGATAGTACGAGTTGCCTTCTTCGGTTCCGGACATGACTATGCCAACTGGAATGTTCCTCTTGTGATACAGCAAGTCGGTAACGAGCACAGTTTTCCCTGTATTGCGCTTGCCAATCAACACACACACCCGATTATCCGCAATTCCTTTAGGATCGAACTTTTTGAGTTGCAAATTCATATAGTGGGCACATAAAATGCACTTCGCGTTGTAGCGCACTAGGATTTTTTTCTTTGCTAACTGTACAAAAATGTCTGGTGCAATGCTTCAACTTGCAGGTCAGGGTGCTCAAGATGTGTTTCTCAGCAAAGACCCCGAAGTATCCTTCTTCAAAGCGGTATACCGCCGTCACACAAACTTTGCCATGGAGTCCATTCTGCAAACAGAGAACGGCAACGCAACCTTTGGTAACCGCGTGGCCTTCACCATCAGCCGCAACGGCGATCTGATTAACGACATGGTGCTCGAAGTGACCGTCCCTGCAGGAACTGCGGCTCAGTGGAACACCCACTCTGTTGGCCATTCTATCATTAAACACGTCACCCTTGAAGTTGGCGGTCAGAAAATCGACGAGCACTCTGGCACGTGGTTGGAAATCTGGTCTGAGCTCACAACTCCTGAAGGCAAAGTGGCAGGTTTCAACAAAATGGTGGGCAAGAAATCCGATAGTGTGTTCGTCGGGTCAGTGCCCGACGACGCCGCTGCCGCCAACGCAGCTGGTACAAAACTCTACATCCCGCTTCATTTTTTCTTCAACCGTAACCCAGGTCTCGCCCTGCCCCTGATTGCCTTGCAATATCACGAGGTGAAGGTATCTGTGACTTTCAACGATAGACCAAGTGGATTACTGGGCGACCTTCAGCATGTAAAATTGTACACAAACTACATCTTCCTTGACACGGACGAGCGTCGCATGTTTGCTCAAAACAAACACACAATGCTAATCCAGCAAGTGCAGGACAACGGTTGTGAATCACTTACAACAACAGTAGCATCCAGCTGTGGATCCAACAACAGGTCACGCCTGAACTTCAACCACCCAACCAGTGCTTTATTCATGGTAACAACAGCAGACAACGGGGAAATGCTTGACTTCACGGATGGAATCAATGAAATGGTCCTACAGCTCAACGGCTCAGATCGCTTCAGCAAGCGCGACGGCGCGTATTTCCGATATGTACAGCAGTACCACCATTTGTCCCGCATATCCACCAAGCAAATCTACATGTACTCTTTTGCTCTCAACCCAACTGAACATCAGCCGTCTGGTACACTGAACTTCTCCCGCATTGACAACGCAATGATTAATCTTACGGCAACGAGTGTTGGGGAGAACCTCCACGTGTTCGGCATGAACTACAACGTGTTGAACATCCAGTCAGGCATGGCAGGTCTCGCGTTTGCAAATTAAATAGTTAATACTGTACATGGACAACTATACAAAATCAAAAGGTGATGTGTACCTCAGGGCACTTTTGCTCGGTGGAGGGTTGCTTCAGCTGTCAAGTGCGTTATTCAACAAAAACGCATTTGTGTACTTGGGAAAGCATGGGCCGCGCGTAGGAGCCCTTGTGATTGGACTCTGTGCACTGTTTCTGATTCGACGAGACTATTTCCTACCGTTCCTGGGTCAATCGGTGTTTCCAATGCATGCGCTAAACAGTAAGCAAATTCCATATGGCGCAAATGTATCAAAACAGGTACGTGTGCAACCAAATGCAAAGGTGGTGTATTGGGCAGCAGAGCCGTGCAGCCGCGAGTCGCAGTGCACCCCGCCTGTTGGGGTGTGGGAGGCTTACGGAGAGTATCGCAATGCAGGCGTCACAACTGCAGACAAGGAAGGAAACGCAACGCTAAAGGTGCGTTCGCCTCAATCGTACGTGGTCCCAAACAAAGGGGGCGCAATTTCTCCGCACATCCACTACAGGTACTTTCTAAACGAAGGGATGCTGTCTGACGTACACACGGTATCACTTTAGATTCGCTTGCATTTTGATTTGATGGAAGGGTGTTTGAACACCCTTAGCTCCGAGTATCGGTAATAAATGGAAAAGAGAAACATGGTGAATGTCAAAATGATTGAGAATAGGTATGTTGGTGAAGTCGATTTCAGATAATCAGTCACAGACTCATTGTAGCTCAGCAAAACGAACAGGAGAGACATTATTTGACCCACGAAAAATGTGCGGGAGAGTCGTATGGGCATGAGACGTTTTGACACAAATACGTCAGACGCTGCAAAAATGACGGGCGTTACAAATGTAAGCATGACGGGAAATGTGGACTTTTCCTTGTGCACTGACTCTACAAGATACAAAATTCCCGGCGAAGCCGCAAACACAAACTCGGATACAACTTGGAAAAACGCCTCACGCGGCTGATTCTTCATGAGCGTATCCCATATGCGCTCTTGAAGCACGCGTGCAACGTCGTTTGTTGAGCAGCTCATATATATGGTAAACTTAGATTTTTGTAATACTTAAGGGTTCTCAGATATATTTACGTGTATACAATGGGAGGGTTCTCTGCGGCTGAACGCCAGCAAGTATGGCTTCACCACTGCGGTCCAATATTTTCTTCCAAATGCTCAATAAAATGGTGCACAAATGTGATTTCAGTGTTTCAATTTCATTGCGGCCATGACATACCCGAAAGTAAGGGTGGGTCCAAAAATATGAAGAATATATTTCCGATATGTTCCAGCTGTAACTTGAGTATGGGAACGACGTCCATTCGTGCGTGGAACAGGCGGTATGCGCCTTCATTCGAGTGCAAGCCAGTCGTAAATGTACATGCACTCGTTTCGTGTATTATCGTCGCGCTCATTTTTTGTGGCGCAATGTATGGATTGGAAAGCCCCCCTGTGCTGCTCCCATGTGCCACTTGAATGGTCGTGTACATCGTTGGTATGCCCGATGGTAATGTTTGGCGTTACGCGAGCAAAGGTAGACGCGCTCGAAGGACACGTGTATCCATCGTGGATACCTTATGCGTGCGGATACTGCGGATCGTTTGCTATTGGCACAGCATCATTTGCAATATACGGCCCGTCGATACTTTCCTCTATTGGCTATCAGTTGTCACCTGACGTAGCAGGTGGAATCGGGTCTTTATGCGGGCATATCTGTACGGGACTCTACGCTGGTTCACACCGAACGAGCCTGCGTGAAAAATATGGTATACGGGGTTCGCAGTATGGGGATTTCTTGACACACTGCGCAGTATCACCTCTTGCGCTCTGCCAGGAGGCTGCAGAGGTGCACCATCACAGCGAACAACGCGCGTGTGACATCCATGAAGACTCGTATATTGCTGTGAAACCCCACGCTCCGTTTGAAAAATAAAGTTCGTTATACTATGAAAAAGTGCAGAAATAACTCCATCGTTATTGCAACTTTTGTATGTATGCTGGCTGCAGCAATTGGCTACATTTTATACTTGCGCAATAAGAAACCCAGCAAAGATCTGCAAATAGCACCAGCACCAGCACCAGCGGTGCAGAAAAGTCAAGCAAATCCAGTTCAAGTTCGAATTGAAGAACCGATTTTTCAGCGTCAGCGACGGGAGCCATTCAAACAACTTGGGCTCATATATAGTGGCACACTCATGCTGCCGCTATTCGGACGACCCACATTTCCGCGATCATTCACGTATCATTACTACACCCTGTACAACGACACGGCTTCATCATATGGGCTAAGACTTGCCTTACAGTCAAGTAAGCGAGCGTGCATGGAGACTGCTGGGTGCAAAGAAGTGTACGACGGCGATACGCTATATTCGGAAGAACTAGACACTCACTTTACAGTAAAGCTTTACAATCAATACTTTGAATACTGAGATTTTCTTGAATGCGGATCAGTGTTTTTTTGTATTCAAACTTAGTACTTGGCAACGCGTCATGTAGCCGCACTGTGACTTTCCATCGTTTATCAGCTACATAGCTACATTCAACAACTGCTGGATCATCAGGGGCGTCGTCAATCTTCACCTTCACGGCTGCAAGTTCGTCTCCGTTTGCAAGGTACACCTTTCCTGATTTCAACGTGAATCGCACCACATTTGCAGGGTGTAATGTGAACACGTTTTGCAAATTAGCTGATAACAAAATGTGTAATCCAGTCAGCTGGTGTTGTACGCTATCGCGTAATGGAGTATACTGTGCTAGCTGTAATGTTATTGGAATGTCACGCACTGCATGTATCAAAGTGCTGCACGCGCGCTGTCTTGTTTCAAAGTCACGGGAGCTAATATCAGTTCCACAAATCGCAATGCAATCGTACAACGTGAACACATTATCTACGAGCGTGCCGTACGCCAGCGAGCCTTGAAAGCATGCTTTTGAAGCAACAGCGCTGGTATATAAGCTGTCTACAGCCCCGTGTGCAATGGTAAAGCACCGATTGGAATTCTCGCACGTCACAAAGCAGAGACCTGTCAACGAATCAACCTGCAACGGTGCAGTGTAATACCTGTGTTTTTCGAATTGAGCAAAGTGCTTGCGTTCTAGGCCAACCAAAGTTGGTAACAGAGTCTTTGTATTGCACAACGCACTTGCTAGTTGTACACTCATTGTAATCTTACTACACTCAGTTTTTAAGTACTTAAGAATCTTAGGAGCACTACACATATGCTGAAGGCGATTCAATTTGGCACATTGGGCACAGAGGACGTCAAACGAATATCTGTAGCTCACATTGTGACGCACGATGTGTTTGAAAAAGGTATTCCAAAGCACGGTGGTTTATCTGATTTGCGCCTAGGAACCATAGACCGGCAATTCTATTGCCAGACGTGCAAGCAGGATGCGTTGGGATGCTCCGGTCACTTTGGGCACATAGAGCTTGTGCATCCCGTATACCACGTGAGTTTTGTCAGAAGCATTGCCAAGCTACTGCAGTCCATATGCGTCGAGTGCAGCACGCCATTGGCTCCAATACACACTGATACCAAATTGAAAATGTCGAAGCGATTCAGACACGCGTGCGACAGTTGCAAATCGCAAACAACGTGCCCAAGCTGCGAAGCACTCCAGCCAAAAATTGCATGTGAAAAAGGTGAAATTACGTGTGACGGAGCAGCAATGGATCCCCAAAAAGTGCTTGTTGTGCTCACTGCAATGAGCCAAGAGACGTGCAGTGCGTTTGGATTTACAGAGCACAGCCACCCGAAGAACGGAATACTTGAGGTCTTGCTGGTGCCTCCGCCGCACGTGAGGCCGTCGGTGAGCATGGACGCTGCACTAAAATCGCAAGACGATCTCACGCACAAGCTGAGTGAAATCATCAAGGCGAATGCGGCGCTGGCAAAGGGCGATTCACAAGTTGCACGGGAGCTGTTGCAATATCACGTGACGACGTACATTGACAACGGGTTACCAGGTATCGCGCAAGCAACACAAAGATCTGGGAGGCCAATAAAGGCAATCTGTCAGAGACTGAAGTCAAAGGAGGGGCGCGTCCGTGGAAATCTCATGGGTAAGCGCGTAAACTTTTCTGCACGAACCGTCATCACCGCCGAACCGAGCATTGACCTGGACGAGCTCGGCATTCCATGGGTCATTGCAAAAACCCTCACGTATCCAGAAACTGTCACCAAGTTCAACATTGCGCACCTGCAAACCTATGTGAACAACGGCGCCGATCCTCCGTTTGGAAAGGTTGGCGTTCGCCTGGTGCACCAAGGCGGAATTCAGAAAGATGTTCGATTCGTAACGGGGCTGCGACTGAGTATCGGAGACGTGGTGGACAGGCACTTGAAAGACGGGGACGTCGTCGTATTCAACCGTCAGCCGTCACTTCACAAAATGTCCATGATGGGCCACACAGTGCGCGTGATGCACCACAACACGTTCCGAATGAACGTATGCGCCACCACTCCATATAACGCGGACTATGACGGTGACGAAATGAATATACACGCTCCGCAATCTGAGGCTGCCCGGGCAGAGATTAAGGATCTCATGATGATTTCCAAGTGTATGGTGAGTCCTCAGGCAAACAAGCCGGTTATTGGGATTATTCAGGACGCACTCCTTGGTTGTCACAAAATCACAAGCAGGGACGTTTTCATTACAAAAGAGCACTTTTGTGACATTGCGTTCCGCCTCGGTTGTAACACGCTGCCGCGCCCAGCAATGATCAAGCCAATCGTGTTATTTACAGGCAAGCAGTTGCTTAGCATGGTGTTCCCTGAAAAGTTTGACTTTGTTCGCAGCGGCGCTTTGCACACGAACGAAGACATTCACCTGATCAACGACGGACTTGTGACAATAAAGAATGGATATATTCTCACCGGGCAATTGTGTAAGCGTTCGCTTGGTACTTCCGAGGGCGGTATTGTGCACTTGCTTTGGTTGGAGTACGGAGCCAACGTGGCGTGCAAATTTGTGAGCAACGTGCAATACGTAGTGAACACCTGGCTTGAGCGTCACGGTTTTTCAATTGGAGCACCTGACATTTTCATTGATGCCGATACTGAAGTGAATGTTCGAGGCGCTATATCAGCTGCAAAGCAAAATGTCAAACAGATGCTTGCTGTTGCAACCGATAGCTCGCAGTTTGAGAATAATATAAACAAAGTGCTGAACAATGCAATGTCACAGGCTGGAGTGCACGTTCAAAATGGACTAGACGCGAACAACAATATTAACACTGCAGTGACTGGTGGCTCAAAGGGATCCATGTTCAATATTGCGCAAATTATGGGATGCGTCGGGCAGCAAAATGTAAACGGAAAGCGGCTCAGTCTAGGATATACTGACCGCGTGCTTCCACACTTTGCAAAGGGCGACTTTGGTCCAGAAGCGCGAGGATTTGTGGAAAATTCTTACAAAGACGGGTTGAAACCTCACGAATTCTTATTTCACGCAATGGGCGGGCGCGAGGGCATTGTGGACACTGCAATCAAAACAGCAGAAACTGGCTACATTCAGCGCCGGCTCATCAAGGCTATGGAAGATCTCAAGGTTGACGTGAATAAAACGGTGCGCAACTCCATTGGCGACGTTGTCCAGTTTGTGTACGGGTCTGACGGGTTTGACGCAACATTTCTGTCAAAGCACACGCTGCAATACGCCAACGACGAGCAATTTCAAAGACGCTTTGTTCACCAAGACGCACCACCTGACGAGATTACAGAGCTTGAGCACATTATGCATACACTGGATGGTAACCCGCAAATTATACACAGCCCACTGCTGCTGGATAGGATTCACATTCCTCATTCTAGCAGCCCAGCATGCCCGTCGCACATATATGAAAACATGACAAAACTCTGCAATTCGTGGACTCTCTACTCGGGCTGCAACCACATTTTCGATACTGCTGCATTGAGTCTGATTATTGCTTCAGTTAGGCTTTCACTATGCACCAAAAGGCTCAGAAATGTCTCTACTGTGCAGCTCGACGCGATTTTGAATACAGTTGATAAGCGATTTCAGCGAGCGCAGGTTCAATCTGGCGAAATGGTTGGCACTGTGGCGGCGCAATCGCTGGGCGAGCCGTGCACTCAGCTTACGCTCAACACATTTCACGCCGCCGGGATCAGTGCGAAGAATGTAACACTCGGCGTTCCTAGGTTCAAAGAGCTCATAAACGTTTCTAAAAAAATCAAGAGTCCCTCCATGACGATTGCACCTCGCGCAGCTTTGCATGACGACCAGCACCTGCTAAAGCTTGCGTCGTCTTTGGAAGCATTTTCCATCAACCTGGTGTGCACTCGGAGCGAAATTTGTGACATTGCCGCATGTGAATATATGAACATCCCCGGCTGCAGTCGAGACGAGACGTACTTCTCCAAATGCATTCGTTATTTTTGTGACGCAACAAAGCTGAAGGATCACCACTTGAGCCTCGTTGACATTACAGTTCGGGTAATGCAGGAGTATGAAACAGTCGTGTGCATTGCCCATACCGATTTCATTGACGTGCTTGTGTACGACGACGAAGATCTGTCACTCGATTCTCTGAAGCTTCTTGACAACAGTTTGCAATGCGATACAATAGGAGGATTGACCAACTTGCAGCGGGTGTACGTGAATACCGACAAGAACCTTCTCGAAACTGACGGTAGCTGCCTGGAGTCTGTTATTTGCAGAAGTGACGTGGATCCGTATAATACAGCTTCAAATGACGTCATTGAAATGTGCAGTGTGCTTGGCATTGAGGCGGCGCGGAGTCTGCTTGTTCAGGAACTGCGTCATGTGATTGAGTTTGACGGCACGTACGTCAACTCGCGGCACTTTGAGCTCCTGGCAGATACGGTGACGCACAAGGGAGGGCTCATGTCGATCACACGCCATGGAATAAATCGGAGTGAAAATGGCCCCCTCATGAAGTGCTCCTTCGAGGAGACTGTTGACGTTCTGACTGACGCGGCAATGTTTTCTGAAAAAGACTTGTTGCGCAGCGTCACTGAAAACATTACTGTGGGTAAAATGGCGGCGGTGGGGACAGGCGTGAATGACTTGTACTATCAAGCTGACATACACTCCGATAGTGAATCAGACGACGACAGTGAGTTACAATGCACCAACAAGCGAAGTTACAAACCCCTTAGCATTTGCAGCGATTTTGAATACGTAAGCACTTAAGACTGACTCGCGTTTTACTTGTATACAATGATTGAAATATACACAGACGGAAGCTGCTTGGGAAATCCCGGACACGGCGGCTGGGCATTTGTGGTGGTTCAAGGCGATGGCGTGACAAGCAACTACGACAATTCGTATGGGAAAACCACAAACAACATCATGGAGCTCACTGCTGTCATTCGCGCAATGCAGTATTCCGAGCACAAGAGCTACGACAATGTCCGCATTTTCAGCGATTCCATGTACGTGATTAACGGCGTCACTTCATGGCTGGCAAAGTGGCGCAGTAATGGCTGGCAATCAAGCACTGGTGGTGCAGTCAAGAATATTCAGCTGTGGCAAGAACTTGCTGCATTGCTTGAAGGCTCTGTGAAGTTTGAATTTGAACACGTAAAGGCTCATTCTACGAATTTTTATAATAATATGGTGGATAAGTTGGCTCGAGAGGCTGCAGAGGGAATTACTCCGTGATTACAACTTGCGGACTCCACGGACTGAACGTGCCATCTTCTAACTCTGTGCGGTTGAAGAACCCGCAAAACAATGGGCTGTCTTTTCCTGCCAACTTCCAATATGATCCGTATTCAATACCTGTATCGTCAGCTGCGTCCGTTGTGCTCTGGAAAAATGGCAAAATTACGATTTGTGCCACTCCGCTGTATGTTAATTTTAAGTCTTTGCCTTTTGCTACCGGAGCAAGAATCTTCCAGCCGCTGCCCAGGTCATGCTCAGTGTAGCCAGTGACGTCCGCCTGCGTTCCACTTGCATCTGCTGCAATTGTGACGTACGTTGTGCTGCCGTTCCTCATGTGCAGCTTGTCACCCTCTGATACGAGTTCCCACAAGCCTCCAACTGTCGGTGAAGGGGTCGGTGAAGGGGTCGGGGTCGGTGAAGGGCTCGGTGAAGGGGTCGGTGAAGGGGTCGGTGAAGGGCTCGGCGAAGGGCTCGGTGAAGGGGTCGGTGAAGGGCTCGGTGAAGGGGTCGGTGAAGGGGTCGGTGAAGGGGTCGGTGAAGGGCTCGGTGAAGGGCTCGGTGAAGGGGTCGGTGAAGGGCTCGGTGA
>ERZ807291.611-NODE-611-length-60257-cov-7.419288_pt1 | contig 60257 bp, 62 predicted proteins | sample MGYA00521257_ERZ807291 | MGnify/ENA primary metagenome ERZ807291 (study PRJEB31413, sample SAMN03169783) | marine metagenome | biome: Marine; feature: Water; material: Subsurface seawater | place: North Sea | collected 2011-04-28 | depth 1 m m ... | reverse complement strand
TCAGCGAAACACCAAAGCGTCACTCCAGCGGATGGGTGACGTATGGCCCTAATCTGTCTGACGTCAGCGCCGATGGGACACACTGAGGTGTTTTCATAAGGAGGATTTCTGGCTCATCGTAGTGACCGAAGGGAACGAAGATGCGGCAGAAATCGATGAGCAAGGAAAATCCGGCTGAGAAGTTGGTTCGGGATATCCGTCGCAAGACGCGTCGTAAACATTCAACGGAAGAGAAGATCCGCATAGTCCGTGAGGGACTGCGCGGTGAGGAAAGTATCGCCGCGCTGTGCCGCCGCGAGGGTATTGCCGAGAGCCTGTATTACAGTTGGTCGAAGGAATTCCTGGAAGCCGGCAAGAAGCGCCTTGCCGGCGACACGGCCCGCCAGGCAACCTCGAACGAGGTGAAATCGCTTCGTATCGAGGCGCGTGATCTGAAGGAGGCGCTGGCCGAGCAGATGCTGGAGAACCGGCTTTTCAAAAAAAGCATGATCGGGGATGGGGGAGACCAAGAATGAGATATCCCGCATCCGAAAAGCTCGAGATCATCCGCCTGGTTGAGCAGTCCCATCTCGGTGTCAGGCCAACCCTGGAAAAGTTCGGCATTCCGAAGACAACATTTTATCGGTGGTACGACCGTTATCTGGCTTTTGGCGAAGCCGGCCTCGAGGATCGCAACAGTAATCCTGGCCCGGTGTGGAACCGCATCCCGGACGATGTCCGCGCCGACATCGTCGATCTGGCCTTGGAGGAAACGGAACTGAGCTCGAGGGAACTGGCGGTTCGGTTTACGGACACCAGGGACTACTTCGTCTCGGAAGCTTCAGTTTACAGGCTTCTCAAGGCCCACGACCTGATCACCAGCCCAGCCTTTGTTGTCGTCAAGGCAAGCGATGAGTTCCGCGACAAGACCACGGCACCGAACCAGCTCTGGCAGACTGACTTCACCTACCTGAAGGTCATCGGTTGGGGCTGGTTCTATCTGTCGACCATCCTGGATGATTATTCCAGGTACATCATCGCCTGGAAGCTCTGCACCAATATGAAGGCCGAGGATGTGACGGATACGCTGAAGTTGGCCCTGCAAGCATCAGGCTGCGACAATGCCAAGGTCGCTCACAAGCCGAGGCTGCTCAGCGACAATGGTTCGTCCTACATCTCCAGCGATCTGGCCGAATGGCTGGAAAAACAGAAGATGGATCACGTTCGTGGCGCACCCTATCACCCGCAAACCCAGGGCAAGATTGAGCTCTGGCATCAAACGCTGAAGAACCGGATCTTGCTGGAGAATTATTATCTACCGGGTGATCTCGTAAACCAGATCGGCGAATTCGTCGATCATTACAATAATGACCGCTACCACGAGAGCATTGGCAACGTCACACCAGCCGATGCCTACTTCGGGCGTCACACTGCGATCATGGAAAGGAGACGAAAAATCAAGAAACAAACAATCCAGAACCGCCGCTTGAACCATCAACGCCAAGCGGCATAAAATCAAATCAAGATGAGCCAGATCCTCCGCTAAGAAAAAGGCTCAGGTGTCCCAAATGTTTTGATGACGGACAGGAAAAAGCAGGAAAAACGGAGGGAGGGAAATACCCTCTGGCAGAGGTTCGCCTTGAGCAACAGCGGAGATTAGGAAAAGCCTACAATGGCCGTGACGCTGCTCTAAAGATCGTTGACTTCGCTGAGAAGTCAGAACAATTTTAATTGTCGCGAATTCTCCTTTTTGAGTGGCAAGATTGGCATTTACAAAGTCCAGTGACTTTGTCAGGAGCTTTTTAATTTTTCTGCGAGGTCGATGCTGAAAACTTGATTCAGCGCTACATCAATGGCTGGATTGCGGCGAAGAAGGGCACTGAGCTCATCCTTAGGCCAAAATACGCATCTGCACTTTTGCGTAGTTGTCACGGATGCTGAAGCCGGCACATCTTCTCTCTGAATGAAGGACATTTCTCCAATCATTGCACCATCGCGCGGTCTTGCAATCTCTTTACCCGCCTTTTCCACGCTGACTTCGCCATGGTAAAGCAGAAATACCCCATCAATTGGGTCGCCTTCTTTAGCGATGGGGATTCCAGCGTTCACATCCCGCCACTCTGCGGCCCGAAGCAATTTCATATATTCGACGGGGTTGAAATTCCTAAATATTGTTTCGTAAATCTCTTTTTCTTCTTCGCTAAAATTAATCGATAGCTTTTCTCTTAAAATACCGATTATCCGAATACCGTTGATACTTGCAAATACAGATAACCAGAATATTGGGATCCAATTAGGTCCTCCCGCCGCAAGGGCGTTGTAGCTGACGCCGACCATTGCGCTGGCCACCGCCAGTGAGCGCAGGAGCATGATATCTTTCAATAGGAAGGACACGGCCGTCAGAAAAAAAGCGAGGTGTCCGATGATCCAGACTAAATTTATGTCCATGGTATTTCCTTCAAATACTATGGATTAACGAAACCCAGCGCGACGTGCTTATATTCGCTGGCATCCATGCTGCCTCTGAGCTTGTCTGCTGTGAGGAACAGCTTGGCTTCAAAGCCCAGATTTGCGCCTGATGTTGCTGCCTTTGCCATAAAATACGTCAACTCTCTGAAATATAGACATTTTCTGGTCGTCCTTCCCGTCAAAAGACAGCAAGCTGCTCGCAGTTAACGAGATCAAAGGACGCAAACTTGAGCGTACACGCAGGACTTAAGGTTGACAACACTTCACGTCGTGATGCCAATAATCCCACACAGCGCCGCAGAGCCAAGCTGGTTGAGAAACTGGAAGAGCAGCTGCAGGGTGCTGAAGCGCTGATTTCAGGAATGTCGTTTCAAACGACAAAACGGATCACCAGAACAGGCGCTAACGGCGAGCTTGAGCGTGTGACAGTGCCCAAGCGCTTCTGTGCGTGGTTTTGGCACGACATCAGCGGAGTCTGGTTTCTGGAGGTGCGATACGGCGCTCGTGCTCTCAAGCTCGACAAGTCAGGTGCTACCAGCATCGTTGTTGGTGAACAGGAGAATCTGGTCGATATCATTGGCACAGTGATTGAAGCTGTCAGGGCAGGGGAGCTGGATGCCTTGATTGAGGAGGCAGCTGGCACACGGGTTGGTTTGAAGCGCACCAAATCCCGCTCCAGTGCTAGTGCCTAGCCGCGTTCAAGACGCTACGATAAGGGTCGTACAGCACTCACACGTGCTGAGCCGCTACACTGCTCAGCCAGTCCAAATCAAGGCGATGTATGACCCTTAAAACACATGCTAAAACCCTTGGCTGCCATGTTTGACGTTGTCCAGGTGAAGGCTGGTTATCACGTTGAAACTACTCAGGTGCGATAGTGCCTGATGTGGCAGTGATTTCTGGGCGGACCTAGACAATACTTAGACAGTGGTAAATTAACCGCTTTAGAACAATGGGTTATAGGGCAGACACTATTTAATGGGAGTAGGACTCTTTTTGTTGGAAACGGTCGCGGCATTTGGCTTTTACTGATTCCTAACAAGTTGTTAAGTGGATAGCCTGCACTTGGTAATTTGGCTGAAGCATCGGGTTTTTATTTCGATGTAATAAAACAGTTGAAAAAATGAATCGGTTTTGTTAAACTTCCGTGGTTAGGCGATTTTGCCTTAAAGAAATCGTCACATTTCGCTTGAAATTTACGCTGCGGCGCACTATGTAATTGTGCAACGCAGCATTTTGTTGAATCGGGTATGAATCATGAGCACTCCTAAGCAGAAAGTCCTTAACATCACGCGTCTGTTCAACCATGGACCGTCGCCGTTCCGCACCTGCCAGTGGCCGCATGGTGAGCCGGCAACAAAGGAATTCCACTTCTGCGGCGACAAGACGCTCGAAGGTTATTCCTATTGCCCGAAGCATGTCGAAATGGCCTATCGTGAGCCGGAACCGCGCCGTAAGGTTGCGTAAGTTCCCTGCGATATGACCGGAGCGCCTATGCGCGATATCCGGTGACCAGGACGATAACGATTGATAAGCTGCCTCCTAACCGGAGGCAGCTTTTTTTCGTGAGGAGCCCATGATTGTTCAGACCGCGCCTGATGGTGCGCCTCGTTTCGTGATCCGTATGTCGGAGCACACGGCACTTTCGGATCAGCTTGCAGAGGCGTTCGGGAATGATGATTTCGATGCTGTCACTGATCCAGAGGCTCGTTTTGTCATCGCGAATCATGATGCTGGGTGGGCCGATCTTGATAACGAGTTCCGGGTCGATCCCGCCACGGGCTATCCCTACAATCTGACTGAAACGCCGTTTGCGCTGATCATGGGAACGAGTAAAGCGTCCCCTGATTTCAATGAGGCCCATGACCCGTTTTCAGGCCTGTTATCGAGCATGCATTCCTGGGGGCTCTATAACGGGCGCTATGGATTGTCGGATCTCGTATTGCTGGACAAGGTCGCCGAACAGAACCTTTCCGCGGCCGAAAAAATGCTGTCCCATGAGGAGGCGCGCCAGGCGCGATTGAAAGATACCCTGAGGGCCACTCCCGAGACCCAGGACAAAGTCGGTGATGACCAACTGATGCAGGCCTATAAGCAGCTTCAGTTCTTTGACACGCTGGCACTGTATTTCAATCGTGTTCATGAGGGCGCGCGGGAGCAGGCGATCTTTGCCCATGTGCCGAAATCACCGGTGACCGATACGGATATCACGGTGACGCCAATGGCTGAGGGACAATATCGCGTTTCTCCATGGCCATTTGCCGGGGAACGGCTGACAGTTGAATTCGAAGGTCGATACATGGAACGGGGCGCGGTTACGGTTGAACCTGAGAAACTGCCGGTCACGACGCAATCGGTCCAACTTATCGCCGACTGAAGCGACTGAATAACGGGTCTACTGCTTTGCCCGAACCCTCAGAGCGCGCTATTCTCATACAAACAGGAGGTGCCGCGTGTTCGCGAAAGTCATAGGCGTCTTAACGGCCATCATAATTTTTCTGCTCTATTTCAAATGGCGCAGCGCCGATCCGGTCCTTGAGACAATGATTGGCATTCTGTTGTCATTGCTCGCTGGTTTCTGGGCGTGGTGGGCAACAGAGCGCCGACAGCAACGGATGCGCGAAGACAGGGCGGTAACGAAAGATGGAGATACGAGTTCGTGAGTGATATCGAGGGGCGGAAACGCCAACATATCGATGCTGTGCTGAATGAAGATGTTTCATCCAAAGGGCTGACCACTGGCTTTGAAGACTATCGTTTTGACCACGTCGCTCTTCCGGAAACGGATCTCGATGGGACAGACCTGACGACTTCGCTTTTCGGGAAGCGACTTGCCGCACCGCTGCTGCTTTCCAGCATGACCGGCGGCACCGGTATCGCGCGCAATATCAATCTTCATCTGGCCGAGGCGGCACAATCGCTCGGCATCGCGATGGGGGTCGGTTCCCAGCGGGCTGGTCTCGAACATCCTGATTTTGCGGAAACGTTCAGTGTCCGGTCAGTCGCGCCGGATATTCTGTTGTTTGCCAATTTGGGCGCCGTTCAGCTTAATTACGGATACACAGAGGACCACGCGCGCAGGGCTATAGATATGATCGGAGCAGATGCCCTGTTCCTTCATCTGAACCCGCTCCAGGAAGCGGTTCAGGCGGGGGGTGACCGAAACTGGGTAGGGCTGTTAGATAAAATTGAAGCCGTCGTCTCTGCGCTGGACGTTCCTGTCGTGGCGAAGGAAGTCGGCAACGGTATTTCCGCTGATGTTGCGCGGCGCCTGGTCGATATCGGTGTAAATGCAATCGACGTTGCCGGCTCAGGGGGCACGAGCTGGAGTGAGGTTGAGGCTTACCGCCAGACCGATCCGCTTGTCCGCCGCGTTGCCCATGCCTTCGCGGGGTGGGGCATGCCGACTGCGACTACCCTGCGGGAGGTTGTTGCTGAAATTCCGGGTGTGCCGGTTTTCGCTTCCGGCGGGATCCGAACGGGGATAGATGCGGCGAAGGCAATACGGCTCGGGGCATCGCTTGTCGGCATGGCAGCGCCGACGCTTGGCTCCGCGCTGGAGACCGCAACGGCGGTTCGCGACAACATGACCGCGACGATTGAGGAGCTACGTATCGCAATGTTTTGCACGGGAAGCCAAAACCTTGAGGCGTTGAGGTCTGCGAAAATGAGGGATTTGCGAAAAGGAGAGCTTTTGTGAGTTCAAAGAAGGCCCCCCCGCCGCCGCAGCCGGAACGCGAGGTGGGAGAGAAGGCCGTTCGTCCGTGGGATGCGGCGACGATCATTATCTGGCGCAGAAACCGGCGACGGATAGAGGTGCTGATGGGGGAACGTCACCGGGCGCACAAGTTTTTGCCGCATCGATACGTTTTTCCGGGCGGGCGCGTCGATCCCTCTGATGCGCGTGTTCGTGCCGGGAGCGAACTGGAGCCGGCTGTCGCAGCCCAGTTGACCCGTACGACCCGAAATGGCCGGGCGCGGTCGATCGCGATTGCGGCGATCCGTGAAACATTCGAGGAAACCGGTTTAATCATTGGTGCGGATGACCCGTTGCCGCATCGGCCGCCGCCCAATGGGTGGGACACATTCTTCGGTCAGGGGTATGCACCCGCACTCGACCGTCTGGACTACATCGCGCGTGCTATTACGCCGGTATTCCGGCCAATGCGTTTCGATGCCCGGTTTTTCATGGTTGAAGCGCAGGACGTGGCCGGTGATCTGCAGGGGTCGGGTGAACTGGAAAACCTGGACTGGATTCCTATCAAGGATACGCAGGATTTCGAACTTGCCCTGGTAACGCGCAATGTTCTCTCTTACGCGGAGAGCCTTATTCTGGAGCCACCTCGTCAGTCGGCGAGCCGTAAAATTCCGTATTTCAAGCATTTCCGTGGCGGGCATCTGCAAATAATGCAGTAGGAGGCGGACAGGGTCAGGGGGCTTCGCCTATCCGGTCCTGAATACCCACCTACATGATCATGACGTCGGGTCGTATCAGCGCCAGCCGACGCAGCAGGTAGGTCCATCCGCGGCCGAACGCTTTGTCGTTGAACAGAAATTGCTTGGTCCGTTCGCTGCCTTCGGCGGATGGGGGAGAAATTGTGCCGGCGGCTTTTGCCATCAGCAGCATCTCCGCTTCCTTTTCCATCGTATCGGCGAGGATGACCGCAGCCGGTATGGAAGAGGCCGCCGTGAGCAATCCATGGTTCTTCAGCACCATGCATGATTTTTCCTCCAAGGCGCGCGCCATTGCTTCGCCGGGGCCTTTGCCGAGCGCCACGCCATCATCTTCATCGAACAGCACGCATTCATTGTGCAGTCGTGAGCCGCCCTGGGTAATCACTTCGATGTTTTCACCGAGTGCGCTGAGGGCCGTGACGTGTTTGGCATGGGTGTGAAGGATACATGTCACATCTGGTCGGGCCGCGTAGATCCGGGTGTGAATATGCAGCGTCGGGTTAATGTCGACGTTTTCGCCGGACAGCACGTTCAGTTCGAAATCGGCCTCGTGGATAAGATCGGGGGTTACTTCGCCGAAGCCGAAATTGTGGACATGGAAATAGAAAGTCTCTGCTCCCGGCAGGCGCGCCGTAAGATGACTGCCCATACCGCTCGGCTGGCCAAGCATATCGACGATATGAAAGGCGAACAGGAGTTGCTGGCGGAGAGAGGCTGCCTCATCGCCGGGGGCGACTTCACGGATATTGGGCATACGAATGATCTGACCGGACATCTTGGAACTCCTGCTTGTGTGTCTATTTCTTGACGAGTTTGAGCTTGCGGTTGAGGACCGTGACGGCCTCTTTGAGCGACTCGCTGCTTTTCAGCTTTTCACGGCCATGAAACACCACGAACTCTGTTTTCCCGCCATTGGTCTGGTGCTTAATCACGGTAAAAGCCGGTTGCCGGCTGTTATTCCGATAAATCAGGAAGGCGGCCATGCTTGGATCATGGCGGATTGCATAATCCTTCCACTCTCCGCTCATCACCCGCCGACTGTAAACGGTCAGAAGCTGATCGAGTTCCCGCTTGTTAAAGCATATATCGGGCTTGAAGCGCCGGTTGGCGTTTTTGTAGTCCGAAAGGCTGACGACAGTGACCATCGGCGCGGGTTGAACCCCTGATTCTTACGGTAAGGAGACACCAATTATCCCCATTTCAGGCGTTTCGTCCAGTCGCATCGGGTAATCGTCCCGTTTCGAGGGGCGGGTTATTCCAATTCTCACAGAGACGCCGCTAAATATTTAATTCAAAAGCGAAAATGGTTGTTTGCTACCGTTCCAACGCCCCGGTATCTTACCGGCCATTTTCAGGAAAAGTGCGGAGCTGCCCCGTGGGCGATATATTTCGTGAAGTCGATGAAGAACTAAAACAGGAACGCTACGAAAAGCTGTGGCGTTCCTATGGTAAATACGTGATCTGCGGCGCCGTCTTGGTCGTCGCCGCCGTCGCAGGCTGGAAAGCCTGGGAGAGCCACCGGACCGACCAGCGTTTTGCTGAGGGTCAACGGTTTGCCGTCGCCGCTGCGCTGATGCAGGAAGGAAAAGCCGCGGATGCGTCTAACGCATTTGCTGCGCTGGCTGCCGATGCCGGGTCCGGCTATGGCATTCTTGCGCGGTTCTATCAGGCATCCATCATTGCCAAGGGTGGCGATGCCGCCGGCGCGATCACCGTTTATGACGGTATTTCTGCAGACAGCTCGGCGCCGGATTCCCTGCGGGATCTTGCCGTGGTCCTCGGCGCGCTTCAGGCGCTTCGTGTTCCGTCAATCGATGCGACGGCAATTGAAGCCAAAGTTCAACCGATGAGCGGTGCCGGAAAGGCTTATCGGCATATCGCGCTTGAGATCCTGGCACTGACGGCCCAGCGGTCTGGCGATATGGACAAGGCGCGTGCGAATTATCGGGCAATCGTCGATGATGCAGCATCTCCGCCGGGTATTCGTGCCCGTGCGTCCCAGATGCTGAATATCCTCGGCGGGTCCTGATCAGGAGTCGGATAGTGAGTGCCGTATTTGCGAATACCCGAATAGCTTCCATCGCGGTTGCGATGCTCGTGCTTTCAGGGTGCTCGGACTGGCTGGGCGGCACCGTGAACAAGCCGCTGGAGGGCGAGCGCATAGAAGTGCTTCGCGGCGGTGACGGGATCACGACTGATGAGCGGATAAAAGACCTGAAGGTGATACTCCCGCGGCCGGACGCAAATGATGAATGGCCGCAGGCGGGGGGATATCCCAACCACGCGATGCATCATATAGCCGCTTCGGGCTCGCTCACCCGGCAATGGAGCGCCGATATCGGCGATGGATCGAGCGATGAAGCGCAGTTGCTTGCGCAACCGGTCATTGCCGGCGGTATCGTCTATACGGTCGATATCAATGCTGAAGTCAGCGCGTTCGACCAGAAAAACGGTAAACGTCTGTGGCAGGTCGAGTTATCGAAAGACGATGATAACGAGGGCATTCTTGGCGGTGGCATCGCCATACATGACGGACGGTTGTTTGCGACTACCGGTTTCGCTGACGTTGTTGCGCTCGATGCAAAAAGTGGTCGGGAAATCTGGCGGAAACGCCTGTCGGGGCCGATACGGGCCGCACCGACTGTCTGGGCGGGCCGCGTCTTTGCTGCAACGGTCGCAAACGAGCTATACGCGCTGAGCGCGGATGACGGGCGTGAATTGTGGACTCATTCCGGGCTGCGAGAAGTAGCGGGGCTCGTCGGAGGAGCAGCGCCTGCAGTCGATGCCGGTGTGGTCGTCGTTCCATATTCTTCGGGCGAAGTCGTCGCGTTGCGGGTTGAGAACGGACGCCAGGTTTGGACAGAATCCCTCACGCCCATCCGCCGCTCAGATGCCGTAAGCGCTATTGCGCATATTCGGGGGCAGCCGGTTATCGATCGGGGCATCGTATATATTGTCGGCAACAGCAACCGGACAGTGGCCGTCGATCTTCGAACGGGAAACCGTCTGTGGGAAGTGCCGGTCGGTGGCATTCACGGTGCGTGGGTAGCCGGCGATTTTGTCTATGTCGTGACCCGGGACGCAGAGGTTATCTGCCTGACCCGCAGAGGTGGACGCGTCCGCTGGGTGGCCCAGTTGCCGCGCTTTGAGGATCCGGAAGACCTGACAGGGCCGATAATCTGGGCCGGACCGATGCTTGCTGGTGACAGAATCCTTGTCGGCAACAACCAGGATGAAATCTGGTCTCTGTCCCCGTATTCCGGGAAGATACTCGGTCTCATCGATATTGGTGGACCTGTTCTGATCCCGCCGGCAGCCGCCGGCGAGACACTCTTTGTGCTCACAGACGATGCCGATCTGATCGCGCTTCGTTGACCGATAGGAAATCATGAAACCCGTCATCGCGATTGTTGGCCGTCCGAATGTGGGCAAATCAACGCTTTTTAACCGCCTGATCGGTCGCCGTTCGGCGCTCGTCGATCCGACCCCGGGGGTTACGCGTGATCGCCGTGAAGGTGATGCGATGCTGGGAAAACTGCGTTTTACGGCGGTGGATACTGCCGGGCTGGAGGAAGCGCCTGAATCGCAGGTCGAATCCGAGATGCAACTGCAGACGCAACGCGCGATACAGGATGCAGATGCGGCGCTTCTTGTTTTTGATGCGCGCGCCGGGGTCACGCCGCTCGACAGGCATTTTGCCGATATGATGCGAAAGTCGCGCTCGCCAGTCATTCTGGTTGCGAACAAGTGTGAAGCAAGGTCAGCCGATGCCGGCCGGCTTGAAGCTTATGAACTCGGTCTCGGCGATCCGGTGGCGATTGCGTCGGAGCACGGCATCGGTATGCCTGATCTCGAGGATGCGATCCTCGCGGCTCTTGAAGGCTTTGAGTGGGACAAGGAAGACCTGGACCCCAAAGCACGATATGCAGCCGAAGACCGGATCGCGGCAGAGCTTGATGACGAAAGTGACGAAGAAGAAGAGGAGGTCTATCACGGCCCGCTTCAGCTCGCGATCGTCGGTCGGCCCAATGTCGGCAAGTCGACACTGGTAAACAAGCTGTTGGGTGATGAGCGGGTCATTACCGGACCGGAAGCCGGTATCACGCGCGATGCTATTTCGATTGAATGGACCTGGCAGGGGACGCCGATCAAGCTGATCGACACGGCCGGGATGCGTCGCAAGGCGCGGATCGACAAGAAAGTCGAAAAGCTGTCGGTTGGCGATACGCTTGAAGCAATCCGGTTTGCACATGTTGTTGTGCTCGTCGTCGATGCGACGATGATGCCCGAAAAGCAGGACCTCGTCATAGCGCGCCACATTATCGACGAGGGGCGGGCGATCGTCATCGCGGTAAATAAATGGGACGTCGTTGAAGATGGCCCGGCCGCGCTGAAGCTGATGTTTGACCGGATGGAAATTTCCCTGCCGCAAATTCGCGGTGTGCCAGTCGTTACGCTATCTGCGCTGACATCCCGCGGTATTCACAAGCTATTGCCTGAAGTGCTGGCGGTTTACGAGGTATGGAACCGCCGGGTGCCGACGGGTCCGCTCAACCGTTGGCTCGGCTATGCGGTGGAACGGCATCCGCCTCCTATTTTTCACGGCAGGCGCCTCCGCATACGGTACATGACGCAGTCCAAATCTCGCCCGCCGACTTTCGTCGTCTTCACGAGCCAGCCGAAGGGGATGCCGGAATCCTATATCCGCTATCTGACCAATGGCATTCGCGAGGAGTTCGATTTTCCCGGTGTGCCGATACGGATAAACCTGAGGGGGCAGAAAAATCCCTATGCGCCGGGTGGCGACGGTACCTGACAGAGACTTCGTCTATTTTTTGGCGGGGGCTTCCACTGCCGGCGGAGGTTGATCCGCCTTGGTGTTAATAGCGCTGAGCGCTTTGGCGGTTCCCGCAGCTGTTTCGCGAGCAAACACGACCAACTGATCACGCAACGTGTTCCACCCTATGGGTTTGCCGGTGGCCGGCACGACTATAGCCGCTTGGCGTGTATTTGATTTTACTTCGCGAATTTCGGCTTCGGTCTTGGCATTCTCGAATGAAAAACGAAGATCGTTCAGTCGTGCAGCAAAGGGGCTGTTCGACGTGCGGGTGACGGTCAGCCCGGTGAGGGCTACTTTTATCCGGTGACTGGCACCGGCGCTTTGCGCGCTGCCATTTGCCGTCGGAAATTTCTTCGCCATTTCCGCCTGTACGGCATCCGAGAACAAGGCTTTGATCTTTTCATAAGTCTCCGGCTGGACTGCTCCGAGGTCTGATCTGGCGGACACGACGATTTCTGACGGCAGAACTATGCCGCGCTCGAACCGGGCGGTCTTACCGGGGGTGTTTCTCCGGAAAACGCCGAATTCGTCTTCTCCGCTGATCCGCTCGAAGCCGTTTAACGTGCCAAGCCACGGTGTTGCCACGTTGATGGCATTCTTGTCGCCAGATGAACACGCGGCACACAGGCCGACGCAAATAGCGCTGATTTTTAGGGCATTAAAATTCATGGCAGCAATCTATGGGGCATGGGTGATTGGTTCAAGATTTGTAACCAGGGCTTTATCGCCGGAATGCTGACCGTCCCGATGGTATGGGCCCGATGGCATTCGGCGATATTTGTCTGGTGGCGACTAGTATGCCGGGATTATCTCGCCGTGATGCATGCATTCCGGTGCGGCGAGGTCGACAAAATACCCGCTGATATCTTCCGGTGTCTTGAGGGTTGCGGGGTCCTCCCCGGGATAAGCTTCCGCCCGCATCGATGTGCGGGTCGCTCCGGGGTCGAGAAGGTTGATCTTCATGTTGGTTTCTTCGGTTTCGGCTGCCCAACAGGTGACCATCATCTCCAGCGCGGCCTTGCTGACGGCATATGCGCCCCAATAGGGCCGCTTTCCGCGCGCAGCACCGGATGTAACGAAAATGGCGCGCCCCGCGTTTGACTGGCGCAGCAAAGGGTCTGTCGTTCTTATAAGCCGCCAGTTTGCGTTGAGGTTCACATCGACGACGTCGGTCCAGACCTTCGCATCGATGTGATTGATCGGTGCCATTTCTCCCAGCAGACCTGCATTGCCGACGACGATATCGAGACGCCCAAAACGTTCTGCGAGCGTGGGGCCGATCCGGTCGACGCTGTCGAGATCGGTCATATCGAGTTCGAGCAGTGTCGCGGCCCGATCGTCACCATGCGCTTTGCGAATGCGATCGTCGATTTCCTCCAGGCCGCCTCGGGTGCGGGCGACGAGGACGAGGTGCGCGCCCTCCGCAGCGAAACGCTCGGCGACAGCTGCACCGATTCCGCGCGACGCACCCGTGATAAGGGCAACCCGATCTTTGAGACGTCCCGTCACGCGAGTTGTGTCAGGAATGAGAGTTGCGGGCTCGGCTGATCGGTCGAGTGGTCGGTCAGCTGGATCGGGTATTCACCTGAGAAACAGGCATCGCAGTATTGCGGGTTCTCGCCATTGCGTCCGTCGAGCCCCATCGCCCGGTAAAGACCGTCCATCGTCAGGAAGGCGAGACTGTCTACGCCGATAATTTTTGCCATTTCTTCGAGGTTGTTCTGTGCGGCAAGCAATTGATCGCGGTCGGGTGTGTCGACGCCGTAAAAGCAGGAATAGGTCGTCGGAGGACTGGCAATCCGCATATGAACCTCGGTCGCGCCTGCCGCCCGCATCATCTCGACAATTTTAACCGAGGTGGTGCCGCGGACAATACTGTCGTCAACGAGAATAACCCTGCGGCCCTCGATAACCTGCCGGTTGGCGTTGTGCTTCAGCTTGACGCCCAGATGCCTAATTCTGTCGGTGGGTTCGATAAATGTACGCCCCACATAGTGGTTCCGGATAATACCAAGCTCGTACGGGATGCCCGCCTCTTCGGCATAGCCCAGCGCGGCCGGAACGCCGGAATCCGGCACCGGGATAACCACATCGGCTGGAACGCCTGTCTCAATAGCCAGCTCGCGGCCGATTTTCTTCCGGGCCTCGTAGACGTTCTTGCCTTCGATCGTACTGTCGGGACGGGCGAAGTAGATGTATTCGAAGATGCAGAACCGGTGCGGTTTGGGTTTGAACGGATGCATCGACTGGAGGCCGTCCTCGTCGATCAATACCATCTCGCCGGGTTCGATATCGCGCACGTATTCCGCCCCGATAATATCGAGTGCGCATGTCTCGGATGCCAGGATCCAGGCATCTTCGAAGCGTCCGAGAACAAGCGGGCGGACGCCATAGGGGTCTCGAACACCGATAAGGGTGTCGTTATGCAGCGCAACCAGGGAATAGGCGCCTTCGACCATCTCGAGGGCAGCAACAGCCCGGTCGACCACGGTATCGAACTTGCTGGTGGCGATCAGATGAATGATCACTTCGGTATCGGTCGTCGACTGGAACAGGCAGCCGCGCTGAACCAGTTCCCGGCGGATTGCGACGGCATTCGTCAGGTTGCCGTTATGGGCGATGGCGAAGCCACCCGATGCAAAGTCCGCGAAGAGAGGCTGGATGTTGCGTGTCAGCGTATCGCCGGTTGTTGAATAGCGGTTGTGCCCGATGGCCGAACGGCCGGGCAGTTTGCTGATAACGCTTTCTTCGCTGAAATTGTCGCCGACCTGGCCTGCAGCACGGTGGCTGAAGAACTGACCGTCCTGGTATGTGACAATCCCGGCAGCCTCCTGGCCACGGTGTTGCAGTGCGTGGAGGCCGAGCGCTGTCAGAGCAGCGGAATCGATGTGGCCGTACACACCGAAAATTCCGCATTCTTCATGCAGTTTGTCGTCATCGAAGGGATTTGTGGTTATTGACACGCGGTCAGCATCCTTATTGATGGCTTCGGATCAGGCGATCCATTTCCTGGCGCTCTTCGGATTTATAGCCGGATTTGCGTTGGTCCCCGGCGCCTTCCGGCTTCGGTGACAGCAGCGAGCGGAAAGTGCTGTCGGGGCTTGGCCCGGATGGTTTTTGTTTCTCAAGGCCCCATTCCGCAGGCGCGGCGGAGGCGAGCATGTTGGCGCCGCGCTTCAGAAGGGGCAGGGATTTCGCATTTTTGTAAAACGATCCGTTATCGTCCATCGCGAAGACCTGCTGGCTGAATATATACCCGCCGCTGACAATAACCGCGCCGATCGCGAGACCGACAAGAAAACCGAATGTCCGGTCGAGCATGCCAAATGCAGAATCACGGACGCCGCCGGCGATTGCGTGACTGATAACGGTGAGAATGATCATCGTGACGACAAAGATGATTGCGCCTGCTGCAATATCGGCAATTAGTTCATTGCCGATAAATTCACGTGCATAGGGCTGGGCGTAGGAATAGCCGTAGATTGTGGCGAGTCCGGCGCCGACCCAGCCGGCAAGGCCCAGCACTACCCGGACGAGCCCAAGGCGCAGCGCGATGATCCCGCAGAGAACGATTATGACCGCTACGGTAATATCAGCAGTGTTCATTCGGCAGCCTCTGTAACAGTACGCATCGCAGCATCGGAAAGGTCGAATAGTCCTAGCATGTCCTGAAGTTTTCGCATCTCTGAAATGCGTAGTTTAGCAGAATCGCCTGTGTCTTTTCCGCGACCGGATCTACGGCGAGGGGGCGCCCAGGCTGCTTCAAAGCCGAGTTTGGCGGCTTCTTTCAGGCGCAGGTCGGCCTGGCTGACGGACCGGACTTCTCCCGACAGGCCGATTTCACCGAATACAACGGTATCGGCGGCCAATGGCTGGTCAAGAATGGCGGAAACAAGCGCCGCGGCGACGGGGAGGTCAGCGGCGGGTTCGCTGATCCGAAGGCCGCCTGCAACATTCAGATAGACATCCCGGTCGGCGAGACTGATCCCGCAGCGCGCTTCGAGGACCGCGAGCACCATGGCAAGCCGTGCAGAATCCCAGCCGATGACGGCGCGCCGGGGGGTACCGGGTGCGGGCGGAGAAACGAGCGCCTGAATTTCGACCAGAACGGGGCGGGTGCCTTCGATACCGGCGAAGACCGCGGCGCCAGATACGTCATCCTGGCGCTCTGCCAGGAACAGAGCAGACGGGTTTTCCACCTGCATGAGCCCGGCCTCGGTCATCTCGAATACGCCGATTTCGTCGGTGGGGCCGAAGCGGTTCTTGATCGCCCGCAACAGGCGGAACTGGTGGCCGCGCTCGCCCTCAAAGTAAAGGACAGTGTCGACCATATGTTCGAGCACCCGGGGGCCGGCAATAGTACCTTCCTTGGTGACATGGCCGACCAGAACAATCGTAAAGCCACGCCGTTTGGCAAGGCGGATCAGGGTATCGGCTGTGCCACGCACCTGTGAAACGGAGCCCGGCGCAGAATCCAGATTGTCGAGATACATTGTCTGAATGGAATCGATGATCACCAGCCGGGGCGGATCCGCGACATCGAGTGTTGTCAGGATATCGCGGACGCTTGTTGCCGCAGCAAGCTGAACGGGTGACGAGGCAAGGCCAAGTCTCTCTGCGCGCATCCGGACCTGGTCGACGGCTTCCTCGCCGGAAATATAGGCGCAGGATGCGCTTCTGGAGATTGCGGCGGCGACCTGAAGCAGGATGGTCGATTTCCCGATGCCGGGATCACCGCCGACAAGCAGCGCCGATCCGGGGACCAGGCCACCACCTGTTACCCGGTCGAATTCGGCAAGACCCGTGGTCAGCCGTGGCGGGCGAACGCTTTCGCCATCCAGCGGAACGAAATCAATCCGGCTTCCTCGACCGGCACCAAGCCCTTTCGGGGTGTTGTCGGCCGATGCCTCCTGGGTGATGCTGTTCCAGCCACTACAGCCATCGCACTGGCCCTGCCACTTGCTATACGTGGCACCGCAGCTTTGACAAGCGAACACCGCTGATTTCTTGGCCATCTGGTCAGGCCGCCGGGGTGCCGAGCAGGGAGGCGGACATTGGCCCGTCGACTCTGCCGTGGATAAACTGGTCGACGATTTCATTACCGCTATTGTCGATTTTCGCGACATCACCAACCCATGCGATTTTTCCCTCGTGGATCATCGCGATCCTGTCGGCAATCCTCCGAGCGCTGTCCATGTCGTGGCTGATAGTCAGCGCAGTCGCGCCAAGCTCCTTCACGGATTTGACGATCAGTTTATCGATGACATCGCCCATGATCGGATCAATGCCGGTTGTCGGTTCGTCGAAAAACAGGATCTCGGGTTCGGTTGCGATCGCCCGTGCCAGTCCGACACGTTTCTGCGCACCTGCGGAAATATCTGCCGGAAACCGGTCTGCGCTGTCTTCGTCCAGTCCAACCTGTCTGAGCCGCTCTATCGCTGCGATGCGGGCATCGGCGCGGCTGACACCATGTGCCGACATCAGGCCGAATCCCACGTTCTCCCAGAGCGGGAGGGAATCGAATAATGCCGCCCCCTGGAACAACATACCGAGCTTGCGATTGACCCGGTCGCGGGCATTACCGCTGAGCCCGGTGACTTCTTCGCCGTCGATTTTGATGGACCCTGAATCGGGCGTCAGAATTCCGACGATGTTTTTCAACAGGACAGATTTTCCGGTTCCCGACGCGCCGATCACGGCGATGGATTCGCCTTCGTATATATCGAGGTCCAGATCGCGCAGGACATGCTTTTTCCCGAAGGATTTGGTCAGGCCACGAAGGGCGATTTTGACCGGGCGACCGTTCATTGCGAGAAAAATGCTTCGGTGATCAGGTAATTGAAACCGAGGATCAGGATTGATGCCGATACAACCGCGTTCGTTGTCGCGGAGCCAACACCCTGTGCGCCACCCTTCGAATAAAATCCGTGGTAACAGCCCATCAGGGCGATCAGAAATCCGAAGACACCGGCCTTAACCAGCCCGGATATGACGTCTACGAGCTCGAGGAACTGCCAGCTGTTCTTAAGATAAACGGCCGGGTTGAAGTCGAGCTTGTGAACGGCAACAAGGTAACCGCCATAGACACCGATGATATCTGCGATGAGAACACAGCAGGGCAACATGATCAGCGCCGCCAGAAGCCTGGGGGCGATCAGGTACTTGTAGGGGTTGGTTGCAAGTGTCGACAGGGCGTCGATCTGCTCGGTAACCCGCATGGTACCGATTTCTGCCGCCATTGCCGCACCGATACGGCCTGCGACCATCAGGCCTGTCAGGACCGGTGCAAGTTCGCGGGTAATTGACAGCACGACGACCGTCGCGACGGCGCCTTCGGCGTTAAAACGGGCGAAACCGGTATAGCTCTGCAGCGCCAGCACCATGCCGGTAAAGACGGCGGTAAGACCTACGACCGGCAGTGAGTAGTATCCGATCTCGATGATCTGGCGAAGAAGCAGGCGCGGATAAAACGGGGGGCGGAAGATGTGGCTGACGCTCACCCCGGCAAACATGGCAAGACGGCCGGTCGATGCCAGGAAGCTCAGAAAAACACGTCCAATGGCGGGGATCAAACTCATGCGGCGTCACCGCCGACATATTTGCGGGTATAGCGTTGCCCCAGAGAAGTGAGAATTTCATAGCCGATGGTGGCGGCCTCGTCTGCGAGATCGTCCACTGTCTGATGTTCGCCGATCATCTCGATGTCGTCACCCGGTGCGAGTGCACCGGACGGCACGGAGGTAATATCAAAGGTGATGAGGTCCATGGAAACACGTCCTACAACCGGAATTTTTACGCCCGCGGCGTAGCCATGTCCGCTATTGCCCAGCGATCTCAGGTATCCGTCCGCATACCCGGCCGCTACGGTCGCCAGACGACTGCCTGCCGGTACCGATCTTGTCGCACCGTAGCCAACGGTCGATTCGCTGTCAACGACACGGACCTGCAGGATTTTTCCTTTTAAACCAACTACTTGTTTCATTTTGTTCGGTGCGCCCGTCGCGCGTGAAACACCATAGAGCGCAGCGCCCGGACGTGCGAGATCGTAGTGGAACGCAGGGCCCAGAAATATGCCTCCTGAATTTGCCAACGATGCCGGTGCTGCGGTCAGGGTGTTCCGCAAGGCATCGAAGCGGTGGCGCTGCTCGTCGTTCATTGGGTGACCGGAATCTTCGGCGCAGGCGAGATGGCTCATCACGTAGTCGATACTGATCCCGTCTAGCCGGTCCGATGCGCCTGCCAGATCCTGAACCTCTGCCGGTGTCAGGCCGAGGCGATGCATGCCGGTATCCAGTGCCAATATAGCGCTGGCACCACCGATGCGGCGGCTGTGAGCGGCCCAAAGTGAGATGTCACCGGGTGTATTCAGAACCGGTGTCAGGCCATGTGACGTGAATTCGCCCGCCGTGTCACCGCCCATCATGCCGTTCAGCACATATATGACCGGTGCGCTGCCAACCGCCGTGCGAAGGGCGATGCCTTCATCGATAGTTGCGACAAAGAACGTCGTACACCCCGCTGCGCTGAGGGCTTTGCTGACTTTTTCGAGCCCCAGCCCATAGCCGTCCGCCTTTACGACGGCGCCACACGCGCCGGGGGCGGTGATCGACGACAGCGTACGCCAGTTATCGGCGATCGCGTCCAGGTCGATAGTGAGGACCGCGCCGGGATAGCGAATGGTTTCAGCCGTCAGAACGGAACGTCTCCCGGTGGCGGAGCGCCCCCCGAGTCGCGCGGATCGCCCATATCGTCGTCATCTTCCAGATTATCGAATTTCGTGGCTTCGGGATAAAAGCGGAGATGTACGGTACCGGTTGGGCCATGGCGTTGTTTGGCGATGATCACTTCAGCGCGGCCACGCACATTGCTCATGTTCTCTTCCCACAACATGTAGGCCTGATTGAACGATTCATTCGTGTCGGTCGCTTTTCGGGAGGGTTCCTGACGATGCATGTAATATTCATCGCGATAGATGAACATCACCACGTCGGCATCCTGCTCGATCGACCCTGATTCACGAAGATCGGCAAGCTGCGGGCGTTTGTCTTCGCGTTGTTCCACCGCTCGACTGAGCTGCGAGAGCGCGATTACCGGCACCTCCAGCTCTTTGGCCAGGGTTTTCAGCCCCCGGGTGATTTCCGAAATTTCCTGAACGCGGTTCTGTTCCCGTCCGGCGCCGCTCCCCTGCAGAAGTTGCAGGTAATCGACCACGATCAGGCCAAGCCCGTGCTGGCGTTTCAAACGCCGTGCCCGGGTGCGGAGTGCGGATACCGTCAGGGCAGGGGTGTCATCGATATAAAGCGGCGCTTTTTGCAGACGCTGACTCGTCTGAACCAGGCGATCGAACTCGGTCTGGTTCAGTTCGCCTTTCCTGATTTTGTCCGACGCGATCTGCGCGCCCTCGGCAAGAATACGTGCGGCAAGCTGTTCCGCTGACATTTCGAGCGAAAAGAAGCCAACGACCGGATCGTCCACGGGCTCTTCATTGCCATTTTCGTCAACGATCGTGTCGGTGAGGTTGGCGACGTTAAACGCGATATTGGTCGCAAGCGCGGTTTTGCCCATGGCCGGTCGGCCGGCAAGGATGATCAGATCGGATTTGTGCAGACCGCCGAGCAACAGATCGAGATGTCGGAACTTGGTGGGAACACCGCCCAGTGCGCCGTCGCGGTTGAAGGCGATGGCGGCCATGTCGACCGCATCCTTGATGGATTCAGCGAAACTCTGAAAGCCACCTTCGTAATTGCCGTTGGTCGCAAGGTCGTACAGGTATTGTTCGGCGCCCTCGACCTGGCGCATCGCGCTGTCTTCCGGGTCGTGGGAAAACGCAAGATTGACGACATCGGTTCCAAGCTCGATCAATTGGCGACGGAGGAACAGGTCGTAAATCAGTCTGCCATAATCCTCGGCATTGATAATTGCGAATGTCGCACCCGCCAATTCCGCCAGGTATCGGTGACCACCAATGCTCTCGAATTCTTCGGTATCAAAGACATGTTTGAGGGTTGTCGGGTTTGCCTGTTGACCGCGTTCGATGAGCTTGCTGCAGGCGTCATAAATCTGTCCATGCAGGGGGTCGTAAAAATGCTCGGGGCGCATAAACTCGGATATCCGCTCATACGCGCGATTGTTCTCGAGAATAGCGCCCAGCAGACCCATCTCCGCCTCGAGGTTATTCGGCGGCTGCCGATAGCCTGGGCCGTCATCGACCTGGCCGTCATGGGGGCCGGGATCCATGTCGAGGATCTCTTCGTCGTGTGGGTGTAGCGTGGTTGCCACGATGCTTTCTCCGATTTTGAAGTATTCGGACCCTAAGCCCGAATCGTCTATCAGGTGAGTCCCTTGAACAGAATTGACGTTTTTTCCGGTGGACGGTTATCGGTAGCGCAGCCTGCCTGTGGAACATGGGGAAAATAAGGCGAAATCTGGGGACAACCTTGGCCCGGTGCTCGCATTTTCGGGCGATTCATGCGGGTGCGGCATGTATTCCCGGATCAATGCTATAAAGGCGATCTGAAAATTTGCATTTGCGCCGGAGGAACACAAAACAATGCAGATATCTGCCTGCATGCCGCTTGCCCGATGCTTTCGGGCGTTGCGCTTTCTCGGTGCCTTTCGCGGATGGGATCGGATCCTGCGCCTTTTCTTTCACCCGGACCGACAGAACAAGGCGCCCCTGAACTTCGACTTCGAGGGTATTCGCTACCCCGGATCAACCGGCTACCTCGTTGACTGGAGCGCATTTTTCAATGGCGCGTATGAAAAACCCTGGCTGGAATACTGCCTTTCTCACCTCGAGAATCCCCGCAACGCGACCGTTCTGGATATCGGCGGCAATATCGGTCATCACGCGCTTTGGTTCGCGGCCCATGGCTGCACTGTAAACACCTTTGAGCCTAACGCTGCGCTGTGGCCGGAAATCGAACGCAAGAGCGCCGTTCCAGGGCTGTCGGGCTCTATAACGCTGCACCGGACGGCGATGGGCGCGGCTGATGAAAAACGTTCATTCATGTTGCCGGCCGGCGTTAATCAGGGGACGGGGTCCTTCGAACAGCAACCCTATAACTGGGGTGGAGAACAGGTCGAGGTCACGATCAGTGCAGCTTCGGATTATCTCGATGCGCAGGGGGTCGTGGGCGCCGACCTGATCAAGATCGATGTCGAAGGTTTTGAGAAAGACGTTATCGGAGGGTTACGGCGTTTTCTTGAGAGATGCCGCCCGGTGTTGTGGATCGAAGTGAGTGCGACCGCGTCCGGAAGGCGGGTGGATATCGATTATCTGCGCGACTGCCTGAACGGCGATTACCGGTTTTTACGGGCCTCCCCGAGATCGCCATTTCTGACCGTTATGGGCTTTGCCGAAACGGACGCAATCCCGGAAGGGCCTCCTGTTGATATCATAGCGCTTCCCGTCTGAACCGATATCGGCAGATAACCGCCCACTTGGATTCTCGTCAGGCCGCTTCGTTTCGGTCTCCATGTTTCGGGGTTTCTTCCCTGACCTGCGCCCGTTCCCAATCGATCATGTAATCGCGTGTGAGCGGCACCGTTTCCAGCGACTTTGAAAGCTGGATCTGGAAGACCATCAGGTTTTCGTATCTGAAGCCCATTTCGCAGATCACGAGATACAGTTCCCACATGCGGCAGAAACGTTCGTCGTAGATGGCTGCGACCTCGTCACGCCGGGCTTCGAAGGCCTCGCGCCAGTGGCGCAGGGTTTCGGCATAGTGAATGCGCAGGATTTCAATATCCGTGCATATCAGGCCTGATCGTTCGATAACCGGGATCACCTCTGACAGGGAAGGGACGTCTGCGCCCGGAAAAATATACTTCCTGATAAAAGGGTTGATCGCCGATGGGGAATCGAGCCGGCCGATGGAGTGAATGACTGCAACACCATCATCGGTCATCAAATCGTTCAGTTTGCTGAAGAATTCCCGGTAATTCTTTTTGCCGACATGTTCAAACATGCCAACAGACACAATCCGGTCGAATTTCTCAGGGAGTTCGCGGTAATCCTGCAGACGAAACCGAACGTGGTCGGCTATGCCTGCTTTCTGCGCCCGTTCATTGGACAGTTTGTGCTGCTCTGTCGACAGCGTACCCCCGGTGACGTCGGCGCCGGAAACATCCGCGATGTACAGGCCCAGGCCCCCCCAGCCCGAGCCGATATCGAGAACGTTCAGGTCCTTTCGGTCGAGCAGAAGTTTCGATGCCAGGTGCCGTTTTTTGGCCAGTTGCGCGCTTTCGAGACTTTCTTCCGGATCGGTGAAGTATGCGCAGGAATACTGGCGGTCCCGGTCCAGGAAAAGCGCATAGAGATCGGATGACAGGTCATAGTGATGGGCAACGTTTTTTTGCGCTTTGCCGACCGGGTTATATTGCTTCAGTTTTCTGCTGCCGATACCGATCAAGCGGAGCCACCGGGCCAGCGGGAAGTTCTCGACATGGCAGTAGTTGATGGCGGCGACTTCCATGAAGTCAGATAGGGTTCCGTCTTCGATGACGATGTCGCCATCCATGAAGGCTTCCGCCACCGACAATCCGGGATTAATCAGGAGTGTATAGTTGAGGCTGGCTTTGTTCAGGCGAAGGGTGCACCGGGGGGCGGAACCATCGCCGATGTCCTGTGCTCTTCCTCTATGGTCAACAAGCCGGATCGCCTGAGTACGGAACGCGTATTTCAGCAATGACGTAAACAGCATGTCTCATCCCCCATGCTGATCCACGTCCCTCGCCCCTTCGCTCAGGACGTGCTCGTTATATCTCCAAGGATAAAACAGGATTGCCGGAAATGACAAATACGATTCGTGATTTTCGGATGAAAAATATCATTCGGCGGTGGCCAGAAATGTATGCAAACGCATGACGTTCTGGTGGTTGAGCAAAGCTGTAGTTGCGCTGATTGGGACTGAATGTGCTCGCCAGTAAAGCTCTAATTCATGACGGGGATTCGGAAATATTTATACCGGCGTTGTTAGCCAGGTCGACTATATCAGACCTTGATAAAAGGCCATTAGCTATTGGTTAATATAGAACTCACCAGGATTTACAGGCCTGACAAGGCCCGTGATTGGTAAAATCTTTGCGTAACTACACAGTCCGTCTCAATACTGTGGCGTCAAGCCATGCACATGGCGACTTTCTCGAACAGCCTATTTGAATTCCCTTAACATATTGAAACATATGATAAAAAAATATACGGAGCCTTTTGAAGGGGAAATAGGCGAATTTCTTTCCCCAAACTTATCCACAGGTGGAAAGCTATAAAATTCAAGGCGCTAGCGCGCTTTGTCAATTTCGTCCGTAAATGTCTTCATACCGTTCGATGTCGTCTTCGCCGAGGTAGCTGCCAGACTGGACTTCGATCAGATTAAGCGGAACCTTGCCGGGGTTTACCAGGCGGTGAATACAGAGTGGCGGCAGATAGACGGATTCATTTTCATGCAGAATGAACGTCTCGTCGTCTTTGCTTACTTCAGCGACGCCGTTGACGACGACCCAGTGTTCGGCACGATGATGGTGCCGTTGCAATGAGAGTGATCCACCCGCGTTGACGGTAATACGCTTTACCTGGAACCGGTCGCCATCGTGGACGGTCTGATAGAAGCCCCAGGGCCGGTAAACCCGCGGATGAAGTGATGACTCGTCGCGCTTTTCGGCCTTCAGCTTGTCGATGATGGTTTTGACGTCCTGGGTGCGGCTCAGGGGTAACACAAGCACCGCATCCATAGTTGCGACAACGGTGAGGTCTTCAACACCGAGGACAGTGACCAGCGGGCCGTCGGTGGAGATAAACGAGTTCTTTGTATCGATCGCGAGGGAATCCCCCTTGATCACATTTCCATCGGCGTCCTTGTCTCCGATTTCCCACAAGGAGGCCCAGGAACCGACGTCATTCCACCCGATGTCGGCGGGAACGATGGCCGCCCGGGTTGTGCGCTCCATAACGGCATAGTCGATAGACTTCGATGGCACGGTCTTAAACGGATCGATCGCCAGTCTGAGGAAGTCGAGGTCGGTCTCTGCGCCGGCGACCGCAGCCTTTGCGCCTTCGAGGATGTCGGGTTCGAATGCTTCGCATTCGGCGAGGAAGGTGGATGCCGCGAAGAGGAACATGCCGCTGTTCCAGAAATAGGTCCCGTCCTTCAGATAGCCTTCGGCCGTGGACAGGTCGGGCTTTTCAACGAAACTGTCCACTTTCAGGCAGCCTTCGATGGCGTCCAGCGGCGCACCAGCCGATATGTAGCCATAGCCTGTTTCCGGGCGCGTCGGCTTGATGCCGAATGTCACAAGCGCGCCATCCGCCGCGGCATCAGCAGCCGTTTTTACCGCGCGGTGAAACGCGGCTGCATCCTCGATCATATGGTCCGACGGCAGAACCAGCATCAGCGCGTCAGGGTCGATGGCGGCAAGCAGGCAGGCGGCCGCGGCAACAGCCGGGGCGGTGTTCCGGGCGATGGGCTCCAGAACGATATGACTGGGCTGCACACCGATCTCGCGCAGCTGTTCAGCGACGAGAAAACGATGTTCTTCGTTACAAACCATCAGCGGTGGAGCGAAGGTGGCAGAGTCGGATACCCGCCGTGCGGTTTCCTGCAGCAGGCTCTGATCGGAAACAAGCGGCAGGAACTGCTTGGGATAGGATGTCCGGGATTGCGGCCAGAGTCGCGTCCCCGATCCGCCGGACAGGATCACAGGATAAATATTCGCAGCCATCGTCGTCTCCCCGAAACCTATTGGCGCCTTGCTAGCGCAGTCTGCCGGTGTTGCCAATCAAATGCTCTGGTGCCTCTGGGGCACCGCCGACCGCAGTATAGGGCCAGAAATATCATGGCGTCGTTAAATGAGTGTTTTGAGAACGATCCAGCCCATTGAAAGTCCGATGATGCCGAACAGGATTGCAATTGCCTTTTCAACCTTGCGCTGGGCGATTTTTCCCTGAAGAAGGGGGCCGATCTGGCCGCCGATGATGACGGCGGGAATGGTGTAGCAAACAAGGTTCCACGGCACTGCATCCAGACCGCCGGCCTCGATCAAAGCAGCAATCTGCGTAAACGATGCGGAAGCGATGGTGACGATAACGGTGAGGACCGACGTCGCGGCGGCGACGGCGACAGGGATATGGTTCCGTTTGACGAGCTGCGGCAGGATTACTTCACCGACGCCGACGCCGAGAAAACCTGTCAGGAACGATCCTACGCTGGTGAAAAAGGCGCCGATTACGCCTTGTTTGGGCTTGCGATACTTGTAGACCTGACCATCACGACCGGTGATCTCGCGAATCTCTGCTGTCGCGTTCACCGAATTGTTGTCGCTCGATTCGGAAAACATGTCTTTTGGTGGCGTGTGACGGAGAATAATCGGGCACAGAATCAGCATCAGCAGCGCGTAGGCGCCTTTCAGAACCGTTTCCTGCCCTTGCAGGACACCGAACATCAGAGCGCCGACAATGGCGACCGGCACAGAGACGCACAGGAACGGTATTGCGGCCTTGAAGTCGATCAGCCGTTTGCGATAGTAGCCAACGAAACCCGAAGAAAATCCGAATACTTCCGTCATCAGGGCGGAACCGATCGCCGCCGCCGTCGTCAGGGGGTATTCGGGGCCGAGTAACGGAAAAATAATCACGAAAATGGGGATAAACAGCGCCGCACCGCCGATTCCGCTGAGCATCGCCATCGTCGCGACACACATCGCGATCGGAAACATAAACCAGTACTGCGTCCAATCCATATTCTTATCCGCCGGGTCGGGAGGTTGCCGACAGGAACTGCCGAATGTCGAGGAAGGCGCAGGATAACCGAATCCCGGCGCATCGCTACCTGTTGTTAACCATTTGAAAGCATAGTAACCGCGCGTAGCGTCCGGCGCATATGCTGCTATGGACGGACAAATGACTCGTTTTGTATCGATTCCGCGTGAGTCCCGCAGAAAGTCTGGCGTGTTAACCAATTTTAATGTATGGCTTTGCGCGTTCGTCCGGGATTGGCAGTTTTTTTTAAGAGAGTACCGCTAGGAGGTAAAAGAAATGAAGCACCTTAAACTTATTACGATCGTCGCCGTACCGCTCCTGTTTGCTGCAGGCTGCGAAACGATGAACCAGAACGACAAGGCCATGCTCGACAAGGCCAACTCGAATGCGGCCGAAGCAAAGGCAGCATCGATGAAGGCTTCGGCTGACGCCCAGGCTGCAGCAGCAGCTGCACGTGCGGCTGCTGATGCGGCTAATCGCGCCGCCGCGGAAGCAAAAGCAGCCAGCGACAAAGCTGACCGCGTTTTCCAGAAGGGCCTTCGCAAGTAGGCACCGGAATTTAAAAACGGCGTTCCCTGTTTTTCAGGGAACGCCGTTTTTTATTTGGTGCATGCATATTGCTGCACCAATTCTCTATTTGGCTGAAGCCTGTTCTTTTTCCTTGAGAACAGCGATGGGAATACCGCGTCGCTCGAGAGCTGCGCGTTTTGCTTTCTCCCAGTCAATCCGGTTCGCATCGTCCCCGGCGGCCGACGTCAGCAAGAATTCGAATTCAGCAGGTTTTGACGGCGTGTGTGTACCCGTCTGTTCGACCTCGTCCGCCTGTAGCTGGGTTGCATGAATTTCGAGCCAGAGCTGACCGTCCATCTTTGTTACTTTCATCGGCTGGTCGACAACTGTGACCAGCGTGCCGACCTTTATGTCGCCGAAAAGCCGGGCGATATCTTCCGGATAAAGTCGTACGCATCCATGGCTTACCCGCCGGCCGACACCGTATGGCTTGTTCGTTCCATGGAACAGGTATGCGGGCCATCCAAGGTAAACCGCGTGAGATCCAAGCGGGTTGTCCGGTCCCGGCCGGACGATTGCCGGCAGTTCGGGGTCTTCCTTGCGCACAGACTGCGGCACGTACCAGGTCGGGTTCTTCTTTTTGCGGACTACCTTGGTCGTCCCTTTGGGGGTGTCCCAGCCATTATTCCCGATGCCGAGCGGGACGGAATCGACCGTCTTGCCGTCATCCCGGAAAAAATACAGCCGCTGATCGGCGAGGTTGATCACGATGCCTTCGCGCGGTGCCGCGGGCAGAATATGAGCCTTTGGCAGCACGACCTTCTTGTCCGCGCCGGGCACCCAGGGATCGAGCCCGGGGTTTGCAGACACGATTTCCGTATATCCGAGCCCATGTTTGCGGGCGAGATCGACCAGAGAATCCTCGTATACCGTCGTGTGCGTCTGAACACTGCCGATGATGGACGGATAGACCGGTTTGGTTACAACCGTTGATGCTTTAACAGCGGATTTCGCCGTGGTTTTGGCCTCGGCGCGCAAGGCGTTCGGCAGCGCAGTTAACGCGGCCGTCGCCGCGATGGTTGCACAGAAAAGGCGCCGGTTGGTTTTCATCATGTCGTTACTCTCTGAATCTATAAGTCAGATATGACCACAATCTCGCTTATACAATGGTTAAACCGTTGCTAAACCGTTGACCACACACGAATTTATGATTGCTTCCCGGAGGGGCTGCTCTCGGGGGCCGGAATGCCTTGCGGCAAATGGCTGCCGCGGCCGTAGCGACCGACAACCTCACCTGTCGCCAGCAGGTTGCCGTCCTGGTCATGAACATCACATGACGAGACGAAGATTGTCTTGCCTGCTTTACGAACGCGGGCCTCGGCAATCAGGGCGCCTTCTTTGATGTTTCCAACGAGGTTCACGTTCATCGAGATCGTCATCGCCTGGCGGATATTGCCTGCGACCGAACAGAATACACCGGCGCGCGCGCCGACTGTATCGATGAGGGAGGCCATCACGCCGCCATGCACCACGCCTATTCCATTGCGGTGCAGCTCTGCGACGTCGAGCTCTATCACCGCATGGTCGGGCTCCCATTTTGTCAGGCGCCCACCGATATTGTGCATAAACCCGTTAAGCTGGTGCTTTTCCTGATCCGGCGCGTTTATTGGTGACATGCCGAAAATCCATCTTTGTCTGACATACGTAACCTGTTAAACCAAAACTTTATTGAATCAACCACTTAAAGACGACAGGTTCGTCGCTCTGCTTTTCCACTGTAACTAAAAGACCATCCTGAGGAATTTTCGAATGAAACGAGTAATTGTCGGCATCACCGGCGCGACCGGCACGATCTACGGGGTCCGCCTTATGGAACTTATGCGGACGGACCCGGGTATCGAGATACATCTTGTGATGAGCAAGTCCGCGAAGCTGACCCTCAAGATGGAGCATGACCTCGAGCTTGATTACATCAACGGATTGGCGCACGAGGTCCATGACCCGGGAAATATCGGCGCGTCTATTTCATCCGGTTCATTCCATTCCGAAGGCATGATCGTGGCGCCGTGCTCGATCAAGACAATGTCGAATATCGCATCGGGGAATACCGGCGACCTGATCAGCCGGGCGGCCGACGTTATCCTGAAAGAGCGCCGCACGCTTATTGTCGCGATAAGGGAAACACCACTGCATATCGGTCATCTTGAAAATCTGACCAAGCTTGCGCGCATCGGCGCGGTGATCTTCCCGCCGGTACCGGCATTCTATAATCGACCTGCATCGCTCCAGGATATCGTCGATCAGTCCTGCATGCGGATGCTTGATCAGCTTCACATTCATCTGGAATCTGCGCCCCGCTGGGGCGAGAAGGGTGGCGTTGCCGCGGTCGGCCAGAAACCGGAAGATGTCGCTATCTGATTTCGATCCGAACGGCGCCCAGATTTTTCAGCGTAACGTCTGCGGTCGCCGCCGGCGTATCGATCCAGATGACCGGTGCCACTGAGCCGGTGAGCACAACCTGACCGGCGGTCAGTCGTTCACCATGTGATGCCAGCGTGTTCGCGAGCCATGCGATGGCTTCGAGCGGGTGCCCCATCACGTCAGCACCGATGCCGCTGCCTTTTTCAACGCCATCAATCAGCGTTCGCCCTTCAACGGTGGACAGGTCGATGTCCCGCCACTCCGTGATCGGTGAACCGAGCACACAGGCCTTGTGAAAGAAATCGTCGGCGATCAGCATCGGCGTTCCCAGAGCCAGAAAATCGCGATAGCGGTTTTCGACGATTTCGATGGCGGGAAGTACAGCGTCGATGATCCCGCCGATTGTGTCGCGGCTATAGGTTTCGTCTTTGGCATCGGTGCCGATACGCACGGCGATCTCGCATTCGACGCCCGGGTTGCAGAAGGTCGAGGCGGCGAGAACGTCACCGGAAGTATGCACATTCTCCGACAGAATGCGTCCATAGGCGGGGCCCTCGACCCCCAGATATGCCCGCATATCACTGGTGGTCGCGCCGACCTTCCAGCCTGCGAGCGTACCGCCTGTCCTGTCACAAAAATAACGGTGAAGCTCAGCCTGGGCGGCATACCCGTCTGAGATGGTTTGCGGTATGTCGGCGCGGGGAATTTCCGGCACCAGTTGTGCTGCCATGCGCGCCTGGCCAAGCATATCGGCTGTACGGGCGAGGGCGCCGGCCTCCATGTTCAGGTGACCGGTTTTTCGTCTTCGAAATTGGCGGCTTGCTTACGTTCGTTCTGTTCGACGGCTTCGCGACAGCGGTCCCATAACTGGGGCCCGTAAAACTCAGTGAAATCGTCGAACACCCGTTGAACCGGCACGTCGGACCAAAGACCGTGGCTCCGGACATATTCCATGTGCTTATGGCCGTTCTGGTCGAATTCCTGCAGCAACGCGTCTTCGACCCCGTCGAATTCCGTCGGGGTGACGCCGAATTTGTCACATAGTTCGATATTGAATGCGGGGGCTGCCTTGACCCATTTGCCGTCGATCAGCATCACCGCATAGCCGTGATGCATGAACAGGGTCTCGCCGCCCATGGCTTCGGCCATGCGCGGGCTGCACATGTGGTTGGTGACGTCCGACAGGCCTATAGCAGTCGGAATGCCCGCGGCACGGGTGACAGCGCCGAGCAGTGCTGCCTTCGGGATGCAATAGGCGGCGCCGGTCTCCAGCACGTCGCTGGCCGAATAGGCTTCCGCACGGTTGGTGATCCTGTATGGGTCGTAGCGGATGGAATCGCGCACGGCGTAGAAGGCCCGGACAGCCTTTTCCTTGTCCGTGGTCGCGCCTTCGAGCGCCTTGGCGGCGAAGTCGGCGACGATGGGCTTGTCGAAATCCAGAAAGTCCGTCGGTTGGAGGTATTCTGCGCTTGGATCCGGATAGCCGCTTTCTAGAAATTCCATAACTTTGCCTTCGTCGATGATATTTGCAGGGAGATTAGGCGGCAGGCGGAGGCACCGCAAGACATGTGCGTTCGTCGGATAATGACGGGCCGGAAAATCGTCTTGTTCGTCATGGTCAGTATGCGAGGGGATCGGCTACACTTGCGAGAGATCAAAAAAATACGAAGACGACAGGGAGCGGGCGGGCATATGGCGGGTGAGAACAGGGTGGGGGAACTATGCGTAATTTTGTGAGAGGATATACGCGTAGGGTAAGTCCCGGCGACGATAAACAGCTACTTGTTCAGCCGAGGCTGACTTCCAGTAGGGTCCGGGCCTGATGGCGGCTCCCGCAGGCGGGCCTGACAGGCATAATCCCGTTGCCGGCATACTCTGGATGGTCGGCGCCGCGGTCTGTTTTTCCGCGTCGCTGACGTTGGTAAAGGCGCTTCAGGACGGGGGGATGAGTGCGTTTCAGGCGGTGCTGTTCCGCCAGATATTCGGATTGATCATTTTTACGCCCATCATTTTGCGTGCCGGGATCGGCACCCTCAAAACCAGGGTGCCGTTCGGGCATTTCATGCGGGCCTTGCTTGGTCTGACGGGGATGTGGACCGGCTATTATTCGCTGACCCTCATCAACGTGCCCGATTCAGTTGCGCTGCAGTTCACGCTGCCCATCTTCACGATGATATGTGCCATTTTTCTGCTGGGGGAGAAGATGCATTCTCATCGGGTGATCGCTACCCTGATCGGTTTCGGCGGGGTCCTTGTAATCGTGCGCCCCGGTTTCAGCGATCTCAATCTGGGCATCTTTCTTGCGCTGGCTGCGGCTGCTTTCTATGCCACGTCCGATACGCTTTCCCGTTGGGTGGCAAGGTATGACAAGACACCGTCGATCATGATGTGGAATTTTATCTTTATGATTCCGATGGCGGCTATCCCGTCGGCAATCTGGTGGGTGACGCCGCCGCCTGAGCTTTGGTTGCAGGTGTTCGGGTTTGCGGTCGCCGGTGTCGGTGCACAGTTCTGTCTCACCCGGTCATTTGGATTGGCGGAAGCCAGTCTTGTTTCGCCAATACTGTTTTTGCGGTTGCCGTTAATTGCTGCAATCTCGTTTTTCGCCTTCGGTCAGAGCACCGAAATCTGGACCTGGGTTGGCGCAGCGGTCATCTTTGTGGCGACTACCTGGATGACCCGCGTGGAGACGCGAAAGAAGACTCCGGCAGAGAAGCCGTCGTAAACTTGCCCGGCAATATGTTGAATATGTAGGAACGACCATGGCGGATGGATCAACTTCCCCGAAGACAGGCGGCCCTGACCACTTCGAGCTGGTCGAGATGGCAAAAGGATTGACGGAGACTGTTCGGTCGCGGGCGGCTGATGCGGAAAAGAACCGGCGGTTGCACCGGGAAACACACGAAGCTCTTCTCGACGGCGGCTTTTACAAGGTTCAGATGCCGGCGCGGTATGGCGGGCTGGAGATGAGCCACCGTACCATGCTCGACTGCGCCGTGGAGATCGGCCGCGGCTGTGGATCCTCCGCCTGGATATTCTCGAACATTGCAGCCCAGAACGGGATTGTCTCGATGGCCTCCCGGCGCGCACAGGATGATGTCTGGGCCGACAATGATAATGCCTGCATGGCGTCGTCTTTTCCGGCGAAGGGCGGGAAGGTTGTACGCGTGGAGGGCGGCATCGTCGCCAATGGCGTGTGGAGCTTCGCCTCCGGTGTCGACTGGGCCGACTGGAACAACATGCAGGTCTTCGTGCCGCGCGACGGTGGCGGCGTGGCGCATCACATGGCGCTGGTGCCCAAATCCGACTACCGCGTCATCGATGACTGGAATTCGCCCGGGTTGGTTGCCACCGGCTCGCGGTCGATCGAACTGGATAACGTCTTCATCCCTGAACACCGGATGCTCAACACGGCAGAGGCGCGGAAGGGGGCTACCATCGAAGCGTCGGAAAATTTCGGGCCTATATTCCGCGTGCCGCCGATGTGCGGGGCAAACAAGATATTCTCCGGGCCGGTGATCGGCATGGCCCGCGGTGCGCTGGATGCCATCGAACGCGACCTGTCGGCGCGAAATAATGTTGCCGGTATTCCGATGGCCACCCTGACGACGGCCCAGATGCGGGTTGCCGAGGCGGGGGCACTGATCGAAGCAGCATGGGCGTTGATGCAGCGCGATTGCGACGTTGCTTTGGAGATCGGTAAAATTGGTCGCCTGACCACGGTCGAAGACCGGGCCTTCTGGCGGCGAAACAATGCCTATGCAGGGGTGATGTGCGTCAAGGCTGTCGATATTCTTCACCCGCTGATCGGCGCGCGCGGATTGAAACCGGACAGCGATTTCATGCGTGCCTATCGCGATATCCATGCGGCAACGATGCAGATCAATATGGCCTGGGATCGTCATGCGATATCCGCGGCTGAAATTCAGCTTGGTCTGACGCCGAGTGATCCCCGTGCCTGATATGAATCAAATTACACAGGACACAATGGTCGACCGTGCGCGGGACATGATACCGGTTTTGCGCGCGCGCGCCCGTGATGCGGAGCTGGACCGTGCCGTCCCGCGTGAGACGTTTGAACAGTTTGCCGAGGAAGGTTTCTTTCGCATTCATCAGCCCGAACGGTTCGGCGGATTCGGCTGGGATATCGGCATGATGGTGCGCCTCGGCGCCGAACTGGGACAGGGCTGCGGATCAAGTTGCTGGATATTCTCGAACCTGGCGGTTCAGAACTGGATACTCGGCATGAATCGGCCTGAAGCCCAGGAAGATGTCTGGGGCTCGGACCCGCTGGCTTTGGTTGCGTCATCCTTTCCCACTCAGGGGGGCAAGGTCGAACGCGCCGAAGGCGGGCTGATTGCAAACGGACTCTGGAGTTTCGCGTCTGGTGTCGACTTTGCCGATTGGAATAACATGCAGGTCTTTGTGCCGTCTGAAAGTGGCGACGGGCCGCCCGAGCATCGTTTTGCGCTAGTCCCGAAATCGGATTACGAAATCGTGGATGACTGGTTTTCGCCGGGGCTGGCCGGCACGGGCTCGCGCTCGATCCGGTTGGATAATGTGTTTATTCCCGAACATCGGACCGTGCCGTCGACGAAGCTCATGGGCGGGCCGTCACCAGGCTCGGCCATCAATCCAGGCGCACTCTACCGGGTGCCGCCGCTGACGCTCGGGACCAAGGTTTTTGCGGCGCCCGCACTGGGTATCGCGAAAGGCGCGCTGGCCTTGATTGAAGACGACCTGAGCGGGCGAAATACGGTTGGAAATGCGCCAATGGCGGAACTGCCGACAGCCCAGGTGCGGGTAGCAGAAGCAGGGGCTGAGATCGACGCGGCGGAGGCATTGCTGCTCAAGGATTGTTCTGATGCCATGGCCATTGCAGAGGCCGGCGGCGTGCCCGTTCTGGATGACCGCGCACGCTGGCGGAGGAATAATGCTTTTGCGGTTCAGCTATGTGTGCGGGCGGTCGAACGTCTGAATCCATTGGTCGGTGCGCGGGGACTGACGCCCGAGAACGATTTTCTGCGCATGTTCCGCGATGTTCATGCGGCGTCGCTGCAGATAACCGTATCCTGGGATATCCAGTCCGTGAATGCGGGCCGCATCCGCTTTGGTCTGCCTTCACTGGATCCCAGAGTCTGATTCACATGCTCTGCCCGGTTACCAAATCACTTTTGACAGGAAAATTTCATGGCCTTGAATGATATACGCGAATATCTCGCGGTTCTCGAACAGCAGGGGCTGGTCCGGCGGGTGACCGAGGAGGTCGATGCTTCCTGGGAAATCGGCTGCATGGTCAAATGGGGCTTTCAGGCCTTCGACGAAAAAGACCGTTTTGGGTTTCTGTTCGATAACGTGAAGGGCACCGATATTCCCGTCGCCACCGGAGCGCTTGGTGCGTCTGAGGCTGCCTATGCCGTTGGATTGGGGGTCGAGCCCCATGAAATCAACGCCAAGTGGGAAGAGGCGCTGCTGAATCCCATCGCGCCTGTGATGGTAGACAATGCGCTCTGTCAGGAAGTTATTATTGATGGCGATGATGTCGATCTCGGCGCGCTGCCGATACCGGTATGGACACCGGGCAAGGATGCGGCGCCATACATAACAGCCATCGTGGTCACCCGTGACGCCGTAACCGATGTGCAGAATTACGGTATTTACCGAACGCAGGTGCTGGGGCCGAACCGTGCCGTCGGCAATATGTCGCCCGGACGTCAGGGGTACCAGTGCATCAAATCGTGGCATGATCGGGGAGAGGCGGCCCCGGTGGCGTTTGTCATCGGCGCCGAACCCGCGATGTATTATGCAGCCGTTACGACGCTGCCCTTCGCGGTGGATGAGGCAACATTGGCCGGTGGGCTGAAACAGGAAGCGCTGGAGCAGGTCAAAGGTCATAGCGTTGACTTGAGGATACCGGCCCGGACCGAGATCGTGATCGAGGGCTTTATTCACCCCGGAGAGATGGCGGAAGAAGGCCCGTTCGGTGAATTTGCCGGATATATGGGGCCGGTAGGCGAGCGGCCGGTGATCCGCATTACAGCGATCACGCACCGGCAGAACCCGGTTTTCTATGGTCTTGCCAGTCAGATGCCGCCGAGCGAGAGCACAACGATGCAAAGCCTCACGAATGCGGGCCAATTGCTCAAAGTCCTGCGCCACGACCTCGGCGAGGCGACGGTCGCTGATGCCATTATCGATAAAACCTTTGGCGGCCTTCTGGCCCACGCGATTATTGCCGTCCGGCCCGGGGCGCCGGGGAATGGCAAGCGTATCGGGCGCCTGGTTGCCAGCATCTCGCCGTGCAAGCGGGTCACGGTCGTCGACCATGATGTCGATATCCGGGACCAGGAACATCTGAACTGGGCCATGAACTCCCATTACGACCCGGCGCGCGATACGGTCATAATTGATGATGTTTTCGTGCCGATGCATATGGATCCGTCTGTCAGGATTCGGGGCGGGAACACCGAACCGGGAAGCAAGATCGTGGTTGATGCGACGAGTTCCATAGATGCGGGAGATATCTCAATTCCGGATCGGGCGATCATGGAAAAGGCCATGACATCCTGGACAAAAGCCGGACTGCCGGAGATTACGATCCCGAAACGCCTGAGGATGCGTCTCGACAGGGCCTGAGTGTTAAGACAGGTCGAATTATTTGTTTGATGAACGTAATACAACTCCAGCGGGTTTTTCTTCACGAATTGTTCGTATAAGTATGAGAGCGTCTCTGGGTCAGACAAGTAAGCAGGCGGTCTCAGGTGGAGAATTCTGCCCAGGATACGAAATTTCACGAAGACAATGATTCCCTCTACAGGATGCCGATGAAGATCGTTCCTATGGAGACGGCAATGCTTCGGCGCGGACGGTTGATCAAAAATGCCGCGCTAGACCCCGCAATTGAATTGTTCAGAAGTGGCGAAAACGGGTCGGGCCAGATGCTGCTCGGCGATTTCGACAATGATAAGGGGCACCACATGTTTGGTTGGCCCCGAAACGAAGACCACCCCGATCTGAAAATGCTGAGAGGGCTCGCCCGGCTTTCTTCGTACGATGTATACAGCCTTCGAATACAGTTTCGGGATCTCGGCATTGAGCCTTCTTCCGTTGAATATCTGACGCTCTCGGCGGAGAAGCAGGATTCGCTCCGGCTCTACATGCAGGTTTTCACGCTGCCGTTGATGAGCCTGGTCTATGGCGACGGTGAGCAGCAATCGGGGAAGACGGACGATATCGTTGACCTGTTTCGCGATCCGGATACGGATGTTGCCCGGCAGAACCTTTTACGACTTGCCGGCAGTCTGAAGGTCGAAGTGAATGAGATACCGAAATTTCTGGATGATTTTGCTGATATCTATCTGTCGCTGGCCTATTTCCAGGACTATGTCGACGACCTGACACCGAAGCTGATCGAAATGATCGAGGACCTGCAGGGATTGCAGACGAACTGGCAGCTTCGTCAGGATCCCCATATCCTGAATACGTTGAACCGGGTTGAAAGTGAGCTGAATGACCTGCTTGCGTCGGTGACCAGTCGGTTTGAGGCTTTCCGCCAGCACTCAGATCGGATGTGGGACAGTATTACGGCGGCGAAATTCCAGCAGATTCGGGATCATGTCATCAGTTCCCAGAAGACGGTCGGCGGCGTGCTTTGCGGCCTCGGGATCAAGCTGAATTCCTGGCAGGAGCGGTTTCCAGATGCGGATGCGGGCGGGCCGATAGCACGTGTCGAGATGCTGTTTTCCGAAATACTCCCGGGACTGGACAAGCTCGCAGAGATGGAACGTCAGGGCCGCGCCAGCAGTATCACCGCATAATTCATCAGGTTGTGCGGCCGGGCAGCACTAACCCCGTTGCAGAGCCCGTTCAATCGACAGGCCGATCCGCGCCAGCCATTCATCATGCCCGTTCGCTGTCATGACCATCAGTCCGACAGGGCCGGTTCCCGGGGGATGACACGGAATCGACATCGCGCAGGTATCGAGGAAATTGCCGACCGTGGTGTTACGGAGCATCAGTATATTGGCAGCTCCATAAGCGTCCTCGTCAGCGTCCAGCGGCCCGATCGCGGGCGCAACGGTCGCACAGGTCGGCATCAGCAGCGCATCGAACGGCATCGCCATATCGGCCGCCCGGGCCTGGATGTCGGCACGAATGCGATGGCAGTCGATCAGGTCTGCCGCCGACAGGTTCTCGCCCCGGCGGATACGGATCCAGACGCGGGGATCGTAGCTGTCCTTGAATTCGTCCATCCGTGGTCGGTGATGGGCAAAGGCTTCGGCCCCGAGGATGCCGCCATTGGGCATCGCGGCCGGAATCTCCTCGTACATCGACGAGTTCACTTCCGTGATCGTCGCGCCGGCGCGGGACAGCGCTTCGAGCGTACCTTCGAAGGTTGATGCGACGTGGTGGTCAAGATCGTTGAGGACGTAATTCTGCGGAATACCGAAGCGCAGATTTTCGATCGGCAGGGCGCGTGGCACGATGGGCGCCCGGTCGTCCAGGATAGCATCGGTGACGATGCAGCAGGTCACCGTCGGCGCGAGCGGCCCGACACTGTCCAGCGTGGAAGACAGTGGGTAAACACCGTCGAGCGGAATGCGGCCCGTAGATGTCTTGAAACCGGTCACGCCGTTCAGCGCTGATGGAATACGGACGGAACCCCCCGTATCGGTACCGATGGCGACCGCGCACATGCCATCGGCGACGGAGACGCCGGCACCAGATGAAGAACCGCCTGGAATACGCCCGGTTTCACGGTCCCACGGGTTGCGCGGGGTGTCGTAATGGCCGTTCAGCCCGAGCCCGGAATAGGCAAACTCTGTCAGGTTGGTCCGGCCGACCAGAACGGCACCTGCCGCCCTAAGACGAGCGGTGACGATGGAATCCTTGGTTGCCGGAGCGCTCCCTTCGAGGGATTTTGACCCGGCGAGCGTCTGTTGTCCCTGTTCATCGAACAGGTCCTTCAGCGATACGGGCAGGCCGGCAAGCGGGGAGGGAACGACACCCTGTGCCCGCAGACGATCCGACGCGTCGGCGGCAACCAGAGCTGATTCCTCGTGAACGGCAAGAAATGCCCGGGATCCTTCGCCGTCCGGATCCTTGATGCGGGCAAGAGCCTGTTCCGTCAGTTCACGGCTGGTTGTTTTTCCGCTCCACAGGCCTGCCTGCAGTTCGAGAACCGGTTTCATCTTGAGATCCATGTATCGTCCCGCGTTTATTGGCCTACAGGCCTGTGCCCATCGGGCAGAGGCCTGTAGCCGTGTTGAGTGCCGTCGGCGCCGGTGTGACGCGTTCCGGAATCCCTACTTCGTTTCGTCGTAATAGTGGCTTTCCAGCAGGACGCAGCCATTGACCGATTTGAACGGACCATGCGGCGTTCCCGGAGGACGGCAGGCATATGTATCGGGATCGAAGCTGCGACCACCGTCGCCGTTCTCGTCATTGCCGACGATCAGGTCGCCTTTAAGCTGATACACTTCTTCCCAGTAGTCGTGGGTAAAAGGGGCCGTTGTGTATACGCCGGGCTCGAACTTGAGCAGGCGCGTCCGGCAGCCGGTCTTGTTTTCCTCGTCGAGATGGCCGACGAGGATTTTCTGTTTGATGCCCTCGGGGTATCCCTCGGGAACGACCCATTCGCCACCCATGTCGACGGCGTAGAATTCTTTGTGCTGCTTGTTAATCGGCATTGTGTCTTCCTCAGTTAAGTTCCAGGTGTTTGTTCAGGTAACCACGGGCAACGTGTTGACGTTGTACCCGTATGAAAGCTTGCGACCCAGGACCGGGTCTTCGATTTCGACGTCGAACCGCTGAGCCGGGCGGATGCCGCCGATGGCGGCAAGGGTGCCGCAATACATGGCTGTGCCGGCAGGCAGTTTCGTCTCGCCGGGCATATAGAGCCCGATCAGTTCTTCGGGAGGGCGCATCGCCGTGACGCCGCCGTCCTGATACAGTTTTTTCTCGCCGTTCTCGGTCGCCCAGGCGCGCAGCAGCAGATCATCGAAATGATCGGCCACGTCATCATAGCGCCAGACATTGCTTGAGACCGGCTTGACGCACATTTGCTTGGAGACCGGCACCGAGTAGGTTTCGACCTCCCGGTCTGTGTGATCAGAGCCAACGCCGATCAGCATGCCTTCATCCGTTCCTATCAGGACGAATTCGACTTCGCCCGATGATGTCTCGCCGAGGAATTGCGGTTCCTCGCCGTTGATGAACTGTTCGGTCGCAACCCGGTAGAAGCAGGGAACGGTGCTGGGGCGTGGCACGCCGAGCTCTTCGAGTTCGACAATGTGTTTTTCCAGCGCCTCGACATTGCGGCCGGTCCAGCCGGCGATCACGAGGTTGTCGATCTGAATTTGTCGGGTCGTGTTTTCCGGATCGATGGTAAATTCCAGGGTCGTGGGCACAGATAGCTCCTCGTTGTCAGCCGGGCTTTCGACCGGTGTTTGCAGTATGCAGACAAACTAACGGGCGCTCCGGGTGCTGGCAATAATCGCCGGCAGATTTAACCGCCGAGACCCCAGATTTTCAATCTGCCCGCCTACTGACCCGACAGCGGGGATTCTGTTAGGATTAGGGACGCCGCCGGTCTGACGGCGCTGAAAACCGCCGATGGCAGAACCGACCGTGCAAATCACCCCCGATTTTCCATTCACGCCGCGAGCGGCAGGTGTCACGCGATGACCGACCGGATTCGTGCCGTACTGGTCAGTGTCGGGGCCCTGGTGATCGGAGCGGCGCTGCTAGCGGTCGTTCTGATGAATACGGACCTTTCCCAGGTCAGGGGCTACTTGTCCCAGGTCGGCATCGGGATTGTGCTAATGATTGCCGTCTATTCGCTGGCGTTTGTCCTGGATAGCTGGGCATGGCTGATGACGTTACGCTCCCTGCCGCTGCGTGTTGTCTGGATATTCAGGTTCTGGATGGTGCGGATGGTGGGGGAGGCCGTGAACAATGCGACACCCCTGGCCGGGATGGGCGGGGAGCCGGTCAAGGCGGCGATCCTGAACCGGGCGTATAGTATCGGCTATGGCGACGGCTTTGCATCGATCGTGCTCGCCCGAACGACCTTTGTAATCGGGCTCGTCCCCTTTCTGTTGATCGGCTTTGCGCTGCTCCTGTTCGAACCGGGTTTGAGCGAAGGTTTCAAATGGGCCGCCGGTGTTGGTCTGGTTGGGCTCTCTGCGGGGATCGCGGCGTTCTTTGCCATTCAACGCCTGCGGCTTACGTCCCGCACGGGCGGCTGGTTTGCGGGGATTTTATCACGGCCTGGTCTTCGGAATATTTTCGAGAAGGTCGGTGAATTCGAGGACCGGCTGGTTGATTTTTATCGCCATTCACCCGGACGATTTATGATGACCGTGATGTTGTCCTTCATCAACTGGGCGCTCGGTGCGGTCGAGGTCTGGATCGCCTTTTATCTGCTTGGTTCACCGGTGACATTTGCCGAAGCCTGGATTATCGAGGCTCTTGTCCAGCTTGTCAGGGTCGGGGCCTTTTTCGTCCCCCTTGCGCTTGGCACCCAGGAGGGCGCGTTCACGGTCACAGTGGGGGCCCTCACGGGTAACCCGGCACTGGGTGTTGCGGTGGCGGTTCTACGGCGCTTCCGCGAACTGGTGGTACTCTCGGCGGGACTGATGATGGGGCCGTTGATCTTCGGGCGCAGCGCAATGAAGCCGAACCCGAGAGAGCCGTCATGAGCAATCCCGTGAAGACGCCGCCGAAGGGGATCCGCTTAATTCTGTTGGTCTTTCTGCCGTTCGGCTGCGGTTACTACATCTCCTATCTGTTCAGGACGGTGAACGCCATCATCTCCGAGAACCTGACGACGGAACTTGGCATCGGCCCCGCGGACCTCGGATTGCTCACCAGTATCTATCTCATTGCGTTTGCATCGTCGCAGTTTCCACTGGGCGTGGCGCTCGACCGGTATGGCCCTCGGCGCGTGAATGCCTTTTTGCTGCTGGTTGCCGCCGCCGGGGCAGCACTGTTTGCGATTGCCGAGAGTTTCACGCTGTTGCTCGTCGCCCGCGCGTTGATCGGGTTTGGTGTGTCGGCGGCGTTGATGGGAGCCTTCAAGGCCAATGCGCTGTGGTTCCCGCCTGATCGAATTCCGCTGATGAATAATCTGATCGGGGCCTGTGGGGCGGTCGGTGCTATCTCGGCGACCCGGCCGATTGAAATTCTGCTGCATGTCGCAGACTGGCGGGACATTTTTGCAGGCCTTGCGGTCCTTACGGTGATTGTCTCGCTATTGATCCTGGTGCTGGTGCCGGAAAAACCGGGATCGGCGCAGACCGATGAGAGCTTCGGCGCGCAGTTGAGGGGCTATGGTCTCGTTGCGCGGGATCCGTATTTCTGGCGGATCGCTTTGCTCTTTGCGATGTCGCATGCGGCGTTCCTGATATACCAGACCCTTTGGGCTGATCCGTGGCTCCGTGATGTTGCCGGGTTCGATCAGACCGAGCGGGCGAATTACCTCTTTATTATTCAGCTCGGATTTCTGGCGGGCCTGCTGCTCACCGGTTTCCTGGCAGACTGGCTCCGGCGGACGCGCGTCCAGCCGGTACATGTTTTCGGCGGCGGGATGATGATGCTCATTGGTTTGCAGGTGTTGCTGGCATTTGGCGTGACGACCGGCCTGGCGGCGATCTGGTTTCTATTCGGGCTGCTGGCATCGGCGACTTTTCTGGCCTATTCCGCCCAGACCAAACATTTCCCGGCGACGTTGACGGGACGGTCGATTACGGCGATGAACTTCATGGTGTTTGTGTTTGCGTTCATTTGCCAGTGGGGGATCGGTGGTGTGATCGAAGCGTTTCCCGCCAATCCGGATGGCGGTTATACGAAAACTGCGCATGCATGGGCATTGGCGATCATGATTGCGCTGCAGGTACTTTGTTATCTTAACTTCATCCGCCCATCCCGGAAGGCGCGCGCCGATGGCTGACCCCAGCTCTGCACCCCTCAAAAAATCGGCCGGCGTGCTGGTCATGACCGTGCTGGCGCCTTTCGGCATCGGCTACTACATGTCCTATCTCTTCCGGACGGTGAACGCGATCATCTCGCCGCAGCTTGTCGCGGATGTCGGGCTGACGCCCGGTGACCTTGGTCTGATGACGAGCGCCTATTTCATTACTTTTGCTGCCGTGCAGTTACCGCTCGGGATCATTCTCGACCGGTTCGGGCCGCGCAAGGTTCAGGCAGCGTTGCTCATTGTGGCGGCGCTGGGTGCCTCCCTGTTTGCGGTTGGCACGGACGCCATTACGCTTGCGGTTGGCCGGGGTCTAATCGGTATCGGCGTTTCCGGCTGTCTCATGGCGGCCCTGAAGGCAAACGTTCTCTGGTTTCCGAAAGAGAAGATACCGATGGTCAACGGTATCATCTTCGCCTGCGGCACGTTCGGTGCCTTGTCGTCTACGGTGCCGCTGGAGGTCTTGATCCAGAGTGTCGATTGGCGGACGGTTTTCTGGTGGCTCTCGGGTATCTCCGTTTTTTCTGCGCTCCTGATCTTTTTTGTTGTCCCGGAGCGCCCGCAGGCAGCGCAGGCCGGCATTGCCGGGCAGTCAGCCTTTACCGCACAGATTAACGACCTGAAGACGGTCTATGGCAGCGTGTTTTTCTGGCGGCTGTCATTGATGGTCGTTCTTCACAACGGGGTGTTCCTGGCCTATCAGGCCCTGTGGGCCGCGCCGTGGCTGCGGGATGTTGCCGGTTTCGACCGGGCGGCTGTCGCCGACGCGATGTTCATGTTCAATGCGGGCATGTTTGCAGGTGTCCTGTCCGTCGGCTTTCTGGCGGAACGATTGCAACGTTTGGGCGTACCAACCGTTGTGCCGGCGGCCGTCGGCATTTTCCTGTCGATCTTTGTGCAGGTCTTGTTTGCAGCCGGATGGACAGACTATCCGACACTTCTATGCACGCTGTTCGGGTATTTCGGGGCGACGGCAACCCTCGCCTATGCGGTCCTCAACCAGCACTTTCCACAGAATCTCACCGGGCGTGTGAACACGGCTCAGAACATGTTGTCATTTATTGCCGCCTTCGCAGTCCAGTGGCTGGTCGGTGTCATTATCGGATATTACCCATCACCGGGGGACGGCTTGTACAGCGCGGACGGGCACCAGAGTGCGTTGATTGTTTTCATCGGAATAGAGATTGCGGGTTTCGTGTTTTTCCTGTGGCCCCGTCGCCGGGGAGACGGCCTGCCATGAGCGTTCGGCGATGAGTTCCCGGGAGTATCCTGACCGCCCGTTCTGCGGCGTGGGCGTGGTCTGCTTCAAAGGCGATCAGGTCCTGCTCGTGAAGCGCGCCAAGCCGCCCATCAAGTGGCAATGGTCGATTCCCGGGGGCGGCCAGGAACTGGGTGAAACCACGCGCGAGACGGCGCTGCGCGAGCTCAAGGAAGAGACCAATATTGATGCCCGGCTGATCGGGCTGGTCGACGTCGTCGACAGTGTCAGCCATGACAATGACGAAAAAATCCGGTTTCACTACACGCTGGTCGAATTTGCCGCCGAATGGGTCGCTGGCGAGCCGGTGGCGGATGATGATGTCTCGGATGCGCGATGGGCGCCGCTTTCGGAAATTGATACGCTGGGCCTGTGGTCTGAAACGGTCCGGATCATTCGTGAGGCGGAAACACTACGAGGGAAATAATGCCCAAGGATCTGCGTAGTTTCATCGAGGCGAATGAGGATCTCATTCTTCGGGTGCCCAAAACCGTCAAACGCGACCATTTGAGCACATTGATCGTCCAGGCGAACCGTCCAGTTGTTTTCGACAATATCGAAGGGTATCCGGGCTGGCGGGTGGCGGATCTGTTTTTCCGCGACCGCGTCGCGCAGGCGGCGGTGCTCGGGACCACGCCCGACAAGGTCACAACCGTGCTTGCCGAACGGCTTGCGATGCCACCGCGCGAACCGATGCTGGTCAACGATGCGCCTCACAAGGAAATTGTGCTTACCGGAGACGAGGTCGATCTGCGTGATATACCCGGTTTCCAGCATGGCGGGCGTGATCCTGGTCCCGGCATTATCGTGATGAACATCTGCCGGGAGCCGGATGGTGGCGCGGTCAATTTTTCGTTTACCCGGATATCTCCGTTCGAGGCCCGGCGTGGGACCATGCTGATTGCCTCGTCGCCGCATCAGCGCGCAATCTACGAGATGTGGGAGGCGCAAAATGAGCCAATGCCGATGGCCTGCGTTATCGGCACGCATCCGGCATATGAAATCATGGCCAGCTACAGTGTGCCCGATCACCTCGACAAGTTCGGCGAGCTTGAGCTGGTCGGCAATCTGATTGATGAGCGCATCGAAATGGTGCCCTGTGAATCCATCCCGCTCGAAGTACCGGCGCATGCTGAGCTGGTGATTGAAGGATACGTCCTGCCGCATGAACGCCGTGATGACGGCCCGGGTCCGTCCCAGGCGCTGTACTATGTGCCGGGTGTCACACAGCAGCCGGTGTTTGAGGCCGATACCGTCACGATGCGCAAAGACCCGATCCTGCGCCAGCACAACACGCTGATGTATTCGGATCATCAACCGCTGATCTCGCTCCCCCATGAAGGACTGCTGCTCGCCCGTCTGAAAGACATGGGCCATGACGTGCGGGAGGTCATCTACGTGCCCTGGGGCGGCACGCTTACCTGCGTGGTCCAGATGATACCGAAGACAGAGGGTGAGGTCCGCAACGTGCTGACCACGGTGCTCGGCGAGCGCTGGCCGAACTGCAAGCTTGCAATTGCCGTTGATGACGATATCGACGTGACTTCTGCCGAAGACCTGGTCTGGTCGATCTCGACCCGGGTAGACGCAGCGGTTGATACCTTCGTTATTCCGAACGCCAAGGGGCACCCGATTGACCCGACCGCCCGGCAGACCGGCGACAGCCCGCGCGACGTGGTGTTCACGAAATGGGGGATCGACGCAACCAGGCCGCCCCTTCAGCATCCCGAAAGTCGCGCCCGGTTCGAGCGCACTTTGCCGCCGCATGACGGTGCGGTCGACCTGAAGGATTTTCTTGCCTGATGACCGAAACAATGCGCGCTATTGTGATCGACCGACCTGGCGGTCCGGAGGTACTGGAACTCCGCGATGACTGGCCCCGCCCCGAGCCGGTTTCCGGACGTGTGCTGATCCGTGTGATGGCGTTCGGGCTGAACCGGGGGGAGATGTATACGCGGCTGGGGCATTCGCCCTCTGTCGTATTCCCACGGGTGTTGGGGATAGAATGCGCCGGTATCGTCGAGGCCGCGCCCGGAACGGATTTCGAGCCGGGACAGACTGTTATTGCAACCACCGGCGGCATGGGCCGCGCCTATGATGGCGGCTATGCGGAATTCACGTCCGTACCGGCAGCGCATGTACACGCGGTGCAGACGGTGCTGGACTGGACCCAGCTTGCCGCTGCGCCGGAAATCTTTCACACCGCCTGGGGCGCGCTGGAGATGTCGCTCGGTATCACGGCAGGACAGACCCTTTTGATCCGGGGCGGATCGTCGGCGGTCGGGTTGGTCGCGGCGAATTACGCGAAGGCAAAGGGGCTTTCCGTCCTGTCGACCACGCGCGATCCTGCGAAGGCAGAGCGGTTGCGTGATTTCGGCGTCGACCACGTGGTGCTCGATAGCGGGAATATCGCGCCCGTGGTCAGGGAAATACTTACCGATGGTGTGGATGCGATGTTTGATCTGGTCGGCACGAAGGTGATCGACGATTCCTTTGCCTGCATCCGGCGTGGCGGGACCCTGTGTATGGCGGGATTGCTGGGGGGTGAATGGTCTATTGCTGACTTCGCGCCGGGTGCGGTCATCCCTTCGACCACGAAATTTACTTATTTTTCGAGCTCGTCCACGCCGATGCCGACGGAGGCACTTCAAGGCTATCTCGACGGGCTGGCCGATGGCCGGTATCAAATGCCATTGGACCGGGTGTTCCGGTTTGATGAAATACAGGCGGCCCATGCCTGTATGGAAGCCAATCAGGCTGTTGGGAAAATTGTGGTGTCGGTCGTTTGAAATCTCCTGTTCTTCTCGTTGCCTGCTTTTGCACCGCATTGGTCCTGACACTGCTGGGCTTCATGGCGCCCGCCGCTGTCCTTGGCGAAATTATCCGGGATTGGCAGCTGTCCAATGCGCAGGCGGGTTGGCTCGGTGGCGCGCTGTTCGCCGGGTATATCGTCGCCGTACCGGTGTTGACGGCCTATACCGACCGCATCGATCCAAAACGCATTTACCTGACCTGTGCAGCGCTTGGCGTGATCGGTAATTTCGGGTTCGGCTTCGTGGCCGACGGATTATGGAGCGGCGTGCTGTTCCGTGTCATGACCGGGATCGGTCTTGCGGGCACGTTCATGCCGGGCATGAAGGCGATGACCGACCAGCTCCCCGCCGGAAAGCCTCAGGAACGCGGCGCGACCTATTATTCGTCCTTTTTTGCGCTTGGTTCGGGGTTGTCGATCCTGGTTGCGGGCGTCATGGCCGATCTGTTCGATTGGCGCTGGGCCTTTGGGATTGCAGCGGCCGGTGGGGCAAGTGCCCTTGTGATTGTCGCGCTCGTCCTGCCAGCCCGTGAGCCGAATGTGGACGCGCGACCACCGGGCGCTGCGCTGGATTTCCGCCCGGTGTTCCGGGATCGGGCCGTGATGTCTTATGTGATTGCTTCACTCGGCGTCGCCTGGGAGGTATTTGCCAGCCGCGTGTGGCTGGTGACGTTTTTCCTGTATCTCCAATCACATCTTCCTGCCGGCGAAACGGGATGGAGCCCGGCTGTCTGGTCGACCGTCGTGGCATTCGTTGGTGTCCCCGCCGCGATGCTGATCGGTGAACTTGCGGTCCGGTATGATCGGCGCCGTATCCTGATCGGGGTGGCCGTTATCTCGTGCGCGCTCGCCATCGCCATCGGACTGACAGTTGGTGAAGGCTACGAGTTGTCTCTGGCGCTCTGTATCGTGTTCGGCATGTTTTCCTACGGCCGCAGTCCGACTACAACGGCGGGGACGATCTCCGTTGCTGATCCCAGTCGTCGCGGCAGCGCCCTGGCCGTTCAGGCTTTTATCGGGTTTTCCGGCGGTATCCTGGGACCGCTTGCATATGGCGTTGCGTTGGATGCTGCTGGTGGCAGCGGGACCGCCGCGGCCTGGGCAATTGCGATGTGCGTGATGGCAATCGGGCCGGTTCTGACTGTTCTGGCTTTGGCGACAATGCCAAGGCGTGCTGCAAAGTCCTGATTTCCTTGGGCGTTTCATTGGGACGTGAAATTTTTCCCAAACAATTTTAACTTTCTTGTCGTCTTTAACGCTTAGTTAAGCACGCTGGCGGTCCAATGGTGTCAGAAAACAGTGACCAACCAGCGGGGACTACCTGATGACGAGCATCCAAAACCTCAATGAACGCGTAGAAAACGCGGTACAGAAATTCCATAGCTCCGAGGAGCTTCGTCGGCGCGAGAACAAATCTCTCAGCCGGATTCTTAACGATCTGCAAATCAAGTTCGAAGCCCGCTCGGCTGAGCTCGATGATTGTCAGTCGCGGATCAGGGAACTTGAGGAATCGAACGTTTCTCTGAATGCGCTCGTCTGTCAGTTGGTCGATATCGTTGAAAAATCTGCAGAAGAAGTCTCCAGCGACCCGTTGTACCGGGCGAGCGCTGCGGCGTCGGAAATCGTCGATCGTTATGTTGATGAAAATGACAGCGCGGATGAAGATGCCGGCTCAGCGGTCGTGCATCAGCTGGCGCCTGAGCAGGGCCCGCCGACCGCTTCTGCTGCAGAAGCGCTGGCTGAAGGCCGGTTTGCGGATATCGGCGATGAGTATCTGCTGGCGGAAGACCTGTACGAGAAAACCGAAGGTGCGTCTGAGTTTCCCAAGTTGGTCTTCGAGGCCGTTGCGGCAGCACGTGGAGATGCCTTGCCGCAGGCAGCTGATGAACCCGTCCAACAACCTTTGGCGGCGGACGAAGCGCCCCTGAACGAGGGCGATCTCAATATCAAGGAAATCATGGCCCGGCTTGAAATTGCCGCGGAACGGGCTGAACTGCGTGCCGATGAAACGGCGAAGCAGGATCGTGGTGGAATTGAACCGGAAGTACTGGATCAGGCCGTTGGGGGACGTGCCTGAGCCAGAGCGTAGCGTCGCGTAGCAACCCCGGCTCGATTGAGCCGGGATCGGTTCAGAGAAAGGGCGGGCCATCTGGTCCGCCCTTTTTTCGATCACCTGCACCCGGCTGGAACGGGCTAGAAAATATCCGAGCGCTCATACTGGACCGGCCAGTCTACGTTCTCCGCGCGCAGCTTGGTTGCTGCGTGCAGCGGCCAATATGGATCCGCCAGGAGTGTCCGACCCAGTACAACCAGATCGGCGCGCCCATTGGCGACAACTTCCTCGCAGAAATCCGGGCTGTGCAGCAGGCCGACGGCGGCTGTCGCTATCCCTGTTTCACGTTTGACCGTTTCCGCGAGTGGTATCTGGTAGCCCGGGTGAACAGGTATCTGCTGACGGGTGTCGTTGCCGCCCGATGAGCAATCGATCAGATCGACATCTCCCTTGGCGAAAATCCGATTTACGACGGCAACCGTGTCATCAAGGGTTAGCCCTTCTTCAACCCAGTCGGTGCAGGACAGGCGCACAAAAAGCGGCAGTTCGTCCGGCCATTCGCGGCGGATCGCCTCAATGGTCTCCATCAGGAAACGGCTGCGGTTCTCCAATGTGCCGCCATAGGCATCGGTACGCCGGTTGCTCAGCGGTGACAGGAAGCTGTGGCCGAGGTAGCCGTGTGCCGCATGCAGTTCCAGCAGCCTGAAACCGGCTTCACGTGCCCGTCTGGCAGCCTGGGCGAAATCGTCCAATACGCGGCTGATTGTGCCTTCGTCCATCGCTGTCGGTGTCTGCCAATCGGCGAAGGGCAGGGCGGATGGGCCGATTACCTGCCAGCCCTGGTCTGTATCCGCGGCAAGAGACCCCGCACCGTCCCACGGTCGGGCGGTGGAGGCCTTGCGACCGGCATGACCTATCTGCATAGCGGGGATCGCGCCCTGATCGGCAATAAAGGCGGCAATACGCTTGAATGCATCGCGCTGGCCGTCATTCCAGATGCCGAGGCAGTTCGGGGTGATGCGGCCTTCCGGCGAGACGTGCGTTGCCTCGGTAAAGACAATGCCGGCGCCGCCGACCGCCCGGCTGGCAAGATGCACGTAATGCCATTCTTCCGGCATGCCGTCGGTTGCCGAGTACTGGCACATGGGCGACATCATGATCCGGTTTTTTGCGGTAACCGAGCGGAACGTCACGGGCCGGAACAGGTGTGGATTGCGGTCGCGTTGCAGGATGCGGCGTTTGTTTTCTGACATGGCTCTCTGATGCTCGTTTAATATTCGGTGTTGATGGAAACACGTGGACCGGAATTGTCGAAGGCTGTGTCAATCGGCCGATTTTCCATCCGTGTGCTGGAAATATCGGGCGCGTGCTCCCACCTCTTCAATAACCCGTTTCTTCGAAAGGAATTGACCGTGCGTATCTCCATTACAAGGGGCGCGACAATCGTATCCCTGTTTGCCGCGTTGCTGGCTGCCCCGACAGTACTGCCTGGAACGGCTTTTGCCGAGGAAATCGGCCACGTGGATACGGCCTTCAAGCTGCTGGGGCGCAACCACCAGGTCACGGTCGAAGCCTTCGACGACCCGAAGGTAAAGGGGGTGACCTGTTTTATCAGCATGGCGCGCAAAGGCGGGCTCACCGGCACGCTGGGGATTGCCGAGGAAACCTCGGATGCATCCATCGCCTGCCGGCAGGTTGGACCGATTGCTTTCGCCGAGGCGATAGAAGGCGATGACGAGGGGGAGGAAGTGTTCAAGAAACGCCAATCCATTTTCTTCAAGCGACTGAATGTCGTCAGGTTTCTCGACGTCAGGCGCAACACGCTGGTCTATCTCGCCTATAGCGACAAGCTGATCGACGGCTCGCCGCAAAACTCGGTCTCCGCCGTCGCGATGATGCCCTGGGGGGACCAGACGCCGGCAAAGGTCCTCACCAAATAGCCTAGAACAGCTTTTCGGAGACAAAGGCCTGATGCGTGACCTCGCCGTCGAATGCGGGGAATCCGCCAAAGTCGTCGCGCGCCTCTGCGCGGGCGGGGGAGGCCAGTGCGGCATTCAGGGACGGTATGTCATCGAATGTCATCTGCGCGATCAGCAGGTTGCCGCCGGGGGTGACCTGAAACGGATCTGTAAAGTCAGCGCCATGATGCAGGACCAGCGAGCCGATGCCGGGAAAACGCTGAAGAATGGGGGCGTGGCTGTTCCGGTAATAATCGACAAACCTGTCGGGCTCGGCGGCGGAACCGTGATAGCGGACGATATAGGAAGCGGTCATTTTTTGCCTTTCATCGAAAGATCCGGAGCATTGTCGATAATTAAGTTATCTTTTATTGCTGTCATTCTCAATCGGTGTTTCGTCGATAGCGGGTGTTCGGCGTTTTCTCCGCGGCAAATTTCCCGAAGCGTGTTTTTCACGCCTGCTGGCGCGCCGCTGCACGGTGTCTTAACCTGTCGCCTAACGATGCAAACAGGAAACAGGACAGATCGATGACGGGTATCGATTTCGGTATTTTCGACCATCTCGACCGACGACCGGATACGCCGCTTGCGCAGACCTACGAAGACCGCCTCAAGCTGATCGAGGCGTATGATGCCGCGGGATTTTACGCCTATCAGATTGCCGAACACCATGCGACGCCGCTGACCGTTGCCCCGTCGCCCAGCGTCTTCCTGTCGGCGGTGGCCCAGCGTACGAAGCGGCTGAAATTCGGCCCCATGGTCTACGTGCTGCCGATGTATCACCCGCTGCGCCTGGTCGAGGAAATCTGCATGCTGGACCAGTTTTCCGGCGGGCGTTTCCTTTACGGGGTCGGCAAGGGGATAACGCCGTACGAACTCGGCTATTTCGGGGTCGACGCGGCGGATGCACGCGCGATCTACGAGGAAATTCTCGACATCACGCTCATGGCGATGGATCCGGCGACCGAGCGGCTGAACTGGCACGGCAAGCATTTCGATTTTGACGATGTGCCGATCAATATTCATCCCATCCAAAAACCGCATCCGCCGCTCTGGATCGGTGTCGGCACGCCGGAAGGTGCCGCGAATGCCGGTGCGCGCGGCATCAACGCGCTGACCAATTCGCCGCTTGTCCGTTCGACCGAACTGATGCAGCGATATCGCGATGCCTATACCGGTGACGAAGCGACAATGCCGAAGATCGCCATATGCCGGCATACGGTCATCGCCGAAACCGATGAAGAAGCCGAACGGATCATGCGCGAAGCCTATCCTGCCTGGTACGAGCATTTCGTCGCGTTGTGGAAGCAGCACGGCGATAGCCCGGTGGTGGCCGCCTATACCGAGGATTTCGACGAAACGGTGGCGAAGGATCTGCTGATATTCGGATCGCCGGCGACCGTCCGGGCCGAGATCGAGCGTTACCTTGAAACATCCGCCACCAACTATTTCGTCTGCCGGTTCGCCTTTGGCTCGCTGACCTATGAACAGTCCCGCATGGCCCTCGACGGATTCGTCGAGGAAGTGATGCCGCATTTTATCCCCAACAAACAGGCTGCCGAATAATGATCTTCGAACGACGCGCATACACGATGGAACCCGGTCACGTACCCGCTTTCGACAAGGCGCAGACCGACCGCGGCTTCGACCTGGTCAAAAGTTACATGGACCGCCTGGTGGGGTATTTCTCAACCCGCACAGGCACCACCGATCAGGTCGTGCATTTCTACCGTTATGACAGTTTCGATGACTGGAACACGCGTCTGCGCGGCCTGTATGCGGTGCCGGAACTCACACCCTATTTCGTCAATACCCGGAAGATTGTCCGCCGCCAGGTGAACGGTTTTTGCGAATTGTTGCCGGTCGATGCGCTGAATCCGATGTGGGCGGGCGGTAATGACTGGCTGCCGGAAACCGGCGCGAAACTCGGCAAGCTCGACGCGGACAAGGTGATCGAGGAGCGCGCGTTTCAGCTGCGCCCCGGCGGCATTCCCGCCTTTGTCGAGGCATGCAATGCCCATGGCATCAAGGCGCTGCAAACCATGGACGGCCGCACGATCGGCGCGTTCATGTCGATGACCGGACCGCTGCACAACATTACGCTGTGGTGGTGGTTCGAGAACACGGCCGAGCGCGAGGCACGGGTCGCCGCGCTTGAGGCACATGCTGACTGGCAGGCCTTTATATCGGCGATTACGCCACTATTGGTGGACCAGTCCAGCCTGCTGCTGACACCACGCCCGGTGCCGGAGATGTCGCCCCTGTTTGCTTGACCCCGGTTCGCTTGACAAGTTCCGGCGCCGGTCCGCATAATTGTATGTACACGAACAAATAATCGTTCGAAAAATATAAGGGGCCGTGCAATGACCTTTGTCCGTAACGCCTGGTATGTCGCAAGTTGGGCGCATGACCTGACGACCGAACCGCAGGCCGAAACGATCCTGAGTGAGAATGTCGTCCTGTGGCGCGGCGAAGACGGCAAGGTCCGCGCGGCGGAAAACGTCTGCCCCCACCGGTTCCTGCCTCTGTCGCAGGGCCGCTTGCAGGGCAATGAACTGCAATGCGGCTATCACGGTCTGACATTCGATGGTGACGGTGTCTGTGTCGATGCGCCGACGCAGGACGCGCCACCGGCGAACTGCCGGATCCGCTCGTACCCGGTCCATGAAAACATGGGGATGGTCTGGATCTGGATGGGCGACCCCGCGCTTGCCGACACGGCCGACATATATGACCTGCCCGAATATCATCAGGATGGCTGGGGCGTCGGGTTCGGCGATGCGCTGGAGGTGGAGGCGAATTATCTGCTGCTCTGCGACAATCTGTGCGACCCGACCCACGTCAATTACGTGCACCCGTCGACCCTCGGAAATCCCGACGGGATCAATGCGCCGGTGACTTTTGAAGACGCGCCCTGGGGTGTGCTGACCGAAAGGTTTACCGATGATTCCTCGCCGACCGGTTTCGTCGAGGCCTTTGGCACTTACGACGGCAAGGTCGATATGTGGCAGCGATACCTGATGTATACGCCCTCGGTCTCGATCATCGATTTCGGCGCAACGGCGACGGGTACCGGCAGTTATCAAAGTGGTGGCGACGGCCGCCTTCAGGTCTATTCCTGCCACTTCATGACACCGATAACCGAAACACGCACGATTGACCGCTGGCTACACGTGCGGAATTTCCTGCCCGATGACGTTTCCGTCGGCGACGGGATCAGCGACCAGTTCCGCATTGCGTTCGCGGAGGACAAAGAGATCCTGCAGGCCGTGCAGGCGGAAGAAGACCGCCATGCCGACCGGGTAAAAATCGGCCTCGATCTCGATGCCTCGGCCGGGTTGTTCCGGTTGAAGATCAACCGGCTGCTGCGCGCCGAAGCGCAGGCAGCCGCCCAGGCGGCGGAGTAGGGCGGCGGGCGTGCAGAAGAAGCTGTACTAGGGCAACGCCGAACGCCTGATGAACCGGAGATTCGAGTAGGGCGTACAGCCACTTTTTTTGTCTTTCCCGCGCAGGCGGGAATCTTCCCAATCCAGACCCGCTCTTCGAGAGATCCCCGTCTGCGCGGGGCCGGCGCGGCCTGTCGGCAAGCCACTGTTATCGCTCAATACCCTATGTTGGCACGGTTCTTGCTCCGTTTTACATAAGCCCAGCCGGGGTTCAGATGCTGGAGTCTGATTCGTCGCCAAAAGGCTATAGAAACTGGAGAATACAAATGCGCAATATCAAGGGAATCGCTGTAGGTCTGTGTTTGGCGGCCGCGATTGTTGGCTTTTCCACGTCATCAAAGGCGACACTGATAGGTACCGACGTCGATGTATTCTTGAGTGTCGGTGGAACCACCGTCATCAATCAGACCTTATCGGTCACGGCACCCTCGTCCAGCGTTTCGGCAAATTTCGGTGGCGTCGATTACTCCGTAATTGTGCCGGACGGCCTGCCGGGATCAGACGGTTCGAGTTTTACGCTCATTCCCTTCAACTTCTCGTTCGGTGGGGATTTCCGGTCCGACGTCTTGCTAACATTGTCTTCGCTAAATGCCGGCAGCATCGTTTCGGGATTATCGCAGACCGGCGGCTTTGCAGGAGGCACGACGTCGTTCACCGACACCTCCGTCACCGTATCCTGGTCATCGATTCAGGTTGGTCTCCCGACGTATCATTTCGATATTGAGACGACGGCCGTACCCGAGCCTGTTGGCATTACATTCTTCAGCATTGGGCTTGTCGGTCTTGCTTTCGCGAGACGCGAACGAACCGCCCGACGCTGATCAATGGGAAGTACCTAACAAGTGCCAGGTATGGCGGTCCTTCGGGGCCGCCGTTTTCTTTTGCCGAACGTCCGTTAAGGGTCAACAGCGACTGTTCTAACGACCCGCCAGCCAGGTCCGCTCTACCCCCGAAAACGGAAATCAACAGAAGTTCGCCGCTGACTGTCCGAGGCTGGAGCAACAGCGGACGTGATTGGAGTGCTCGTTCAGGTCGCCCGATAGCTAGGAGCGTGCAATACCCGCGCTCGAAAAGACCATTTCTGCATGTGTATTTATGTCGGTGGATTTTACACCTTTGTTGCGCGGAACTTCTCCGCGGATACATAAGGCATTGTTATTGCTTAATATACGAAGTTGGCATGAGAATTGCTGATGTGTCTATTGGAGCGCATGTTGGCATGCTGCTCTCGTATTTTAGTAGTACAACAGTAAGTAGGTTTTTATGAACTTGAACTCAATTGCTACCCGGGCGCTGTTGGCCTCGTGCCTTGCCACCGGTTTGTTGTTTTCGGCGAATGCCAATGCCGGGGCGGTGATAGCATCCTTCGATTTCGAGAATGCAACCGCGGGATCCTTTACCGCTAACGCTTCCAATACGGGCGCCGGCATCACCGGGGCGGTCTTCGGCGGGACGCGAAGCGATTCACGGGTTCTGACTTTCACTGACAATATCTATACGAGTGCTGCGCTTGTCCCCGGTGCAAACGGAACGTATTTCAATTTCTTCAGCTTCACCACATCGTCGTCACTCGACCTCGGATCCCTTAGTTTTGAAGCGGGCCAGAACGATATTCCTAATGTGAGTAGGCCATTCGAGGTCCGATTAAGCCCCGCTGGTACGTCCACGCCCACAGGGTTTTTTGGTTCGGCAACGTCCGGCTGGAGTCTCCTTGCCCCGGTTACGATGGCGTGGGGCTTCGCCGATAGCGGCACGCCAAACTACAATCTGGACCTTACCGGGATAAGCCTTGGACCAGGGACCTACCAGATTGCCTTCGGGGCGCAGGTCACAAGTGGCATAAACTATGGCACAACACAGCTGTTCATGGACGATGTGACTCTGACCGCTGCGGACGTTGAAGTTCCGGAGCCCGGCGCGCTCGCACTGTTCTGCCTCAGTCTTCTTGGCCTCGGCTTTGCAAGACGCAAACGCGCTGCCTGATCCCCACCTCAGGTATTTAATTGAAGCGGCGGTCTATCAGGGCCGCCGTTTTCTTTTGTGCCCGATGTCTCCTATGGGTCAAACCCGGCCTTCCTCCGCCCGGTAAGCGATTGTCTGCTTTCCGATGCTGAGCGGAAGTTGCACTGGCCGATATGATTATATTAGCCCCACGGACTCGCATTCCGGTCTTTCCGTGATACGCTGATCCCGCGCAAACGAAGCGCCTTAACGCTGCGTCCGGTGAAAACCGGGCGCGGCGTTCTTTGTTGTGGGCCTGTTTCGGACATGCGGTCCGGCAGACAGGCCGCACGCCGACCGTGAAACCGGAAGGAGATGCCAATGAGTACGGGCGAGAAGACGATCACCGCCGACGCGGCGCGGCTGCGCGCGGCACCCCGTTGTGGTGCACGGACGCGGGCGGGCACGGCCTGCCGGTCGCCTGCCGTCCATGGCCGGTCGCGTTGCCGCATGCATGGCTGCGGCGGCGGGAAATTACGGCGCTCGGGCGCGCCGCGCGGCAACCGGAACGCCTGGAAGGACGGCTTCTGGGCCGCTGCCGCCCGCCTGCGCCGCCGCCGGATGACCGCCTTCATCCGGGACGTGGAGGCAAGCCTGGCGGAACTGGAAGCGATGAACCGTTCTCCGGCCCGTTCTCCGGCCCGTTCTCCAGCCCATTCTTCGAATACGACTTTCGATCGATCCGCTTCGGGTGCATGGGGTTGTTTTCCGTTTTTTCGCACCGATGCCTCTCCGCCGGCATTGCCGGTATCTCCGGTGCCGCCGGACAGGCCGCGGAGTAGGGGCTAATCGCCCGGGTTCAGTATCTGGTCCAGCTGCTGGCTCAGGCTGTTGATCTCGAACTCGGCCCAGAGCGGCAGGTGATCGCTGATCTGCGCGTTGCCGCCCTTCGGTGTCATGTCCTGAAACAGGGCCTTGTAGAACGGCACCACGTTGAATTCCCCGGAGTGACAGAACTGTTTGCGGTTTACCCAGGCGATCTTGTCGTAGGTTTTCGAGCGTCCGAAATTCGTCGTCAGCGAATTCATCCCGTCCGGCATCTGAAAGCCGCGGGAGACCAGCGCATCGAAAAACGGATCGTCTTCTTTTTCGACGTTCAGGTCGCCGACAACGAAGAAGTCGCGGTCGAACGCCTTGCCTTTGCCGACGCGTGTGCGGCGGTGGATGAAGTCCACCATCTGCTGGATTTCCTCGCGTCGCTGGTCGCGTTCGGCCTTTGTTTTACCGTAATAGATGTGGGCAGACGCGATGACGAAATCGAAACGCCCGGCCCGGAACGACGCGCAATAGGGCATGCGGTGAAGCTGATAGCCCATATGGGTTTTGGCAGGCACGTTGAACCCGATATCGCTGGCGAGTCCGGTCGGGACCACCGAGCGTTTGTCGTAGAGGAAGGCAAAGCGTTCGTGATTGCCGGTCGGGTCGGATACGAGGATTCGGTAATTGCCCGGCAGCATTTGTTGCAGTCGCTCCAGGCCCCGCAGGTCGGTCTTGACCTCCTGCAGGGCGATGATGTCGAACCGTTCGCAGATATCGGCGATGTACTGGACTGCGCGATTGGTATGGCGGTTGGAGAATTGCTCGATATTCCACGTCGCAATCAGCAGGTTCTCGTTCAGTTTACGGCTCGGGATTTTATAGGGATGCGTATCCATGACCCGCATCAGCGCCTTGCGTTCGGCGGCGATTATTTCTGCACTGGCCGGCATCGTTTGGCTCCCCGCTCAGGTTTCCGGATATGAACATTAGCGCAATGTCACTGTCTGACGACAGCGAGGATTGACAGATGAAAATTTCATATAGATAATTTAGTTATCTATTTTATTGTTTCAGGAGAACGCGCATGACTGGGGATGGAACCGGTGGCAAGGCTTCTACAGGGCACAACCGGCCGCTCGACCGCGACCTGCGGGGGTATCTGGAAACGAACAGGGATCTTCTGACCGTCATCGAAAAGCCCGTCTCGATCGATGATATCGGGGCGCTGTCGGCCCAGTCCGACGGGCCGATCCTGTTTGAGAACATCACGGAATTTCCGGATTTCCGGCTGTGCGATATTCTGGTCAAACATCGCTGGTCGCAGTGCCGGGCCCTGGGCGTGGCCGAAGAAGATTACCTGCCGACGCTGGCGAAGCGCCTGCGCATGCCGCCGCGCGGCTTTGTCGACGTGGCGACCGGCCCGGTCAAGGACGTCATCTATACCGGCGACGATGTCGACTGGCTGAAACTGCCCGCGCCCGTGCATTCGGCGGAAGAGGGCCAGCGTTATATCTCGGCGATGAATATCGTGAAGGACCCGGAAACCGGGTTTTATAATTCGTCGCATGCGGGGACGACCCCGGTCGGGCCGCGCCACGGCTTCATGAGTTTCGCGACGCCGCACACCCACATCATCATGCAGAAATACCGCGACATGGGGCTGACCGAAATGCCCATCGCCATCGTGTTCGGCGTTCACCCGGCTTTTGAGATCATGGCCAATTTCTCCGGCATGCACATGGATGTCTGGGGAGAGATGGAAATGGTCGGCACGATCATGGACCAGGATGTCGAGATGGTGCCGTGCGAGACGATTGATCTGCGCGTACCGGCACATGCGGAGATCGTCGTCGAGGGCGTCGTGGATATCACGCAGACTTTTGATGCGGGCGGGGTCAACGCGCCGACGGGCTATTTCCTGCCCAAGGAACAGAAAATCCCGCGCATCGATCTGACCGCGATCACAATGCGGTCCGGCAAACCGATCTACCGCAACCATCAGACGGTGCCCGATACCGACCACCAGCCGTTGCCGCGCCTGTGCCACGAGGCTGTTCTGTATAACCGGATCAGCGAGATCGGCCTGAAGGTCCATGACGTGCGCTTTCCGACCTGGGGGGCAGCCGTCAGCTGCGTCATTCAGGTTGATTACCCGCGACCGGGATTCGTCAATGATGCGTTGATGCAGACCATGGGGTCGCCGTGGCTGAATACCAAGATGGTCGTGGCGGTCAGCCCCGATACCGATATCTCGAGCGCGGAGGCCGTCTATCGCGCCATTGCGACCCGTGTTGACCCGGCCCGCGATATTTTCGTCGTGCCGGGGACGCGGGGCTCGCTGTACGAGCCGTCGGGTGAACTTATTCCCGGCCATGAACCGTGGCGCACCGTCGGCAAGATCGGCATCGATGCGACCGCCAAGCCGCATCGGGGCGAGACCGACTTTACCGAAGCATTCCCCCTGAACTGGGGCAAAGTGAAACTGGAGGATTACCTGTCATGACCGAAGAAACACCTTTCATTCCCTATGCCGACCGCGATGCGCTTCCTGATCCGCTCAAGGCGCCGCTTGAAGCCTATGAAGCGCGGATGGGGTTCATGCCCAATGCGCTGAAGCTCTATATGCACCGGCCCGAATTGTTGAGCTGTCTCATTCAGCTCAACAACACGGTGATGCGCGATCCGTCGAGCCATCTCGATGCCGGGCTGAAGCGGCGGATTTCAGCCATCTGCAGTTTTCTCAATCAGAGTGCCTATTGCGTCGCCCATAACACCAATACGCTGATGGCCGATGCTGAAGACGACAGTGAAGGCTGGGACTTCAAGGCCGAAGACATCGCCAGGCTGCTTGACCCGGCTTATGCGCCCGACGACCCGGCCGAGAAGGTCGCCATCGAATACGCCCGCGCCGCGACCATCGACCATGCGAACGTGCCGCGGGACCTTCTCGACAGGCTGGCGGCTTGTATGACACCGCCGCAGGTCGTCGAACTTGCCTGTGTGGTCGGCTTCTGGAAAATGTACAATTCGGTGCATGAAGCGATGCATATTCCGGTCGAAGCCGCGCTTCAGGGCAACGTGGCATTTCTCGACGCATGAGCGCTGCGCATGAGGTGACCACGACGTCGCGGCCGGAATTCCTCGACCCCGACGGCAGTGACCGGACATTCCGCGCGACCGTTTATGATCTGCTGGCCGTTGGGGCCCGCATGCAGGACGTGCGCGACCACCTGGCCGCCGGGATCGGGGTGAGCGGCCCGCAATACGCTATCCTGATGGCCATCTTTCATATGCAGTCGGAGGCGGAGGGGGCAGGCGTGCGGGCCGTGGGGCGGAGGCTTCACGTCAGCGGGCCGTTCGTGACCGCGCAGGCCAACCGGCTGGTCGAGCTCGGCCTTGTCGAGAAACGCCCGAACCCGGCGGACGGGCGCGGCGTCCTGCTGTGTCTGACGGCGGAGGGCCGCCGGCGGATATCGCATGCGGCGCCCGTCATCCAGGAGGCAAATGACTCGTTTTTCGCCGCACTGAGCAAGGTCGATTTTCTCGTCCTCGGCGATATTGCGGC
>ERZ807291.604-NODE-604-length-60583-cov-7.507732_pt1 | contig 60583 bp, 49 predicted proteins | sample MGYA00521257_ERZ807291 | MGnify/ENA primary metagenome ERZ807291 (study PRJEB31413, sample SAMN03169783) | marine metagenome | biome: Marine; feature: Water; material: Subsurface seawater | place: North Sea | collected 2011-04-28 | depth 1 m m ... | reverse complement strand
ACCAGATGTAAAAACGATTGCTGCTAAATCTTCATCTCTCGTTTCGTGGAAATTTATTGAAGAATCGATTGATTTCGAATCGCATTTAATACATTCAACGAAATTGTTTGGTATTTTTATCCTTACTGAAATGGAGTTGAAGGATTTACGGAAAGCATAAGATAACCAAAAGGCAGCAGGAAATGCAATTAGGGATTTGGGGGTTGATGTTCGGATGCATTTTAACAGTGCTTTCATGCCCATACCCGGATCAATAATAATCGGTATTGCACCTAAGTATAAAAGCGCAAAACAGCATACAATTAAATCGTATCCAGGTTTTACAAGAAGTAATGTACGATTATTTTGTTTAACTCCTTTTTTATTAAAAAAAGCAGCTACAATTTTAACATCTTGATAGAGTGTTTCAAAGTCTTTACTTTGGAAATCATTGGTTGCAGAAATAACAGCCTTTAATTTAGGAAACTTTTTTGCACTTTTTTCTAAATGCTGAACAAGATTGCCCGTGAAAATAGATTCAGGCATAGATTCTATCAGAAAATCTGTTCGGCAAGCCACCTTTCAGCTTCAATTGCTGCCTGACACCCCATACCAGCTGCAGTAATTGCTTGCCTGTACACATGATCTGCACAATCACCTGCAAGGTAAACTCCGGGAATTGATGTTAAAACAGAACTTCCTGTCTTTGGGACTAAATAACCATTTTCATCCAATGGTATGACATCCTTAAAGCAACTTGTATTTGGAGTGTGGCCAATAGCAATAAAGACACCCTTACACGAGATTTCCGAACTTTGATTCGATACCGTGTCAGTGACAGTAATGGCATTCACCTTGCCGTCTTCACCAGGAAGAATTTCATTTAGTTTAGAATTCCACACAACTTCAATTTTATCATGCTCTAGAACACGCTGAGCCATGATTCTTGAAGCTCTTAATTCATCCCTTCTATGAATTAATTTAACAGAGGAGCAAAATCGAGTTAGAAACAATGCCTCTTCGCAGGCTGAGTCCCCACCTCCGATTACAACCACATCCATGTTTCGGTAAAAGGCACCGTCGCAAGTTGCACATGTTGTAACTCCTTTTCCACCATACATTTCTTGTTCTCCTGGTACACCAAGAAGTCGAGGTGCCGCCCCTGTTGCAATGATTACAGCTTTTGCATCATAGGAATCTGCACCCGACTTTAGAACTTTTATCTGCTGAGAAAAGTCGACCTCATTAATAAAAGAGTTTTGTATTCTAGCGCCAAATTTTACTGCTTGTTTCCGAAGGTTATCCATTAACATAAAACCGTCGATCCCTTCGGGAAACCCAGGGAAGTTTTCAACTTCTGATGTAGTAGTTAACTGGCCTCCTGGTTGCTTACCTTCAAGTATGAGTGGGTTGAGATTTGCTCGTGCTGCATAAATTGCTGCGGTGAATCCTGCGCAACCGGTTCCGATAATTATAATGTTTTCCATAGAAGAGATTTAAATTTAGGAGAATAAAATTTAAGATCGTTATAATTGCCTTAATTTTTTACAAAGTCGAGATGTCTTTCATTGATAGTCATTGCCACCTAAAGTCTTTTCATGATGAATTAGCCTTGGATCAAACTTTAGACAAAGCTTCTACTGTTGGCGTTGATCAAATGATAACTGTTGGAACTAATACTGATGACTGGGATTTGTATGAAAACCTCTCCATTATCTATGCTGGCAAGGTTTTCTACACGGTTGGAATTCATCCGTGCTATGTTGATAAAAGTTGGGCAACACAAAGCAAAATGATTAAAGCCTTTTGGACCCGAGAATCGAAACCCGTTGCACTAGGAGAAATAGGTCTAGATTATTTCAGGCTACCTAAGGATAAAAATGCGTCAAAAGATATAATTTCGCTCCAAATTAAATGCTTTAATGAGCAACTTAAAATCGCTAAGTCTTTGGATTGCCCGATCGTTGTTCATTCAAGAGACTCCTTTGAAGATTGCTTGAGTTATATTGATAAAAGCGGAGTAAATTGGAATAAAGTAGTCTTCCATTGTTTTTCAGAAGGCAAAGAAAGAATGCAGCAAATCATTGACAGAGGTGGCACTGCCTCATTTACGGGTAACATTACCTATGGTAAAAATAAGCATCTGCATGAAGCAATAAAGTTGCAGGGAATTGATAATTTAATGTTAGAGACTGATAGCCCATATTTGACTCCTGAACCTAATAGAAGGGACCGAAATGAACCCTCAAGTATACCTAAAATCGCCCAATTCATTTCAAATATTCTAGGTATCAGCGAAAATGATGTAGAAAGGATCATATATTCTAGGACTAAAACCTTTTTTAATATTATTTAAAAATTGAAACTCACTATTCAAACTTGCAGTATGACAAATATTTGTAATAATTATTTTATTGCGGATCCATCCATTATTCATCTTTCAAACCCCATAGTTCACCCTTACATCTAAAGTTGACTCATGAATGATACAGACTCAGATAGCGAAGAACCTTTGGAGGAGGATGTTGAGGATGCCCCAAATACTCAAATTGAAAGAGAGCTTTCACCAAGAGAAAAAGAGAGAGAATCAAGGGTTGCCGTAAGAAAAGAACTCCGTGACCAGAGGCAGGTAATGCGTGATTTGCGTCAAAGAGTTAAGAACGGAGAAAATCTTACGGACGATATAGAAGCATGTAAGGGACAGATTGATCTTTTGTATAAAGAACTTCAATCCATTGAAGAGGGGGGGCATACAACCTTTTTGGCAGCCAAAGAGGTTATAGCTCCCAAAATGAATTATTCGGAGAAAAAAGAAGATTTAAAGCAACAGATTAAAGATGTTAAAAAAGAAATTTCTATTTTAGAAGATTCTCTTTATGAACCTAATCTTACAGATCAAGTAAGAGATGGAATAATAATTGAAATATCTACTTTAAAAAAAGATCAGGAAGATTTATCAGAGGAAATGAATGCCATTCTTCAATTTAATCACACTCGTTTCGTAGAAGCACGTGAGGAAAATAAAGAAAACATAATAAAAGTTCAGGAAGAGCAAGAACTGGAGGCTGAAAAAGATTCTCTAAATCGAGAACTTAAAGCAGCTAACGAGGTATCAGATCTTAGTCTTGCAAATGAAATTATCACTAAGCTTGCAGATGTTGAGGCAAAAATTAAAAATTTAAATCGACCGAAAGAGGATGTATTTCTCGACCAATTTACAGATAGTACGGAAGATCCGTTTCTAGAAAGATAAATCTTTTTAAAGCCTTAAGATTTTTCATTAGCATATATTGTAACTTTAGCCTCATTGTGGCTTAAAAGATATTTTGCACGCTTGATTGCTTTAGCTGTGGATAAGGTTGGATTAGAACGAATGTGAGGAAAAATATTCTGGCGATTTATTCTGCTTAATACACCAGAGTTTCGCAAGATTCTGATAGCATCTTTCCGAACTTCACATAAAAGGATATTACAGTTCTTTTCCTTGTAATAATCAAGGAGTTCTTCAAGGGCTAAAACGGAAGTACCGTCTAGGTGGTGTGCATTTAAAAGTTTGAGAATAAGAACTTTAATATTTCTTTTTTCACCGACCCGTCTTATTTGTTCGTAAAACAGGTCAGCTGCAGCAAAAAAAAGTTCACCTTCAACATGTACAATAGAAACTTCTGGTTCTGAATTTTTTGATTTGTTTGAAATCTGAAAAATTTCTCCCTGTTCATTATATCCATGCTCAATCATTTCTGGTTCAGCAACCTTCTTGAGGAATAAGAGCAAGGAAGTAAGAACACCAACAAATATCGCCAATTGGAGGGAAAACATTAAGCCAACTAAAAAGGTTACCGCAAAAGTCACAGCATCGGAACGGGAAGACCGAATTGCAGTAATTAACTGATTCTTTTTTATCAGTGATATTCCTATAAATACAACAAGAGTAGCTAGTGCGGATACTGGAATAACATGAACAAGGTTCCCTAAATTAAAAAATCCAATTAAAACTAATGAGCCTGTAATGATATTAGAAAAACCGGACTTTGCATTTGAATTAACATTAAGCGAAGACCTGGTCAAAGAGCCTGAAGCAGGCATTCCGGATAAAAATGCACAACCAATATTTGCAACTCCGAAAGAAAGCGCCTCACGATCACTTTTAATTCTTTTGCCGGACCTAGAGGCCAAAGATTTACCTATAGATAAACCTTCTATTAAGCAGAGTAATGCAAGGGCTATGGAAGTCTGGAAGATAATTTCCCAATTGCTGATAGAAAGTTCAAAGTTTGGTAGTGATACAGGAATATAATTTGAATTAAATGATTGTAAGCAAGGTACCTTGTATCCATTGCGAATTAAATATTGTCCCATGATTGAGCCTAATACCAAACTTATTGCAACATTGGGTAGTGCTTTAAATTTTATATTTAGGATTATATATGTAATCCCTGTAAAGAAACTTAGAAATATAGAAGCACTGGAGTTGTCTGCTATATTTTTAAAGATGTGAATCAATGATTGGAAGAAATTTGATCCTGGTGGATACGGGTTTTCCATTCCAATAACTGATCGTACTTGATTCGATATTATCAGGAGTGCGGCAGCGGTTATGTATCCAGTAATAACTGTTCTTGAAATAAATTTTGTAAGAAAAGAAACCTTTAAGGTTCCGGCACCTATTAAAATTAAACCGGTGCATAGTAAAATACTTGGAAGAATTAAAAGTGCATCACTTACAAGCATCCCATTGGGTGCAACCATCTCCATTTGGGCGAAAACCCCAAAAAGCAGAACTGCTGTCGCATTGGTCGGTCCAAGTGTTATAAAGCGACCGCCACCGAGAACCCCACCGAGAAAAGCAGCAATGCCTGAAGCCAATAGGCCAAAATAGAGGGGTAAGCCAGCGATCAGGGCGTAAGCCATACCCTGCGGTATGGCAAGAAGGGAAACATTAATACCTGCCCGTAAATCCCTTTGAATCGTAAAAATATCTTTAAATTTAATTTTCAAGCTTTTCAAACTTAGTTGAATCAAATGAAATATGGATTTTATTATTATTCCAGAAGGTTAGATTATCATAGTATTCGGTCTTTAATTTGTTTAAAGATAGACTTACCTTCTCAAGTAACCTGGTATCTGAGGTATTATTATTTATATCTGTTTTTTGATTCGCTAAAGTAAGCTGTTTATTACGCAGTGAAGATATTTTGTTTTTTGATTCGAGAATTTGTTCATTAAGATTTCGAATACATTTATCATATTCTTCTTTTAAGAGAAGCGATAATTTTGATTTATTTTTTTTGATTTCTTCAGATATGGGAGTCGATTTTTTTCCCGAAATTAATTCATTAATTTGTTTAAGAAGTTGATTGTAGTCCTGAATCTTTCCAAAATTCTTTAAGTAAGGAATCTCCAGTGATTTTTCGAAACTATCCTCTTTTTCACTTTTAGATATTTTTTCTAAGGTGGATATCAATTGTTTTAATTCCTGTTCTAAAATCGTAATTTCTGAGTTTGTGGAGATTTGATCAAGGTTGTAACCGCTCCCTTTTAGGTTGAAGATTCTGTTTTTTAATTCAGTGGACTTGTTTTCGAATAGTCGGATTTTATTAAATATGTCATTCACTTCATGGATTGCTAAAATTGAGCCTTCGGAATTTTCATAAAATTTTGTTAACGCCTTCTGAATGGCGATTTGAAGGATTATTGCATTTTTCTTTTCTTTGCCCTTTGTGATTAGATAATGATCTTCCGATACATATTTTGTGTAATAAAGGGTAGACAGGAAAAGTGTTGAATTAAAATCTATCGAAAATGATTCACCCTGGGATAAGATTATTTCCTTTGCACTAATGCTTTTATCTAGAAAATTGTACAAAAATGAGTTGAATTTTTTACTGTTAATAATCTTATCGTTTAGAGTACGTATAACTCTATCTTGATTAGAGTAATTTATTTTAGTTTTTAGGCTTACCCAATCCGTGGGTGTAATTTTTACAGGAGGTTGTTTTGTATTAAAGTTTAGATTATCCTGGATGTTTATTTTTGTGGATGTTTCATATTGCTTTTTGATATCTTTTCTAATTGTAAAGTAATAAAACACGACTATTGAGCTTACTATAACTATGATACAAAAAAGCGGTTTTACTCTCATTTCGGAAAACTTGTAATGTGGGTTTTAATTTAAAAGTTCTTGCTACTAAGTAAGAGTTTAAGTGTGATTATGGTAAATTGTAATGAGTACAGTATCCATCGAGTATTCCCAAAAGTTGACTTCAATCCAGAGGTCCTTGTATGCATTTATACTTTCATTATTGCCTAATCGAACGGAAGCCGAGGATGTTTTGCAAGAAACGAATTTAATTTTGTGTAAGAAAGCACACGAATATGATCCACAAGGTCATTTTCAAGCTTGGGCATTTAAAATCGCTCGTTTTCAAGTAATGAAATTTCTAACCAAGAAAAAGCGAAGTAAAATCCATTTTTCAACTGAGATTGTCGAAGATATTGCCGCAGAGGAGTTTGACTTGAAAAGAGTTGCGGTCGTACAAAAGGCTCTCGCTATTTGTTACGATTTATTACCTCAAAATATGCAAAAGATTGCGCACCTAAGGTTTAAGGACGATTCTAGTCTCAAGACCATTTCGGAAAAAGTGGGAAGACCGATGGGAGCCATTTCATCTACCTTATATAGAATCAGGCAAAAATTAAACGACTGTGTAAAAGAAAAAGTTACCATTGTAGAATCTGAGATGGATTTTAAAAAATCATAATCAATCGTGTAATATAAAATAGCTTTGTGCTAATACACTGCATACCCCATGAATATCTCAAATACTGAATTCGATACTTTGGTAAGCAAAGCTTTAGATTCCAATTTATCTGCATCTGAAAATGAACTTCTTACTTCTGCTCTAAAGGATGAACCCAATTTACAAAGAAGGTATTGTAATTTTATTTTACATGAGTCCCTTCTGCATTGGGAGTCGGAAGTAATTCCCGAAGAGGAGCCAAATGTAATAATGTTTCCTTTTTGGGTCTTATTATCTTCTGCAGCGGCTGTCTTCGTTTGCTTGTTTTCAGCATGGTTTCTTCATCAAGAATATTCTTTAAATGTAGAAGAAGAACAGTTTGCTATAAATACTCTTCCTGTCCAATCAGTTCAATCTTCCGAAATATTTAGCCAACCAGTTGCAGCCATGAGCAATGAAGTAGTTCACAAATCATTACTTGATGATTCCCTAGAACTTATTCAAATGCTTTCTGACGGTGATTCATACATAGATGGTGCTTCCCTAATGTTACGAAATGGTTTTTCTTTTGTCTCAAGAGACCATCAACTTTCAACCTCTTCTATTGACGGTGTTTTACCCTTAAATGATACTCAGATGATTTTATTTCGGGAAATGTCCGTAGATACTATTTCTCAAAGATCCGAAGCCATTGAAACAATACGCGTTTATGATCTTAAAAACCATCCTTCGAATTTTGAGAATATTGTAGATGCTTCAGTATGTTTTAACCAAAGCCATTCTGATTTTAGTGATTCAACAGAATTTTCTTTGTCCCTCTTGGCTGTTAATGATTTAGAAGAAAACAATTTTGTTGAAGTTGGTTCATCATCGCAGGTTTTGAATAGTGATAATGATCACTCGACCTGGGAACGCGTCGATACTACATTTATCCTTCCTGAAGGGACCGATTATTTGGTTGTCTCCTTGGTGGCTAAAAAGAGCGGGCCAAGTGCTTTAAATTCTAATTTGCAAAGTTTTTTTGCTGATGAATTAGAGCTTTCTTTTGCAGGTATATAATTCCTCTTGTAACCTTCTTTGTCTCAATTTGAGACGCTAAGAGGAGTTTGTGTCGGTTTTGGTTGAGTTGAAGTTGGTAATCTTTTAGCTAAAGCGATGAAATATTTATTGTTTGTAATTTGGTTGGTGTTTACTTGTAAATCTTTCTCCAAGGATTGGCCTCGATTTGGGGGCATAAAGGGTGATTTTACTTCGGGTGAAAGTGGGTTGAAGAAAGACTGGAAAGCGGCAGATCCTGATGAACTTTGGAAACTTGATGTTGGACTTGGCTTTTCGTCTGTTATTGAATCAAATGGTCTTGCCTATACAAAGGGTTATTCAGACGGAAAGATTCTGTTATTTTGCGTGGATGCTGCAAATGGAAAAGTAATATGGAAAAAACAATTTCCCTGCTCGAAAGGTGATAATTACTTTAAAGGTGGTAGCCGATCTACACCAGTAGTTTACCATAAAAAACTTTACACGATAACTCATGACGGTGATTTTTATTGTATAGACGCGTTGAAAGGAACCATTATTTGGGGTGTAAATTTAGTTGATGATTTAGGGGGTATGCGCCCGACTTGGGGCTACGCCGGTTCTCCTGCGATTGTTGGTCAAAATGTAATTTTGGCAGTAGGGGCAAAAGAATCTGCCCTTGTAGCTTTTAATAAAGATAATGGTAATGTAGTCTGGAAAAGTGGAAATTATGAAGCTTCATATTCAACTCCCTGTAGGCTTCAAGGCACCGAAGAAATAGCGGTTTTTCATGGATCAGGTTTATCGATTCATGAGTTGAGTGATGGGACAGTCAAAAGATTTTATCAGCATAAAACACGGTATGGTATTAATGCTTCCCAGCCCATTCAGATTGGGAAAAAACTATTAGTATCGAGTGCTTACGGGAAAGGCTCCGCATTGGTGGATTTTTCAAAAACTAAACCTCGGATTGAATGGAAAACCGAGAAAATAGCTAGTCAAATGGCAAGTTCTGTTTACAAAGACGGTTATGTATACGGTATCCACGGACAGGCAGGCACCAGATCTAAATTTTCTACCCTCTTTTGCCTTGATATAAACAAAGGAAAAGTTTCTTGGGAAAAAAAAGGCTTTGGTCTCGGCACGTTAATCTTAGTTGAGGATACCTTGGTATTATTATCTGAAAACGGGGAACTAGTTTTAGTAGATGCGATTCCTGAAAAGTTTCAGGAATTAGCGAACTTTCAGGTTTTGTCAGGAAAAGATAACTGGGCTCCGCCAACCTATTCTAATGGAAGGTTGCACTGCCGTTCGAGCGATGGCGAGTGGAAATGTTTAGCTATGGGTTCTACTTACTACTAGTTGTAAAAGCATCTGTTTACTTTTTTTAGAAAATCTATCAGCTGTGCCTTTTGGGAATCACTTAGTGCACCTAAGGCTTTTCGTTCAAGTGAATATGCTATTTTAGATGCCTGTTTCCATTTCTCAATACCTTGCGAAGTAAGTTTAATAACTTTCTTCCTTTTGTCATGGGGACAATTACTTCTCAGAATAAAATTCTTTTTCTCCATCCTTTCAACTAAAGCAGCTACATTATTTGCATCAGTAAACATTAATTTTACCAAATCCTTTTGGCAAAATTCTTGAGAATTGACTTCTTTAATCCAACGAAGAGCAGAAAATTGGTCAGCTGTTATTCCAACGCTTTTGAGGCGTTTATTAAAGATTCCATTTAATGTAATCCAGCAGGCACGAAGGGCTGAGGGGAATTTTTCGTGAGTGGGGTTGATCAATGAATTTGCAGGTAAACGGACAAGGATGTTTGACAAACTAGTACACACAAGTACTAATTTCGTCTATCACAAATTATATTATCCCAATGCTATGTCTAAAAGAATAATTTTCCCTTCTATATTTTATGCCATTTTTGTTTTACAGGGGTGTATCTCTACTTCACTGAAAACAACCGAGGATCCTGTTGATAAAACAGTTCAATCCGATTGGTTGTCTTGGCGTGGACCGTATGGATCCGGTGTTTCATCGCAAACTAATTTGCCGGCAGATTTAAACAGTACTTTAATTTGGAGTCACGATATTCAGGGGGGTGGCGTACCTGTTATAGCGGGAAGCAAAGCTTATCAATTTGGATATTACGGCACAACTGAGGACTTGCAGGAGGCTCTTGTATGCTTCGATACAAGATCAGGTGAAATTCTATGGGAACAGCGTCACAGTGATTTTATAAGTGATATCGTATACAACCGCTACGGTGTAGGTGCAGCGTGCGTAGATCCCGCATCTGGTAATGTTTATTTTCAAACCAGTCCGGGATTGCTAATAGGATATGATTCGAATGGAAATAAATTATGGGAGCGTTCTCTGATGGAGGAATTCGCACGACTTACATTTCCAAATGGACGAACAGGAGGACCATGCGTTGATGGAAATTTGATAATTATCCATGCAATAACTGCAAATTGGGGTAAACAGGGGCCAGCTAGAGATCGATTTTACGCTTTCGATAAAAAAGATGGTAAACTGGTTTGGGTGTCGACCCCTGGGATTACTCCAAAGGACAGTTCCTTTGCCCCTTTGATTTTTGAGGATCTACCGAGTGGTCGTCGAGTTTTCTACAGTGGTACTGGCTGTGGTCATGTGGTATGCATAGATGTTCGTACAGGGCAACCACTATGGAGGTTTCAAATGTCTTATGGCGGGGTAAATGCAGGAGTCGTCATACACGAGGACGCAGTCATTGCAGTGCATGGCAAAGAAAATACCGATAGTACTGTTATTGGAAGGATGGTTGCGATAAAGAAGCCCGCAAAGCTTCCAGGAATAGGAGAAGATATTTTAGTTCTTGGAAAAGATCATGAAATTTGGAGAAATAATGGTATTGAGGCTTTCACAAGTACTCCTGCTTACCGAAACGGAAGAGTTTACTCAACCATCAAGCGTGGCGAACTTGTTTGCCTAGATGCAAGTTCAGGCGAGGAGCATTGGGTTCTAAAACTTGCTCCTGATCAAATTCACGCTTCGCCAACCTGGGCTGATGATAAACTTTATGTTCCGATGTTTAATGGCAAAGTTTTCGTGGTAGAGGATGAAGGCTTAAATGCGAAGGTTTTGAGCGAGATTGATCTTGGGGCTGCCTGCTTAGCGGCTCCTGCTGTAGCCCATGGACGTGTTTTAGTGCAAGCTAAGAAAAAACTTTATTGCTTTGGCTCGGCTGACCCAGCACCTGCATTTGTTGCTCAACCTCAAGAGTCGAATAAACACATATCTTCATCATCAGATGGCGATATTGTGTCTTTGCAAGTGGTTCCTGCTGAATTTATTTTACAGGCTGGAGAAAATATTCATTTCGAGGTGTTTGGGTTAGATTCGTCTGGTAGAAGGATTAGAAAATTAGAAGAAGGGTTGACCTGGCGCAGATGGATACCTCCTACAGCGAAAGTAAAATCTAAAGTAGATGCTGAGATTAGTCCTGAAGGTATTCTTAGTGCAGAAATGAATGCTTCCCTTTCTGCAGGGGCTCTACAGGTTTCCAGCGGGGGATTATCAGGTACTACCAGAGGTAGAGTTCTTCCGAATTTACCTTATTATGAAGATTTTGAAGAAGATTTTGAATTTGTACATACTAGCACTGATAATATCCCTTTTTCGTTTCCGCCACTTTCTTGGCTTGGTGCAAGAATGCGCTGGCAGGTCCAGGATATGGAAGAAAACAAAATTGCTGGTAATACCCTAGATCGGGTTCTTTTTCAGCGAGCTATTAACTTTATTGGTAATAAGGACATGTCGAATTATACGATGTCTGCTGATGTTATGACAGATGGTGATCGTCGAACGAAATCTAACATTGGGTTGATTAATCAGAGGTATATTTTTGTTCTAGTTGGGAATAGTCAAAAACTTGAAGTTGTATCTAATTTTGATAGATTCCGACATTCAGTTCCTTTTTCAATTAAGACTAATTCCTGGTATACTTTGAAGACGAGGGTTGATCTAAATGAAATGGGCACTGGAGTCGTAAGGGCAAAAGCGTGGGCAAAAGATGAACAGGAGCCAGAAAACTGGACCATAGAGGTGGAGCATAACAACGCTCATACGCATGGCGCGCCTGGAATTTATGCGATGTCACCACAAAGCAAAAAGAAAGTTTACATCGACAACATTGCAGTCATACAGAATTAATTTTTAAATCTCAATTTCCTATGAAAAGTATAAAAAAAATCTTAATTTCGTTCATTTTTTCTTCAACCGCGGTTTTTTCTGCAGATTGGCCAACATGGGGAGGGAATGATACTCGTAACATGGTTTCTTTGGAAACGGGTCTTGATTTGGATTTCAATCCCGGAGAAATGAACGATGACGAAAGTGTGGATATGAGTACCACAGAAAATGTTAAATGGGTGGCTAAACTTGGATCCCAAGCTTACGGAAATGTCACTATAGCGAACGGCTATGTTTTCGCTGGCACAAACAATGAATCTCCTCGTGATTCTGGTAAAAAAGGTGATCGGGGAGTTGTAATGTGTTTTGACGAAAAAACCGGTAAACTTTCATGGCAATTAGTAATTCCGAAGTTAGGTGCGGGTAAGGTAAGTGATTGGGAATACATCGGTGTTTGTTCATCTCCGGCTATCGAGGGAAATAGAGTTTATGTTGTGACCAACAAATGCGAAGTTGTTTGTTTGGATTTAAAGGGTTTTTCGAACGGTAACGATGGACCATACATGGAAGAAGCCAATTATGTAAAACCCAAGGGCACCGGAGATGTTCTGAACGAGGAGATAGACGCTGATATTTTATGGATGTATGATATGAGAGACCAACTTGGAGTATTTCCTCATAATGTTACTAGTTCATCTGCCTTAATCATTGGCGATTCTTTATTCGTTGCTACTTCAAATGGTGTCGACTGGTCTCACACCAATATTCCAAGTCCATTATCACCAAGTTGGATTGCTTTAGATAAAAATACGGGTGAATTAATTGGGGAGGATGGTTCGGGTGCCAGTGCGGGTGCACTTCACGCGGCATGGTCTTCTTTGACTTATGGCAAAATTAAAGATGAAGAAATTTTAATCTGGGGAGGAACGGATGGATTTTGCTACGGTTATCTTAACAAGACTCAAAAAGATGAAGATGGATATGATTTATTCCAGCCAAAATGGAAAGTTGATTGTAATGAATTAAGTTATCGAAAAGATAGCGACGGAAAGAAAATACCATATGCGACACCTCCTGGTCCAAGTGAACTTATTGGCACGCCAGTTTTGTATGAAGATAAAGTCTACTGTGCAATAGGGCAGGACCCTGAACATGGAGATGGAGTGGGGCGATTATCCTGTATTGATGCAAGTAATGGAAAAGTCCTGTGGAAGTATACGGATGTTGGTCGAACAATTTCCACCGCATCTGTTCATGAGGGTCTGGTATATCTCGCAGAATATTCTGGTATTATTCATTGTTTAGATGCTGAGACGGGGAAGGTGTATTGGACTCATGATTCTTTTAGCCGTATTTGGGGATCAACTCTTGTTGTGGATGGAAAGGTTCTTCTGGGTAATGAAGATGGAGATTTACTTATTTTAGATCATGGTAAATCTAAGCCAAAGGTGAAAACAATAAATATGGGAGCTCCGGTTTACAGCTCTCCTGTTGTTGCTAATGGAACATTATATGTGGCCACTCAAACACATTTGTACGCGATAGGAAAATAAATCAGAATTTTTTTATGAGTAAAATTATAATTTGGTCTCTATTCGTAGTGCTCTTTTTCATGCACCAAGATTTTTGGTGGTGGAATGATTCTGAGTTAGTTTTTGGATTCATGCCAATGGGGCTAGCTTACCATGCGGGCTTTTCAATTGCGTGCTCTATTTTAGGATGGTTGGCCATCAGATTTGCTTGGCCTCATGATTTGGAAGCATTTGCAGAAGAAAAGTGAGAGTTTATAACATCGGATTTAATTTTTTAAACCTATCCTTATGACCACACTATTTGTAATCATCGGCTATTTATGCCTGCTTTTGGCTTTAGGTTTTTTTAGCAACCGCCTCTTTCGGGGTACGAGTAAAGATTACTTTGTGGCAAGCCATAGTATTGGACCTTTTCTTCTTTTGATGAGTGTGTTTGGCACGACTATGACTGCATTTGCATTGGTGGGATCAACAGGAAAATCATTTGAAAGGGGAATTGGAACTTATGGGTTGATGGCATCGATAAGCGGGCTAGTGCACGCGGCAATTTTCTTTCTAGTAGGAATTAGGCTTTGGGCATTCGGAAAGAAACATGGATTTATTACTCAAATACAGTTTTTTCGAACTCGATTTGAATCAGATTCTTTAGGTTACATATTATTTCCAATTTTGGTCCTCTTGGTCATACCTTATCTACTTATCGGAATCATAGGTGCAGGAAAAACTATTGAGCCTGTAACAGCAGGTGCTTTTCCATCAATATTCATCAACCCTTCTGCTCCACAGTGGTTAGGTGGAGTACCGCCATGGCTGACAGGGTTAGTAGTTTCTTTGGTTGTCCTGAGCTATGTTTTTATGGGCGGTTCTCGGGGTGCTGCCTTTGCCAATACCTTTCAGACGATCGTTTTTATGATAATGGGCTTAGTCGCCTTTACATTTATCATTAATGCACTTGGTGGAATTAATAATGCGGGAAATATCCCTGCAAGAATAAATGAAAAGGGCCTAGTTGTGCAGGATTTTCATTATAATAAAGAATCGCAATCTGTTGAGAAAAACCAACCTCCAAAAATTGTTGGTAAAGTAGTTGATTTTGAGAATGCGAATTTGGCGAATGTACAACCTCATTTTTGGCGTGAACCTGTAACAATTGAATTTAAGAAAAAGGTTCCGAAAACTGGTGAACTTATACCCTTTGAAAGAGAGCTTGGCATTCCTTTCATTACATTTGTAACTTATCTATTTATCCCACTGAGCGTAGGAATGTTCCCGCACCTTTTTCAGCATTGGTTAACCGCAAAGAGTGCCAAATCATTCAAATTAACTGTGATCGCTCACCCGCTTTGCATCATGGTGGTGTGGGTACCGTGTGTTTTAGTTGGAGCCTGGGCGAGTGGAGTATTACCTCCAGGTATTCCTCCTCCAGCAGTACTTTCTGCTATGCTTAATCTTCTTGTGGGTGACGAAGTATTAATTGGTCTGCTAACTGCAGGAGTTTTAGCTGCGATTATGTCTTCTTTAGACTCTCAATTTCTGTGCCTTGGCACAATTTTCACTAATGATATTGTAATCCACCGAGCGGGTCAGGATAAGTACACTGATAAACAAATTATTTTCATAGCAAGATCTTTTATTGTCGTAATTGTGTCCCTCACATATGTCCTTGCGATGCTTGCAAAAGATGCCAATGTTTTCGATTTGGCTATTTGGTGCTTTAGTGGTTTTTCTGCTCTGTTCCCTGTAATATTTGCTGCTCTTTATTGGAAAAGGGCAACGGAGAGTGGTGTTATCGCCAGCATATTAGCGGCTGTCGTAACTTGGCTTTATTATTTTCACCAATCCGGGTACGGAGGAGAGTATATGATCGGTCCCGGAATCGTACCTGCCGCAATTTGTTTTTTGGCCGCCGCAATCACACTTGTGGTGGTGTCACTTTTTACGAAGCCTCCATCCGAAAAAACATTAGAAAAGTTTTTCCCCAAAACGGACTGAATTGTAAAATCAACAAACCAGAATTTATTGAATAAATATGGCTAACGATGAAATAGTAAAAAATGCGGCGGACGAGTTGGATGCTCATGTCTCCGAAATGATAAAGTGGCATTTTTCGCCTGAGACGGGTTGTCCTTTTTGGTTAGATTGGGCAAAGCAGAATTGGAATCCAATTGAAGAGGTAAAAAACTTTGAAGACCTTTGTCAGAAATTTCCCAATTTTCAAGATGAGTGGCTTCGTGATCTCCCAAATGATGTCTGGGTTCCCAATGCATACAAGGGTCGGCCTTTCAATATCTTTGAAACCGGAGGAACTACGGGCATGCCAAAACAACGCATTGGTTGGGATGATTTTCGTATCGATTATACTGCGTTTTCTGAGACGCTCAGTGATGATCATTTCCCAAGGGATGATTATTGGATGATGGTTGGGCCAACTGGTCCTCGTCGTTTGCGCTTGGCTATTGAACATCTAGCAAATGCTAGAGGTTGTTCGTGTTATTTTGTGGATCTTGATCCGCGCTGGGTTAAGAGGTTAATTGCTGGAAAGCAGTTCGACCAGGCTCGTGCATACATGGACCATGTTATCGATCAAGCTTTAACGATCCTTAAGCATAGATCCGTGAGTGCTTTATTTACTACGCCAAAATTATTGGAGGCTTTAGCTGAAAGAAAAGACTTGGTAAAAGCTGGAATTAAAGGTGTGTTCTGTGGTGGAACAACGATGGATAAACAGTATGCCCGTTTTCTCGTGGAAGAAGTATGCGAAGGTGGTGAAATAGGATTTGTGCCGACTTATGGCAACACATTGATGGGCCTCGCTCGCCACCACCCCTTTGGACCTGAAAATGATTTTTCTATTGCTTACTATGCACCTCAACCACGAGCAGCACTTCGTGTTGTTAATCCAGATACCAATAAGACGGTCGACTATGATACCTGGGGAAGAGTTGAACTGACCACATTGACCAAAGAGTTTTTTATGCCAAGATTTCTTGAACGCGATGAGGCATTAAGAAAAAAACCATGGGAACAAGCTCCATGGGATGGAGTCGCTGAAGTCCGACCTTTTGGTGCTATGGAGAAAAATATTGTAGAAGGAGTTTATTAATTATTATGAGCGTACCACATTTATCATGTTTACGATTCGGGAAATCTTATAGAAGTTTTAACGAATCAGAAGTTAAAGATTATCGCGATGGGTCGGTAAAAGCCACATTGAGTCAAGTAAACGCAGGAGTAATTCGTCGTGACCTTCGCGAAATTCATAGGGCAAAAGAAGCACTCAGTAAGTTCTCAACTCGTGAACTGATCGATATCAGTGCCAATGCCGGAAAGATATTTCTTAATGAATCCCTGCCATTGGGTGCAGATGGTCATCAGCAATCAGCTCAGGAATATTTGGAAACCCTTTCATCCACAAGTGGGCTTCCTCATATTATGGTACAAAGAAATATGGATAAAATTCATTACGCATTGACCCATATTGAGCTTATCCTGAATGGACTTACTCGAGGCATTGATCTTTCCATATTAGACCAAGGCTATGGAGAACAAGCCGGTGCACCGGTTTGTTTTTATCCAACGACTGAAGCATTGGGGCTCGTAATGCCAAGCAATTCACCAGCAGTTAATTCATTGTGGTTGCCTTCAATTGCTTTAAAGATACCCGTGATTATGAAACCTGGAAGAGAGGAGCCCTGGACACCATATCGTCTGATGCAGGCTTTTATTGCGGCAGGTTGTCCAAAAGAAGCTTTTGGTTTCTACCCGACGGATCATGAAGGAGCGGGGGATATTTTAAAGCACTGCGGCCGTGCATTAATTTTTGGAGATAAAAGTACGACAGATCTTTATGCTGGGGACCCTGGGGTTCAGGTTCATGGTCCAGGATTTAGTAAAATAATTATCGGTGATGATGAAATTGAGAATTGGGAAAAACATTTGGATGTAATGGTTGCCTCGATTTCTGATAATGGAGGCAGAAGCTGTGTGAATGCTTCGGCAGTCATTGTACCAAAATATGCAAAGGAGATTGCGGATGCTTTAGGAAAAAGGCTCGGCCCGCTCAAACCGCTGCCAGTTGACGACCCAAATGCAGTCCTTTCAGGCTTTGCGAATCCCCAAATGGGCGAGTGGATCAATCAGACTTTAGAAACTGATTTTGCCAAGAAAGGTGCCATCGATGCCACTGCTCCATACCGCGATGGATCTCGTCTAGTAAAAGCCGAAGGTGGAACTTACCTTAGGCCTACAATTGCATATTGTGAATCGATGGAACATGTATTGTCTAATCGAGAGTTTCTTTGTCCATATGCAAGCGTGGTGGAAGTGAAACAAAATGAAATGCTTCGCTCCATAGGACCTACCTTAGTGGTTACGGCAATCACTAACGATCAGCAATTCAAAAACCAACTACTATCTTCATCGAATGTTGAACGCTTAAACATTGGCTCTATTTCTACAATGAAGATATCTTGGGATCAGCCACACGAAGGAAATATGTTTGAATTTCTCTACAAGCGCCGTTCGATAGGAATGGCTGCCTAAATTTTATTAAGTAATTCAAATGAGCACCCTTTCGTTGGAGGAATATGCCAATAATTTCTTTTTCGAAAGGGCTTTAGACACACCTCAAAAAGTTTTATTCGGTTCCGGCATATCCAGAAAGGTCGGAGAGTACGCCAGGTCCTTAGGAACGCATGCATTACTGGTTTCAGATCCGGGAATACGAGATGCAGGGCATGTGGCAAATATAAGAGGTCAGATCGAAGAGGCAGCTGTAAAAGTAACCACATATGATCAATCTGTGGAGAACCCTACAGAATCTAGTATTGATAGATGTGTCGCAGTCGCGAAAGACGCAAATGTTGATCTAATTATTGGTCTTGGCGGGGGAAGCTCGATGGATACAGCAAAAGGTTGTAATTTTATTTTCTCTAATGGGGGGAAAATGGAAGATTTTTGGGGTGTGGGAAAAGCAACTCAACCCATGCTTCCGATAATCGCAATACCGACAACAGCGGGAACGGGTAGTGAGTGCCAATCATTTGCATTAATTTCTAATGATGAAACTCATGCCAAAATGGCTTGCGGAGATAAAAAAGCTTTGCCACGGGTTACACTTCTTGATCCCGAATTAACTTCTTCTCAGCCAAGTGTAGTAACTGCTTGTACTGGTATTGATGCATTAGCCCACGCCTTGGAATCAGCAGTTACAAATAAAAGGAATAAGGAATCCAATCGCCACGCAAAAATTGCGTTTCGATTATTAAATCAATTTTTACCTGAAGTTTTTAGGGATCCTCAAAATTTAACTGCCCGCGGTGGTGTTCTTCTCGGTGCTTCGCACGCAGGTGCTGCGATTGAAAAAAGCATGCTTGGTGCTGCACACTCAATGGCTAATCCATTGACTGCTAAATATGGAATAATTCATGGAGTAGCGGTTGGCTTATCTTTGCCATTTGTGATGGAATTCAACGCAGCTGATAAGAGATGTGCTGAAATTTACGCAGACTTTGCACGGACTTCTTGTTTAGCGAGCGATGCACATTCGGAAAAGGATGCCAGTTTCCTTTTGATTGAGCGCGTAAAGCACCTTCTTTTACTATCAAGGCTTCCGGTTGAAGAAATGATTTCAAGCATCAATCATAAAGATATTTCTGAACTTTCAAGGGAGGCTGAAAAACAATGGACAGCAGGTTTTAATCCTCGGGTAATCAAATCAAATGATTTTGAAATTCTTTATCACAGACTCTTTGATTCTATGTTATCTTTAAGTCCAAGTTAAAATTTTCAGCATGCCTAATTTTCAATATTCAATTCTATGCACTCTGATAGCGATATGCCTACTGTCGTTGTCTTCTGTACCTAATTCTGTATCTGCAGACTGGCCTCGTCATCGTGGAGATGCAGCCTTGAATGGAGTTTCTGAATCTAAACTTGGAGACAGTTTACAACTTTTATGGAATTATAGTACGGGTGATTTTTTGAAATCCTCGGTAGTTGTTACCGATAATGTAGCTTATGTAGGCTCTGAAGATGGGGGTTTACATGCCATCAGAACTGATAACGGAAAACAAAAATGGGTCTATCAAACTAAAATGGCAATCGAAGCTCCGCCCTTACTATACGATGGAAAAGTAATTGTAGGTTCAACAGATGGTTTTCTTTATTGTATTGAACAAAATTCGGGCAAGTTGATTTGGAAATATGAAACAATGGGAGAGATCATGGGAGCAGCCAATCAAGCATCTCGCCCAAAATCTAAAGATGATGTTATTGTGTTTGGTAGTTACGATAATTTTGTGCACTGTTTAGCTGCTGATTCAGGGGAGTTGCTTTGGAAGTTTGAGGCTCAAAACTACATTAACGGCGTGCCGACAATCTATGAAAATAAATATGTCGTTTTTGGAGGGTGTGATGCCATGCTTTATGTTGTTAATCTAGAGGATGGAAAAAACGTTCGTTCCATAGAGGTGGAGGCACCAATTGCTGCATCTGTGGCCATTGCTGATGGGGTGGGATATGTTGGAGATATGGACCGTTCGGTAACTGCGTTTAATTTAGAAAACGGAGAAGTGATTTGGAATTATCGAAGTAAGAGCTTCCCTTATTTTTCATCGCCAGCACTTTCTGTTTCAAATGTTTTTATTGGTGGCCGAGATAAAGGAATGCACTGTATTGACCGTGTGAGCGGGAAGAAAGTTTGGAGGTTTGCAGCGCGAGGCAGGATTGATAGCTCTCCTGTGATCACTGAAGATAAGGTGGTTTTTGGGGCTATGGATGGAAAGCTATATTTGATTTCCCGCACCAATGGAGAAGAGATAGCTTCGTACGAAATAGGGGAGGCGATTTCCTCGACTCCTGCAATTGTGGGAAATAAAATAATCGTTGGGTGTGAGGATGGAAATGTTTACGCTTTTGATACAAAAGAAAAGAAATGACCAAAGAAACAATTATTAAACCCGACCAGGAAACCAAGGCAGAAACTAAACCTGGTAATTATTTTGTATCCAACTATCCCCCCTTTTCTTTTTGGAATGACGATGATGTGCCTTGCGTTGAGTCAATGCTTAACAGCCCATCATCAGGAACCGCCCCGATGGGGATTTACTACCACATTCCATTTTGTCGTAAAAGATGCCATTTTTGTTACTTCAGAGTTTATACAGATAAAAACTCACATGATGTTCGCAGGTACATAGACGCTACCATGAGAGAGTTAGAAGCCTATGCACAATCGTCTTATCTTGAGGGTAGGAAGCCAAAATTTGTTTATTTTGGTGGCGGAACCCCATCGTATTTGTCGGCCCAACAATTGACTGAATTAACAGATCGTATGAAGGCAATCATGCCATGGGATGAAGTCGAGGAAGTGACCTTCGAATGCGAACCAGGAACTCTTTCAGAAAAGAAGCTCGAAGTTATTAAAAACTTTGGAGTCACCCGGTTAAGTTTGGGGATTGAAAATTTTAACGATCATATTTTGGAGATCAATGGACGTGCGCATCGTTCGCAAGAAGTGTTTCGTGCATATGAGCATGCCCGGAACCTTGGCTTCCAAAATATCAATGTTGATCTGATTGCGGGTATGCTTGAGGAAACTGATGCAAATTGGAAGGAATGTATCGATAAAGTTGTAGAACTCTCTCCTGATTGCATCACCATCTATCAAATGGAAGTCCCTTTCAATACGACAATTTTTAAATCGATGAAAGAACAGGGTAAACTGACTGCACCCGTCGCAGATTGGCCCACAAAGCGAAAATGGGTAACTCAAGCATATGAAAGATTAGAAAAAGCCGGCTATACAATAACAAGTGCATACACGGCAGTCAAAGAACCTCAGGAAACTAAGTTTGTATACCGCGACCGTCTATGGACGGGAGCAGACATGGTCGCTCTGGGAGTTGCATCTTTTGGACATTTGGGGGGTATTCATTATCAAAACATCACTCATTTCGATCAATATTGTGAAGCACAAGAAAGCACATCTTCTGCTGTACGCCGTGCACTGCTCACCACAGAAGACGAGAGGTTTCTACGGGAATTTATTTTACAGTGGAAACTTGGCAGGGTGAACCTTGGCTATTTCTCGGACAAGTTTGGCGTGGATGTAAAAAATAGATTTGAAGATATTTTAATGAAATGGAAAGAGTGTGGAGATTTAACGGAGTTTGATGGAGATCTATTACTCAGCCGTGATGCTCTTTTACGGATAGACTCGATGCTGCATGGTTTCTTCCTGCCACAACATCAAAATGCAAAATATGTGTAAGTCATTAAAATGAACACTGCAACCTATCCAGACATTCTTTATCCGTTAAGTTTTATGAGGAGAGCCCGTGGCTTGCCTAAGTTAAATTACGAGCAAGTAGAAGCTTTAGATCTTCCAGAGCCTTATCAATCCCTTCTCGTACATGAAGGAGATATGACTTCGAGGTTAGAAAATTACCACGAATCCGAACAGCGAGTTAAGGCAATTCGAAGTTCAAATAGTGGCAAGAAATATTTTAGAGAAGTACTCTTAGAGTCTATAGAAAACGGACAACCTACTGAATACGGGGCAATCGAAATACAATTGGATTCTTTGCCGGATGATGTTAAGGAAAAAGTTTTGGAAGCACGACAACCACTGGGAGGAATTCTTAATGAAAATAGAATTCCATACACCAGTTCACCCCGAGGTTATTTGAAAGTTATTCCAGATGGTCCAATAGTCGAAGCATTTTCTGAGGTTGAGGCAGATTACCTTTATGGGCGTAGCAATCAAATTATTGGTTTTAATCAAGAGGTAATCGCCAGGATAGTAGAAATATTACCTGTATAATTTGAGTAAAACCTGCTTGTGAACCCTTTTAAAATTAATTGAATGTAATAAATCATGATTTCTTTAAAAAATAATTACGACGCAATCGTTATAGGTGGTGGACCAGCAGGTTCGTCGACCGCAGCTCTTCTAGCTGAAAAGGGTCACGATGTTCTGATTGTAGAAAAAGAAAAGTTTCCGCGTTATCATGTGGGAGAGTCTCTTATGCCATTTTGCTATTTCCCACTGGAAAGGTTGGGACTTGTGGAAAACTTGATGGAATCAGCAAACCCCAGAAAGTACTGTGTTCAATTCGTTCGCCAGGATGGTTTCCTTTCCCAACCATTCTATTTCTTTCAACATTTTGACCACCCCTCTTCTACAACCTGGCAAGTTTGGCGCTCAGAGTTTGATAAGATGATCATGGACAAAGCTCGGGACAATGGTGCTTCAGTTATGGAAGAAACCAAAGCTAAAATCCTCTTAAAAAACGATCACAATCGTGTGGAAGGAGTTAAGGTTGTCTCCAAAGATTTTGGAGAGCTTGAATTAAAAGCACCCATCGTTGTTGATGCTTCTGGACGGGATTGTTTTGCTGCTCATAAACAAAAATGGATGGTACGGGATCCGGAGCTTAATAAAATTGCTCTCTGGACTTATTACAAAAATGCCAAGAGAGATCCTGGTCTTGATGAAGGGGCAACAACAGTTGCCTATTTACCTGATAAAGGTTGGTTTTGGTACATTCCACTTAGTGGTGATATGGTGAGCGTTGGTATCGTTGCTGAAAAAGATTATTTATTCGACGGTTCAACAAAAGATCATGCAGAGATTTTTCAGCGTGAAGTTCAAAATAATGAATGGATCAAGGAGCATCTTGCCGAGGGTGAGCAAACAGGGAAGTACAGGACTACTGGAGAATATTCTTATCGTAATAAATTCTGTTCAAGTGACGGGCTTGTTTTGGCTGGGGACGCTCTCGGATTTTTAGATCCTGTATTTTCTTCTGGTGTATTTTTGGCTCTCAAGAGTGGAGTTATGTTGGCTGATGAAATCGATCAAGTTATTCGCTCGGGTCAAACAATTAAGTCTTCTTCTTTTGATAACTATGGAAGACGGATGCAGTCATCTATTGAAACCATGCGAAAAATCGTTTACGCATTTTACGACAAAGATTTTAGCTTTGGAGATCTAGTCAAAAGAGGAGCTCATCTGCGATCTGCACTTACCGACTGCCTAGTTGGTAATGTCGATGATAAAGACTTTCAAGAACTATTTGACGCGATGTCGGATTTGGCCGATCTGCCAGATCCTATTGAGCACGGTCTTGCTGACGCTTCTTCGTGAAGCTGGCTTTTTTAACACCCGGAACCGGGAATTATTATTGTGGCGTTTGTATGCGCGACAACTCCCTAGCTAAACATCTTATTTCCCTCGGTCATGAAGTTTCAATGCTTCCTACCTATTTACCTCATTTCCTAGATGAGGAGCCAGTTAGCGGGGAAGAACCTATTTTTTTTGGCGGCATCAATGTATACTTACAGCACAAGTTTTCTCTATTTCGACACACACCGAGCTGGATAGACAAAGCATTCGACAATCCATGGCTTCTCCGTAAAGCAGCATCTCGTAGCGGCATGACTTCAAGCAAAGATTTGGGGGAAATTACTTTATCTACATTTAAAGGAGAAGATGGTCCTTTGGCTAAAGAGGTTTCTAAAGTTTTAGATTGGTTTAAAAAACATGGATCTCCTGATGTTTTGTTTCTTTCGACCATAATGTTGGCCGGTATCGGAAAAGTTCTCAAAAGAGAGCTTAAAATACCAGTTTTTGGATTTTTGCAGGGCGAAGATTCTTTTCTTGATTCTTTACTTCCCGAATATCGTGAGAAAGCTTGGAAACTTCTTTCCAGCGATGTCGCAAAACTCGATGGCTGTATAGCACCTAGTCGATATTTTGGAAAGCTCATGGCTGAGCGTCTTTCAATCAATTTGGAAAATATCAGATATCACCCCAACGGTATTACAACAGAAGGAGTGGTACCCAGCCATGAACAATTAAAGGTTCCTACGATCGGGTATCTCGCACGGCTTTGTCCGCTAAAAGGACTTGATATATTAGTTGATAGTTTTATTGAACTTAAAGATTCTGAAAGGCATAAAGATCTTCGATTGAATATTGCTGGAGGAATGACAAATGAAGATGAACCTTTTGTTAATGAGCAGAAAAGTAAGTTATCTAGAGCAGGACTTGACGATTTTTTCTCAATCTCGCCTAATATCAGTCGCGACGAAAAATTTACTTTCCTTAAGGAATTAACCTTATTTTCAGTGCCTGCTCGTTATCCTGAAGCCTTTGGGCTTTATGTTATAGAAGCAATGCTGGCAGGCACTCCAGTTGTTTTGCCTAATACCGGTGCGTTTCCCGAACTTGTTGATTCAACTGGAGGAGGTATTATTTATGATCCGGATCTTACTGGTGCTTACACCCAAACACTTAACGATTTGCTTTTGGATAAAGGTGCTACTCAAATGATGGGAGTGAAAGCTCATCAGTCTGTTGTAAAGCAATTCGCTAATGAAGGCCTCGCACAACGCTTGGTTGATGAAATCCTATCGCCTATTTCAGTCTCTTAAGTCAAAATCTGTTTCCATGACCACTACATTTTCTATCACCCGACGCGTTGAATTCAGCGAGACCGATTTAGCTGGTATCATGCACTTTACTAATTTTTATCGCTGGATGGAAATTTGTGAACATGAATTCCTTCGTAGTCTTGGACTCTCCGTAGATATGGAAGATGAAAACGGCCGCTTTGGTTGGCCTCGGGTTAAAACATCATGCCGCTTTAAAAGACCCTTGAGATTTGAAGAAGAAGTGGAAGTGAAGCTTATCATTAGTGAAGTAAGGGACCGATCGATTTCTTATGCCTTTCAATTTTGGAAAGAAGAAGATGGTGAACGAGTTAAAGCAGCCGTTGGAGAAGTGGTTGCAGCTTGTGTCCGTTTTGACCAAGCAAGCAGCACTATGACTCCCATTATGATTCCTGAAGTGGTAACCTCAAAGTTAAATGCTTAGGGCAAATTCTTACACTGACTATTTTGGGTGAGCTTATGTTTCTGCATGGACTTCATCTATGCATTGCATGAGAATGGTTCTTATATAAACTAATTTCTTATGCAATACTTACAATATGCTTTTTTAACGGTAATCTGTTGGGGAACTTACGGTGTGTGTATGCACATTGGTTCGAGTAATATGGGAGACAAAGAGAACGGTCGAATCATGGCATTTCTCTGGGTTGGGCTCGCTTATTTTTTAACGGCTGTGGTTGCACCATTGATTATCCTAAAACTGAAGGGCGGGAACATTGCTTTCTGGACATTTCCAACCAAGGGGTGGCAATGGTCCTTGATCGCGGGAACTTTGGGAGCAATTGGAGCCCTGGGAGTGCTACTCGCTTTCGCGAAGATGCCTTCTCCTGCCTATGTTCCGGTAATCATGTCAGTTATTTTCGCAGGAGCACCGATTGTAAATGCAATTGTAAGTACCACCAAGGAGGGTAACTGGCCTCATGTTAAACTTCCTTTTCTATTGGGGATAGCACTCGCAGCTATAGGTGGCTATCTAGCAACGAAGAATGCACCCAAACCGCCCAAACCATCTGCACCTGCAGCTGAGGTTTCAAAATCCTAACTCGTAACAAGTTTTCCATGACACACCCCTCCGGTGACCGAGAAGTGGCCGTAAGGTGGAGCCGTAAGCGGTGGTCCGATTTCGCAAAAAATTTGGATCTAGTTGCTGAAACAAATGTTTTCCAACAAAAACATTTTCACGCATTAAATGATCGAAAAGGATGGTCTAGATTTTCCGATTTTATTGAAAATTGTCCTTTTACGAGCAAGGCTGATCTAGCTAAAGATCGGGAAAAACATTTTCCTTATGGTACTAATCTGACTTTTTCTTTTTCGGAATATAAGAAATTTAGTCAAACAAGCGGCACATTAGGAAAACCTATGGCTTGGTTAGATACAATGGAAGATTGGCGGTGGATGCTTGGAAATTGGGATAGGGTACTTGAGGGCGAGGGTGTGCAATCTGGTTCCCGTTGCTACTTTGCCTTTTCATTTGGACCTTTTTTGGGATTTTGGACTGCATATGAGGCTGCATCACAACGAGGCTGTTATTGTATTCCTGGAGGTGGCCAAAGCACAGAACAGCGTTTACGGGCAATCATTGATCATCAAGCAGAATATCTATTTTGTACTCCTACTTATGCGATGAGGCTCACTTCTGCAGCTGAAGAATTTGATATAAATCTTTCTGCTCATCGATTGAAATCCATCATCGTAGCTGGAGAAACAGGTGGTAGTCTTCCTGCATTTCGAGAAAAACTTACTTTAGCTTGGGGTAAGAATCTTCGAATCCATGATCATTACGGTATGACAGAAGTGGGTCCAGTAGCCTATGAAATACCTGGGAATGCTGGTGGATTACGGATTATATTGGATAGCTACCTTCCTGAAGTTATTGATGCAGAAAATTTGAAACCTGTTCAGGATGGTGAGGAAGGAGAATTAGTACTGACAACTCTGGGAAGAGTAGGGTGTCCAGTCTTTCGTTATCAAACAGGAGATATAGTTAGGGCCAAAAATGGTTTTGATGAACTCGGTCTGCCTACATTTGATTTGGTCGGAGGTATTCTCGGTAGAACCGACGACATGGTCGTGGTCAGGGGGGTTAACTTGTATCCTTCAGCAGTTGATGCTGTGTTATCACGCTTTCCAGAGATCGTGGAGTATCAAGTAGTTTTTGAGCAACGAGAATCCATGCTTGAAGCTCAAGTAAACATGGAAACTAAAGTAAATATTACAGAGAAAGTAGAACAAGCTTTACAAGAGTCCTTTTCCTTGCGCATACCTGTTGAAAGGGTGAATGATGGGACTTTACCCCGCCCTGAGATGAAAGCGAAACGATGGATTAAACCCAATCCTTAAACTAATTTTTAGATGAATAATATAATCGAAATTTCTGACCTTTCTAAATCTTTTTCCGCACCTGATGGAGAGGGAAAAGTTTCTGTTTTTAGCGATGTTAATTTAGAAATTACCAAGGGGTCATCAGTTGCAATTCTTGGCCCTTCAGGTTCTGGTAAAAGTACTTTGTTAAATATAATTGGGCTTCTTGATGAACCTACGGGTGGTACTATTAAGGTAGATCAAAAAAAAATTATAGATCTACCGGAAGCGGAAATTGCTGAGTATCGTAATCAAAAGGTCGGGTTTGTTTTTCAATCCCATCATTTATTGCCTTCATGCACAGTTTTAGAAAATGTTATGATACCTGCACTTGCTGGATTCGGTGAATTAAATGGAGAAGCCTTACGATGCCGTGCGACTGATCTATTAAATGATGTAGGAATGAGTCATCGTTCTTCTCATTTACCCAGTCAAATTTCTGGAGGTGAAAAACAAAGGGTGGCAGTTGCCCGAGCCTTGATCAATAGCCCATCTATATTGCTAGCTGATGAACCAACCGGTGCGCTTGATAAAATGAATACCAATAATTTAATTGATATACTCAAACAATTAAACGAACAGAAAGGCGTGACCTTAGTAATGGTCACGCATTCTTCTGATGGTGCCAATCAAATGGGAGAAGCTTATAATCTAAACGATGGCAATTTAGATCAGTTGAGATAATGAATCCTTTGAGGATAATTCTAAAAAACCTGATTCATTTTCGGAGACAAAATATTGGTATTATTTTGGGAGCCGTTTTGTGCGGTATCGTTTTAACTGGGGCTCTAACTGTTGGAGATTCCGTACGATCTACTTTGCACAGTATGGCAAAAAAAAGAATTGGTAAGGGTGATATTGCCATGCTTTCACCAGATGGTTTTTTTGAAGAGAGCTTGGCTTCAAGAGTTCAATTAAAGTTAATGAATGATGGTGCAACTGTTGCACCCATTGTACTAACTAGAGGCACCTTAACCACACCAGATGGATCCCTAAGAGTAGCTAATGTTCAAGTCTTAGGAGTAGATGAAAGATTTTGGAAACTAGCACCAAACTTATCCCGGACACCTGTAGGTAGTTGGTTCAAGGATAAAGGTTTCCCTGTATGGAATAAGGAACAATTTTTTGTTAACGAAAGGCTAGGTGGGCGTCTGAAGATAAAAAGTGATGATAGATTAATTCTACGAATGGAGGAACCGAGTCTATTTTCAAAAGATGCGCCCCTGTCAGGTGAACGAGACAATAAGTTTGTTACGATGAATAAAAGTTTCGGCGCAAGTATTTCTCCAGAAGGTTTTGGAAATTTTGGACTTCAAGGGAATCAAAAGGAACCCCTCACACTTTTTGTCTCGCTGGAAGTCTTACAAAAGAAATTATTTCGATCTTTGGATGAAGTATCTGGAAGTACACAGTATGCAAATTTTTTACTTTTGGGATCGAATGGATTATCTGAGATTAAACTAGAAAATGCCAAGGAAGTTTTGAATAAAAGTTGGACGCTTACTGATGCAGGAATTGAGGTAAAAAAACTTAGGGATACCGAAGACTGGAGTGTAAGAACGCGGCAGGTTTTCCTTTCGGATGGCTTGGCAAAGCAGGCAAGTAAAATAAGTAAATATTCTACAGGTGTTTTAACATATTTAGTAAATGCGATTGGAAAAAAGTCTGACCGAAATGTGACTTCGCTTATACCCTATTCTATGATGAGTGCCGTGAATCCAGAAAGAGTCAATTTTCTAGGTATTGAATGGGAAAATCATCACATTGCTTTAAATCAATGGGCTGCGGATGATTTAAATGCATCGATCGGTGATTCTATAAGTGTGAGTTATTATACGGTCGGAGAGAGAAGAAAGCTGATCGAGTCATCTAAGACATTTGAATTGCGCAAAGTTCTTCCGATGCCAAATCCTGTGCCTGAAAAAGAACAGAGCGATTGGACACCCCGCTTTCCAGGTCTTTCTGATGCTGAATCCTGTGGAGAATGGGATACAGGTATACCCATTGTACATAAAGTAAGAGATCGTGATGAAGATTATTGGGATAAATTTAAAGGTTCGCCAAAGGGTTTTGTTTCTCTACAAGCGGGTCAGGAGATGTGGGGAAACCGTTGGGGTTCACTGACTGGGTTGAGGATTAACAGAAATGTATTATCCAAGGAAGAAATCGAAGAAAATTTACGTAAAAATTTGAGTGCTGAAGACGCTGGATTGGTATTGCGAGGTCTTCGTACGGATGCAATTGAATCTGCAGCGTCGCCCGTTGATTTTGGTCAGTTATTTATGGGCTTTAGTTTTTTTGTGATTGTAGCAGTTCTTGCCATAACCGCTATGCTTTTCACTTTTTCCCTGGAACAAAGGGGCCATCAAATTGGACTGCTTCGGGCAGTTGGTTGGAAAAGTTTTAAAATAAAAATTGTTTTTTGGGGAGAGGGTCTTTTGGCGGCAATTTTAGGTTCTGTCATTGGGGTATTTCTTGCATCTATTTATGGAAAAACGATTCTTGTTTTATTGAGTGGAAATTGGAGTGGGGCGGTTTCTGGAACAAGTTTTATTTATGATGCGACGGCTAATTCAATGATTACCGGAGGCTTGTCTTCTGCTACTATATGTTTTTTTGCCATGGCTTGGTCCACAAGGAAACAGATTAAGCGTAAGCCGGTAGAGCTACTAGTTTCAGAAAGTGGGGGGACTGGTAAGAATTTGTTTACTGTTGTCACAAAAAAACGATACCAGTGGGTTGGTTTTTTTTGTTTGATTTTGGCAGCTGTAACAGCGTGGTCAGTAGGGCTATCCAGCCATCAGGCATCCATGACTTTTTTCGGAGCAGGCGGTTTGTTACTTATTGGAGGTCTTTTTCTATTTCGATCTCAACTTGGAAATCCTCAGCGCAGGGATTCGAACTTGTCGGGTTTACCTCAACTTAATCGACGAAATTTAGGCAGAAGACCAGGGCGTAGCTTGGTTACTGTTGGTTCAATGGCTGCGGGTGCATTTTTAGTTGTAAGTACGGGTGCGTTTCGCAAAGCACCTATTGAGTCAATTCTGACTTTAGATTCAGGTACCGGAGGGTTTTCATACTGGGGAGAATCAGCATCTCCTATCTATGATGACTTGAATGAGGCAGAATCCATCGCACTGTTTGATTTAAATGAGAGCCTTTTGATCAAGTCAAAGATCATACCGCTACGTTTGCGTGATGGGGATGACGCAAGTTGTCTGAATTTAAATAAAGCGCTCCGTCCAAAAATCTATGGTGTGAAATTAAGTGATTTTGAAGAACGCTTTTCTTTTGCTGAAGGAAATTGGTCTAGTTTATCTCAAAACATTGGAGGAGGTGTAGTTCCCGCTTTGGTCGATCAAAATACTTTACTGTGGGCCCTAAAAATGGGTATAGGTGACAGACTAGAGTTTTTGGATGGAAAGGGGAAGGCTTTTGAGGTCGAATTAGTGGGAGCACTTAAGGGTTCAATGCTACAAGGATCCATATTTATTAAAGAGGGAGATTTTTTAGATAAATATAAACAACAAGGTGGATACAGAAGTTTTTTGATTAGTGGAAAAGCAGAAGATGCAAAGAAATTAGCGGTACATTTAGAGGATCGGATGTATCAGCAGGGAATGGAATTTAGAGGAACCAGAGAAAGGCTCATGGATTTGCAAAAGGTGGAGAATACTTATCTTTCAATATTCCAAGGTTTAGGTGGGCTTGGGATGTTAATTGGTACATGTGGTTTGGGGTTGGTTGTGGCTAGGAATTTGGTTGAACGAAGTCATGAATTTGCCCTTTTGGAAGCCGTAGGTTATAAACTTCGGATTTTACAAAAAAATGCTTTTTTCGAACATGTACAATTAGGGTTTTGGGGAATTATTTTGGGCTCAATTTCAGCGATTTTAGGAATCGCACCTGCCTTATTTGGAGGTGTTATTGATGCACCAAGTATCAGTTTCCTTTGGTTTTTCATAGCTCTTACCTTTCTGGCTTTTTTCTGGATAGGAGTAGCCGTTCTATTGACCTTAGGTAAAAGTCAGCTTCACATACTGAAAAATGAATAACTGTAGAACTCAAAACCCATGCAATCAATATCTGTGGAAATGTTTGATCACAATGGCTTGTATTTCAGTGGTCGGATGCTTTCATAGCAATCATTCTATTACACCCTTAGGTAATGGTGTCGAAGGTAAGGCTGAGACTCTAGTTATTCCTGCTTTAAGTAATGAAGCATGGATGGAGGAATTTTCTGAAGACTTTACTGAAGTGGAAGTCGATGCAGAACCCGAAAGTCTTTTTATATTAGATGGAGCTTACACGGTACAGATCGATCACAACGATCAAAAAAGTCTAAGGCTACCTGGTTCACCAATGGGTGATTTTGGCTTACTTTTTGGTCCAAGAATAAGGGATAAGGCACTGGAATTAAGATTTTCATTTTTCTCAACTAAAATGGGCCGAAGGATGCCTTCCATTGCCGCAGGCATTGGAGGAGTTCGTGGGTTTCGTTTGCGTATAAACCCAGCCGCTCGAAATTTAGTTTTATCTCTCGAGGAAAAAAGTCTCCATACTTTACCATTCTCGTGGTCTGGTGATCAATGGTGGTCTGTGCGCTTCCAGATTATTCCTAAGGATTTAGGTAATTCTACGCTCGTGAATTACAAACTTTGGCCAGCACAAGAGATAGAGCCAAGCAGTTGGTTGGTTAGCGAGAAATTTGATATCGAATATAAGGGCGGCAAGTGTGCTTTGTGGGGCTTTCCTTATGCCAGTACGCCAATCCTTTTCGACAATTTGAATATTCTTTCCAAGTAAATTAAATTCTAGTTCCATTATTAAAGTTCTCATTAATGATAGAGGACATTTGTAGTTTGCCTAAAAAGAAAGAGAATACTGTTAATAGCATGTCATTGGTTTACCAAAAAATTATTGTTTCTATTTTCCCTTTCTTTCTTTTGCTAAACTTAGGCTTTGCCGAGAATGAAAAGAAAGCTGCTTTTTTGGAAGAAGTTACACCTTTGCTCGAGGAGTACTGTTATGATTGTCATGGGGATGGAGCTAAGAAGGGTGAATTTGAGATGGATCAATTGATCGGTCAGGGTAATTTTCCAGAGAATAAAAAACAGTGGGATCGAGTGTGGAAGAACATCTACAATCGAAACATGCCGCCAGCCAATGCCCCACAGCCACAAAATGATGATATTTCTAAGATTTTATCATGGGTTGAGAAAGCATCCTTTCAATATTACGCCGAACAGATTGATCCTGGTCATGTGGTTTTAAGAAGGCTAAATCGCACGGAATACCAAAATACGGTTAAAGATCTGTTTCAAATCACAATCGATGCAAAGAGTTATTTTCCTGCTGATGATACAGGGTATGGTTTTGATACTATTGGAGAAGTGTTAACCCTTTCCCCTTTGCTTATGGAAAAATATTTAGACATGGCTGAAATAGTTATGGAAAAGACTCTGGGGCCGATTGATGATCAAGGAGAGAAGGTGAGGTTTCAAGCGAATGATATCGAAGGAGGAAATAAGCAGGGTCATTTTCGAGTAATGCCTTCACGGGGTAGTTTTATTATTTCTCATCAGTCTGAGTTTGGAGGCACTTATCAAGCAAAAGTATTCGCTTCCGCTAGCAGGGCGGGCGAAGAAATGGCCAAGATGCAAGTGAGGGTTAATGAGAAAGAAATAAAAACTTTTTCCATTGATTCGGAATATCCTGAAAAATCTGCTTATGTTTTTCAGTTTTCTGCAAAAAGTAACTCTAGTAATCAAATTGCGCTATCCTTTATAAATGATTTCTACGACCCCCAAAATAAAAACCTAAAATTGCGAGACCGAAATCTATATATTGAGGAAATTGAGATTTCTTTTCCAAAAGGAGTGCCTGCAGAGTTCCGTGAGTCGAGGTTTCGATTACTGGACGAATGGAAAACAAAGAAAATTGGGAATAGTCATGCAATAAATTCGTTAATAAAATGGCTTCCTCGTCTTTATCGGATGCCACTTAACGAGAAAGAGGAGGCAAGACACATAGCCTTTTACGAACAAATGATACGGAACGGGTTATCTCCAATTGAGGCCTTCAGGCAGGTTATCAAGACCGCACTGATCTCACCACGATTTATTTTTCGAGAAGAGAGACAAAGCCATGAGAAGAGTCTATCTGATTATAAGCGAATCGATGAATTTGCACTGGCCCATCGGATGTCATATTTTCTTTGGAGTTCAATTCCGGATGATAGTCTATGGCAATTGGCGGAAAGGGGAAAACTACGAGCGAATTTACGCAAGGAATTCAATCGTATGCTGTTTTGTGAAAAGATAAACGAATTCGTAAAAAACTTTTGCGGGCAATGGCTCCAACTGAGAGACTTGAATCTTGTAAATCCGAATCCAATTCAATTCCCAAAATTTACTCCTGATGTGCGAGCATCTATGATTCAGGAGACCGAGGAATTTTTTAAATTTTTACTAACCGAAAATTTACCCACGGATCTTCTATTGGGGGCAAATTTTTCCATGATTAATCAAGATCTTGCGAAGTACTATGGAATCGAAGGGGATTTTGATCAGAAATTCAGAAAAGTCGTATTTACGGGTAATGAATTAAAAAAACATGGAGGTTTGCTTACTCACGGCTCTATTTTAACAATAACTTCTAACCCGACTCGTACATCTCCGGTTAAGCGTGGCAAGTGGGTTTTGGATAACTTACTGGCAGCTCCACCCCGAGATCCACCTCCTGGAGCGGCAGAACTTGAGGTGCCTAATAAGGAAAGAGAGAACAAACTTACTCTTAGAGAACAAATGACTCAGCACTCCAAAAACCCTGCCTGTTATTCCTGCCATGCGAGTATGGACAATCTAGGTTATGCCATGGAGAATTTTAATCCTGTTGGAGAGTGGAGGGTGGAGGAGGATGGAGAACCTGTTGATGTTAGCGGTAAATTGAGCTCGGGTGAAAAATTTAACGGAGTTAAGGAACTGCAAATGTTTTTGAGAGATAATAAAAAAGCTGCGTTACATCGCTGCATAACTCAAAAGTTATTGGTTTATGGATTGGGACGGGGCCTTAGTTACAAAGATAGACTAACGATTGATGAAGTATTAGCCAGTTTTGCAAATGATCAAATTAACTTTGCTGATTTACTTTTTAAAATTATTGCAAGTAAACCATTTCAGTTTTCTAGATAAAAGTTTTTAATTAATTAGTCCTAAATCACTATTAATAAGTAATATACTTTATAATGAGTAACCACCTTTTCAGTCGAAGATCTATGCTTCGCGGCTTGGGAGTTTCCCTTGCTCTACCCTCTTTCGAATCTTTCGCAAGAGCGTCGACTGTAAATATTCCCTTGCGAATGGGTTTCACATACATTCCGAATGGGGTAATTATGGACGAGTGGCGCCCAAAGGCGACTGGAGCTCTAAAGGAATTACCCAAAAGCTTAAAACCTCTCCAGCAGTTCACCAAGGATTTTCAGGTTTTGAGTGGTTTAGATCACACCAAAGCTTATGCCAATGGAGACGGAGGGGGAGATCATGCAAGAGCCAATGCAACTTTTTTGACAGGATGCCAAGCCAAGAAAACGGCTGGTAAGGATATAAGTCTCGGTGTCTCAGTTGATCAAATTGCCGCTGGTGTCATGGGTGAACATACAAAGCTTCGTTCCTTGGAATTGAGTTGTGATGGTGTCAGGAGATCGGGGAAATGCGATTCTGGGTACAGTTGTGCTTATCAGTATAATTTATCATGGAAAACCGAATCTATGCCCATGGTACCGGAATCTAACCCACGGTTAGTATTTGAACGGTTATTTGGTAAATCAAATTCACCAGTCGATCGCAAAAATCAGCTTAAAAGAAGAGCAATAAATAAAAGTATTCTTGATTTTGCTTTTGAGGATGCAAAAAATTTACGAAAACGACTTGGCATTGTGGACCAAGAAAAACTGGACGAATATTTCTCGAGCGTACGGGAGTTAGAAAAAAGAATAGAGCGTGATGAAAAATCTCGGATTAATTTATCTAATCTAGAATATCCCGAAGGTATCCCTGGTAGCTATAAAGAACATTTACGAATCATGTTCGATATGAAGAGTCTTGCGTATCAAAGCGACTCCACCCGTGTTTGTTCATTCTTGTTGGCACACGACGGAAGCAATCGAAGTTTCCGTGATATTGGTGTTCCTGAAGGTCACCATTCACTTTCGCATCACAGGGAAGATCCCGAGAAAATTAAGAAACTTGCGAAGATAGATCATTTTTATTCTGAACAATTTGCTTATTTTTTAGAAAAAATTTCAAACATTCGCGAAATAGATGGGAGTCGGTTAATCGATCATTGTATGATCGTTTTGGGTAGCGGTATTAGTGATGGAAACCGTCACCGTCATTCAGATCTTCCTGTATTATTAGCTGGTGGGCAAGCGCATGGCTTAACTACTGGAAGGCATATTTCTTGTGGAAATGTGCCTATGACAAATCTATTTTTGGGGATTTTAAATAAGGCAGGGGTGAATGCCTCGCAAGTAGGGGATAGTACAGGTAAACTCATGAATCTCTAACTCATCAGCGAGCCTTCGATTGATAATAGATTAAAATACAGGTCGTTTCCCAACAAACTCTTGCCAAGTAGGGTCTAATTAAAATAAAAGGAGTTCTTGCCCATGTACTCCTTAAGTAAAGCATTTTTCTTTTCTCTAGGAACAATTTTGTTCTTAGTGCTATCGCTTTTTTGGATAGGGTTGGCTCTCGATTTTTCTGCTCTGGAAAATTTTATCGTTAATTTGTCGTATTCAAAGTTCGTGGGTTACACTATCCCGCAAATCATTGGAGCCGGTTGCGAAGATACTGTTGTAGAGCAGGTATTTCGATTGAAGATAATTTGCACTTTGATCGGGATTTCATACGGGTCTGTAATGTTATGGATAAGTAATTTAAAAACGAAAAAAGCTAAGTTACTTTGTCTTTACTATTCCATCGTTATTCCTTTGCTACTCGTCCTTGCATTAATTTGGTTCAAAATCATTTACGATGACCATATTCTTTCTTATGCAGATAAAATTGAGCTTTCTCAATTTTCAACTGTTGGCTTTATTATATCTATAATACTGATTCTTTTAAGTGTAAGAAAAGAGAAGTCAAAACTTGCAAAATCAGTTGCGGCAAAGTTACCTACTGTCGATGAATTAAAGACAGAAATTATAGATTCCTCGTCCGGCAAGTCTACCAATGTAGTTGATCCAGAAATCGATAAAGAGGGTAGTAATGATGACAATGCTTCATCCATAATTACTGACAAAAAGTCAGAGATTAAACCTGTCGAGGAAAAGAAAGCAGCAGTTTCAAAAGAGGTAGAAGAAATTAATCCTAAAGTGGATGCTGACTCGGGACCAGTTGATGAAGGAAGTGAAATTAAAAAAGAGCAAAAGACCGACGATGACTTAGCCCCACCCGCGCTTGATGAATTACCGCCTGAGTTAGCAGAGCTAAGGGAACAATCAGTACCAAAGGAGGAAACTGAGCTCTCTGATAAAGATGAGGAAATAGAAAAACCGGAGGAAGAAAAGTGAGAATTGCCCTAGGAATAACAAGTTTTATTGCAGTAGTTTTCATCTTATTTTTATTTGAGGGAATTTGTTTTCGAATGGTTGAGAAATATTCCTTAATGAGACTTGAAAGTAGTTGGGGTGCCAAAAATTCAGTAGATCTAAATAAATATCTCAAACTTCTTCCATTTAATCATTTTCAAAGTCCGCCAATTGATAATAGTGAAGTTGAGTTTTCGATCTTTCGGGCAATTGAGGAAGATAAATATGCCTGTAAAATTATGAGTTTTGGTAGGCCGCTAAGAGACCAGTTTATCGATTTTATTCAGGATAGTGAGCCAAATAGAAAGTCATTTGCGATAAAAGATGTTAAGCATATTCGTGGCTTAACATTACCTGGATTAAAAAGATTCCCCACTGATGAGGAAGTTGCTAAAGGTTGGGCGGGTAGGCAGCGAGATTCTATTGAATTTGCACATGCTGTTTTTGTGGATCTTAAGCCATTCACTGTTTCCAATACGGTTGATAGCAGATCTCAGTATGAGCAAAGGCACGAAGATTACCTTCTTGAGCAGGGTTTCGCGTGTTTATCCCTTCCTACTCGAAGTAAAGATATTCTCGTCAATGACTTGAGGATACTTAAAGAGAATTTTCCTGCAGTTGCAGAAAAAATCATTTGCAGAGCAACCGGAAGGGAAGCAGAAATACTCCTTGATGCATGCTCTGACCACCCGTTTTTAGTAAATATGTTGATTGTTCATTCTCCAAGTGGATTTAGTAGTGTTCCACAAGTAGAAAGTCCGCCATGGTTTTTTTGTAGTGTAGATAGAACTCAAATGGAAGATTATGTGCTTGTTGACGGATTATTAAAATGGATGAATGCAGTTAGGGATACAAAGTTTATCTACCCTTCTAAAATAGGTGGTCTTATGAGAGTAAGAAATAGTTACACCAGTCAAAATATTGATACATTCCATATTCCAATTCTAATGCAATGCATAGATTTTTATAAAAAGCTAGAAGAAGACAAAGCCCGTTCTTATGCACTTAAAAAATCTTTGGTTAATCAAGCCAAGAAAAATGTAGAAACCAAGCGTGCAAAAATCGATTCTGAGGGGGTAGATTCCTTAGGTATAAATTCTATTCAATCTGAATTATCTAGTTTGAAAATTACATCCAATTCTACTCAGTCCTTCGATTGCAAAATGGTTCGAGAATACAGGGATTTACATTTCGATGATCCTGGCGTAGCGCAGGCTAATAATAGAGACTTAGTATTAAAGATAGGTTTAAATTTCGAGCAAATGAACCCTGCTGTAATGCAGGAAGTTAAGCAGAAAGATCCTCTTTTCTTTCAATTTTATCAGTCGCTTAAGATTATAGAAAAATAATCCTACTTTAATAATTTTAACCTTTAAACAAACCGAGTTACTCCGGGGGTAGGGGGTGCAGGTACTTCGAGGGATTTATCCCAATCTAATGAAGAAGGCATTAAGTTTTCTTTTGAATTTAAAGCGTCCTTGTAAGTTATTTTTTGACCTGTGTAAGCTGCCATTCTGCCAAGAATCGCAACCATTGAACTATGTGCAGCTTTTTCGCCATCATTAAATGGCGATCCATTGCGAATTGATGCAAAAAGTTCATCATGCTCGGTCTGGTACATATCATTATTATCTCCCCTGTAGCGCCAGGAGTTATCGCCTGCAATTATTGTGTGTCGATTTTTGGCAGAACATGTGCCTTTGGTTCCAAATAATTCAACTTCATAACTTCCCACAGTGCCATTTTGCTGTCGTGAAAAATGATATCCTTTCGCACCATTTTCCCATTGATAAACACAGGCAAAGTGATCGTAAATATTTCCATATTTGTCTGGGTCATTGTAGACCTGTCTTCCACCAGAGCCTTCTGCATACAGGGGCAGTTGATCTCCCATTGCCCATTGCATCATGTCAATGCAGTGTACAGCTTGTTCTACAATTGAATCACCTGATAGCCATAAATGTGCGTTCCAATTTCGCATTTGTGCTTCTAAGTCACCCCAGCCATCTTCTCTCTTTTTCTTCCAAACTTCACCACCGTTATAGGTGCTATACATAGCCTGCACATCACCGAGTGCCCCGTCTAAAATCTTTCCAAAAACTTCTCTTTTAGGGTTATGGTGCCTCCAGCAAAAACCTGACATGAACCCTAGGTTTTTTTCTTTGGCTTTTTTTGCGAGTTCAATCACTTTGCGGACTCCAGGGGCATCCACCGCTACCGGTTTCTCAAAGAAGCAATGAACTCCTTTTTCTACAGCATATTCTAGATGTTGGGGTCTGAAGTTGGGAGGGGACGTCAAAATTACAACATCAACTCCTGAGTCGATAACTTTTTTGTATGCGTCGAATCCGGTAAATGTAGTTTCCGGTGTAACCTGATACTTATCACGACCCCGAGCTTTTAAAATGCGGCTTCTTAATTTAATACGATCTTCAAACAAGTCTCCAATTGCAGTGAGAGCAACATTTTCATCGGCCGCCATAGCTTGAGCAGCAGCTCCGCTTCCTCTTCCACCTATTCCTACAAGACCAACTTTTAAGGTTTTACTGCTGTTTTGAGCATTCGCTATGTGAGGAGACGATAGGATGGCACTTGCGGATAAAGCAGAACTGGCTTTAACAAAATTTCTTCTAGAATAACTATTTATTTCCATGGACATTAATTTGTAGACTTTATTCATAAAATGGAAGTGATTAATGCAGTTTTTTATAATTTTTTTCTGTCCTGCAGATATCATTCATCAAAAATAATAAGAACCATAGCTTGACAGAAAATTGATTCCGTATCTTCTCTTGGAAGATGAAAATTACTTTACATGTAATAGGTCTTTTATTGGCTTTGAGTCTTTTTGCCGAAAAGAAAGTTATCTTTATAGCAGGAAAGAAAAGTCACGGGTATTTTTCACATGAGCATATTGCTGGAAGTAAACTTCTATCAAAGCAACTTAATCTTGCGAATGTGGGTATCAAGTCCGTGGTGATTACAGATGATGGTTACCCCAAGGATCCAGCTATACTGGAAGATGCTGACGCGATTGTTGTATATTGCGATGGCGGAGGTCGTCACTTACTTAATCCACACTTGAAAGAATTCGACAAGTTGATGCGCAAAGGAATTGGACTTTCATGCATACATTACGGAGTGGAGGTACCCAAAGGTGCACCTGGGAATTATTTCCTAAAATGGATTGGTGGTTACTTTGAAACGAACTGGTCAGTGAATCCTCATTGGGTTGCAAGCTTTACTATATTTCCGAAGCATCAGGTCGCATCTGGTGTAGGCCCATTTTCAATAAATGATGAGTGGTATTATCATATGAGATTTCGAGAAGCTATGTCTGGAGTAACACCCATTTTATCATCCTTACCTTCCGAATCGACTCTTCGTAGAAAAGATGGCCCTCATAGCAATAATCCTGCGGTTCGTGATTCAGTCTTAAAAAGGAAGGAGGCACAACATGTAGCCTGGGTATACCAGCGGGGGAAAGACTATAACAATGGCCGTGGTTTTGGATTTACGGGTGGGCATAATCATGCCAACTGGGGCTCAGATAATTTTCGAAAATTGGTCTTAAATGGGATTGCATGGACTGCAAATGTTAACATTCCAGATTCAGGATTGAGCGCAGGTCAGGTAACGGTAAAGGACTTACAGTCTAATCAAGATTATCCTCCAACTGATCGTTGGAATGATGATCAAATTCAGTCTGCTTTGGATCGTTTTCAATAAATTTTTATTCGAGGTTCATTTTCCGCTTTCCATGCATTCAACATAGATTTGCTTTATTGAAAGAGTTTTTACATTGATCCATTGTGAATTTGACCTTTAATTAAAATTTGTCCTTTTGTTCCTAACCTAGGACAATCTGTTTTACCCTCCTTTTCATGAATAATAAGATACTTTGCGTAGATGATGAAGAATCCATTTTACGAGGATTTCAATTGAATCTGCGTAAAGATTTTGAGTTACATTTGGCCTCTGATGGCGTTGAAGGCTTGGAACTATTTGAGAAAGAAGGAGGTTTTGCTCTAGTTCTTTCGGATATGCGAATGCCCCGAATGAATGGAGCTGAAATGCTTGCAGAGATTAAAAAAAGAGATCACGAAGTTTCGACTATTTTACTTACCGGACATACTGATTTTGATTCAGCAATGGCAGCGGTCAACGATGGTAATGTATTTCGAATGCTTTCCAAGCCATGTCCTCCAGAGAGGCTCATTAAAGTCCTCAATGATGGATTAGAGCAGCATGATTTAGTAAAAAGTAAAAGAATTCTTTTAGATCAAACATTGCGTGGAGCCGTCGATGCCCTGGCAGAGTCTTTGTCCACAGCAAAGCCACTTTTTTTTGGCAGAGTTCAACGAGTCAGAAGAATGGCTAAGGAATTGGCCAACAAATTAAATATTCCTCATGCATGGCGTGTAGATGTTGCAGCCGTATTTTCTCAATTGGCTTATTTGGCCTTACCTGAAAATGTCACGGAAGATGTTTATTACAGAAAAGATTTGAATAAGGAGATTAAGGCACTTTTAGCAAAGTTTCCCGAGGATACTAGAAATATTCTCGATAAGATCCCAGGTCTGGAAGAAATAGGAGAAGTCCTTAAGAGCGTAGATATTCAGTACCGTTTTGAAGAGGAAAAGGAAGATGGTGTTCGTATTGCTGCATCTATTCTCAAAGTTGCCTTAGATTTCGACTACTATGAAGAACAAGGTTATAACAGAAGCCTGATTGTAAGTACCCTTAAAGAGCGCACAAAGGACTATGATCCCAAGGTAACAAAATCTTTATCAGATCTGATCGTGATTGCTGCCGAAACTTCCTCTCTTCAGGAAATAAAGATTGAGGATATTGATATTGGTATGAGGTTGTCTCAAGAACTCAGGCTGGACGACGGCTTTCTAATCGCGGCGGCAGGCACAGATGTTGACCGACAATTACTTAAAGTTATCCGGAACTATAATTCCTGTTACGCGGAGAGCCCTTTTCCTAGCAAGGTTCAGGTTATTGTTCCTGCAAGTCTTCTTAAATAATTTGAACTATGTTTACCTGACGTGAGAGTACGAACCTACATCGTGCTGCTCACCAGTGGCAGTTTAATAGGTGCCTTATGCATAGCTTTATTTGGCTGGCTTACTTTTAGTGGGCTTAACGAGGCAACAGATGAATTAGAAAAAGAAGCACAAAAATCAGGAATTTCGTCCGACGAGCTCTCTGATGTAATGGCATTTCTTACTACTACAAGAAGTATCTTCATAACTATGGAAATTTACCCGGAAAATTTTTCTGGTGTTTTCAGTATTGCATATGATGCAATTACCTTAGCAAAAGAAGGAGCAAACCAACTTTCCGACAAATATTACGAAAATTATCCTGATGAAATCCTAATTCCAATTTCAACAGCAATTCGAGAACTTGAAGATTCAATTTCTGAAATGCAAAAAGTGCCACCTTTTCAAAATGACAGTGACTGGGCGACAAGGAATTTATTAGCAAGAAAAAATTATGATTCAACAAGAGAAAAACTTAAAAACAACTTGGATGATCTTGAGATCAAAGCTCTAGGAAACCTGAATAAAGCTAATCAAGCTTTATCCATCAAGTGGCAGGAGCTCGAAGACCGTGAGCAAACCAGTCGATTTTCTCTTATTTTTGTTATCATTGTTTATTTTATACTCATTATAGTTCTTGCCTTCATAACATACCGGAGTTTTGCCCGACCCATATCCCGTCTTGAGGAGGCAGCAACAAGGTCAATCGAAATGAATCAACCTTTCAATTCTCCTCAAATAGGACCCATAGAAGTTAAATCTTTAACAAGAAGATTGCAGGGCTTAATTATTGGCTTGGAGTCGACGGTAAAGAAAAGAACTTCTGCACTCGTAAAAAAAACCGATGAATTAAAGCTCGAAATCACTCAACGTAAGGAGCTTGAAACTCAGCTTGTCCATGCCCAGAAAATGGAAGCTGTCGGACAATTAGCTTCAGGAATTGCCCATGAAATTAATTCTCCCTCGCAGTTTGCAAATGATAATATTTTATTTTTGAAGGAAGCCGTCGAAGGTTTTATTTCTAAACTTACGGGTTCAGAAAATGCTCCTGATGACAAAGAGCTTTCTTTTTTGAAGGAAAATGCGCCTGACGCAGTTCAACAAGCTCAAGAGGGAATTTCCAGGATTACCACTATCGTAAAGTCGATGAAAAATTTTGCTTATAGGGATGCGGAATCAGCAAAAAAACCCAACGACTTAAATCAGGCAATTAAGTCCACTATTGTAGTTGCAACTAATGAATGGAAATACCACGCAGATGTCGTTACTAATTTAGATGAAACCTTACAGATGGTACCCTGTAATGTAGGTGAAATTAATCAGGTTGTTTTGAACCTTGTGGTTAATGGGGCGCATGCAATTAGGGACCGTTTTGAATCAAAAGGGAAAGGAGAAATTACGATTACCACTAAGCATTATCCTTCAGATGATTGTGTCGTAATTTCGATTACTGATAATGGTGGAGGTATTCCCCTTAAGGTACAGGAAAGAATATTTGAACCATTTTTTACCACTAAAGAAGTTGGAGTCGGCACAGGTCAAGGGTTAGCAATAGCCCACAGCGTGATTGTTAAATCGCATAATGGGCAGATATGGTTTCAAAGCGTTGAGGGGGAGGGCACTACCTTTTATATTAAATTGCCTATGACTCAAACTTGAGCTCATTTTATGATGAGACTCATATTATTCTTCTTTTGTTTTTTTCATTTTTCATGTTCGGATGGTGAAATAGAGCATTCTGGGAAAAAAAAATTAAATTCAACTAAGCCTTTTCCAATAACTCAAAATAAGGAATTTTCGGCAGCTGATCTTAAGATATTAAACAGAAAAGAATTTCAGAAGAAATTTGTTAAGATTAATCCGGGTGAATTTATGATGGGGAGTTCTCTTAAAGAAAAAGGACGTTCTATAGATGAATTAAAGCACAAGGTTATCTTGACTAAACCATTTTATATTTCAAAGTTTGAAACTACTATTCAAGAGTGGAATGAGTTGGCGGTAGGTTTAACGCAATATAATTCGTTTACAATTACCCCAAATGAACAAAGTGTAATACTTGCCCTTTACGGAAAACTTAAAAGTAATAAAACTTTTAAGAATCAACTTTCGGATTCTCTTAAGAGCCAACTCGAAGCACTTTTAGCCGAACAGCCAAACTCTAATATTATGGGACTGCTGGAGCTAATTGAAATTATAGATTATTGGAGAAAAGCCCCTGAAAATTTTAAAAAAGGAGTTGCTCATTCCTTAAATTTCAAAATTGCAGAATTTTCACAGATTCTGGATTCCCTGCTTGGAAACCAAAATCAACTTCCTGTAAATAATGTTTCGTATACACAAGCCACAGCTTATTGTCATAATTTAACAAACAAAGCCTATGCCCAAGGCCTATTACCAAAAAATATGCTATATCGCTTACCAACGGAAGCTGAGTGGGAATATGCATGCCGTGCAGGAAATTTGGGGTCTTGTGGTCTAGGCGATGGAACCACACTGTCAGGCTTAAACGCAAATTTAGACGGTGGTTTGAAAGAGTATATTATTGGTTCCGATACAACATTGATTAACCGTGGCAAATTAATACCTGTGACAAGTAGGTTTACAAGATTTGAACCTAATAAGTGGGGTATTTATGATATGCATGGAAGTGTTATGGAATGGTGTTATGATTTTTATACTGCCTACAACGAAGGAGTGAGTATAAATCCTATTGGTCCAATAAGAGGAACACGTCGAGTGTTAAGAGGAGGAAGCTTTTATAGAACAGCATTTGAGTGCAGGTCAGCAAACCGAGAGAGTTCGGATGCCACATGGCGTGGCTCAGAGATTGGATTTCGGGTGCTTTTAGGCTACCCAGTACGCTGATGAATTAATTAGTTGATTGGTTGCAAGTCACTAACCATGACTCTTGCTATATTACTTGGTAGAGAAAAGACGGTAACTCGGTCCACTCTTGCAATGTTAATTCCAATACACTTTCCTTCCACATCAAATAATGGTCCTCCCATCGCTTCTTTGGGTAGTGGTAAGTCGTGCTGTATTATCATCGGGAAATTGTCTTTTCGCTTAGAGACAGGCCCACTCATCTGTAAATTCCGGTTAAATAAATCGAAAGTAACGGATCGGTGACCTAGAGTAATGTTGTAATCTTCGGTCTTCTTTTTTCTTAATATTTGTATCTTTACAACATCACCTGGATCTTTCTTCCCAACAAGATCAACTACTTGATCTCTAAACTTGACGGATCTACGGTCAACTTTTTGGATGATATCACCCTGTCTTAATCCTGCTTTATCAGCGGCTGCCTGTGGTACAACTTCAGTAATACGAATACCCTTAGCACTTTCGTTCCCAAGAATTACACCCATTACGCCACCTTCTCTACCAATCTCGCGTGGATTAGCACTAGAGATACCAACTCTTATTTCACTCAATTCTCTGTAAGCCGAAAGAACCCACGAAATATTATTTGTGGAATTAGTTTCACTCCATATCACATGAGGAAAGTCAGTTCGGTCTGAAATAATTTGATAGAGTGCAAGATCGAGAATTTCATTCCGCTTTTTAATTTTTAGTTTAAAAATTTCTCCATTGGCTAATGTTGCCTCTCTGGCTCCTACGCACGAACTAGCTTTTGTAAGGATATGCCCTTGAGGAGTTACAATTGCTCCCATAGCGATAAGTTTGTTGTTTCGGGTTAATTTTGCGGTCGTTGACAAGGCTATTTCCCGTGCATCCCCAAATGCAAACTGCGTATTGGTCCCGTTAAGTCTATATTTTTTCGGGAGAGACTCTTTTGTGGCATTTTGTTCTCCCCGGCAAATTTGATATTGAGAAGCAAATAATAATAGGATACTTAAGATTTTAATCGTCATTAGTCATCTTCAGGTCGCACTCCTAATTTTACCTTAACGGCTGATTGTGAGCCATTTCGCTGATATAATATGTTGGCTTCTTGGCCTGGTTCAAGAGATGAAATTAGAATAATAAATTCTTCCCTCGAATCTAGTGGTTCATTATTAACCTCAAGTAAAATATCGTTTATGGACATTCCTGCTTTTTCTGCTGCTGTGCCTTCATAGACTTCTCGAATCATAATACCCGATTCAGTTTCTTCGCAGGAAACTCCAAAAAAACCACCCTCTTGCATGGTTTCATAAGTGACAAGAGGCTTTTCTTTAAAAAAAGCCCAATTAGCATGAAATGCTTCTATTGGAACATGAAAATTTTGATCAGGTTTTTGAGATACACGACTGTGGATGGCAATCAGTTTTCCATCAAAATTAAATAAAGGACCACCTGAATCACCGCCTAAGAGGCGACTGTCTGTCTGCATTGTTTCGTTTTTCTTTGCAATAATTCTCCCAATCCTCACAACAATTCCTCTTTTTTCGTCAAAGCCGCCAGGATGGCCCAATCCGAAGCACCAGTTTCCGATTTCCGATTTATTTTTTGCTGCAATATCTATGTAGGGCCAGGGGCCCTTTTGGGTAATTTTAAGCATTCCGGCATCAGAAATTTCTGAACCACCCAAGGTAATTGCAGGAGCACTTTTGCCATTAGGCAACCTAACCCTCATCTTTTTCCCGGTATTTCCGATGACATGAGCAGCGGATAAGACGAGCCCATCTTCTGAAACGATTATACCACTACCTGCCCCGTCCCCCGCTTCGATTGAAACTAACGCCTTTTGAACCTCGGGCAGGAGGAGGTTGAGTCTTTTCTGTATGGAGATTAAATCAGATCTGTTTTCTGGGGATTTTTTATTCCAAGCTTCTGTGCTGACAATATCAGCCCAAACAAATGATGATAACAGGAAAAATATGTATGAAACAGCTTTCACTCTCTAAACAAAGTCACGAAAGAAGTATTTCGCAAATCGTAAAATCATAATGTTAAAAATACTTTTGGATAGTTTGAAGAAGTCTTTTTACAGAGTTCGAGGATTTGCTTGTTTTAGATATATAGTAAGGCAATTCTTTGGTGCTCAGATATTGCTTAGAATACAATCCACTTGGATCCTCGAAATGCTGATGCCCGATAATTATATCTGGTAGGTATTGAGTTGCGTTGCTTTTTGCAATAATTGAAATGGTTTCGTTGGTGTTGGATAGTTTCTTAAAATTAGACTCTATTTTAATACCTTCACGGTTCGAGAACGCATCTGTTGCATGAGAAAGCTTTTCCTTGATTTCCGGATTTGCATAAAGGTTTATTGTCTGGGTCGATTGCCATGGGTCGCCAACAAAAGGAATAAAACTATCTTTATCAGGAAAAATATGACCACGATTTGGAGCCGTAAGGAAGCGGGTAATCGCTAATGCATTCCAGGGTTTAGGAATATCTTTACCTATCAAGCAAATCGCGGGAAGGGTAGAGTTTTTGTTTACGGGGGAGTTTTCGATATTAGTGTATTTGCCCAGAACGAATCGTTCTATAAATTTTTCGGACTGTAAATTTACTATGGAAGGTTCGTTACCAGTCACAATTAACATGATGCTAGACTGGGCATCTTTTTTATTTAGTAAAAAGTCTGATATTTCTTCAATTGTTAAAAAAGCTGTCGTACAGCCAATCCCGGTTTCTTTGTAAAATGATTGGATCGCATTTCGGAAAATTGGTTGCAGTTTTTTTTCACAAATAACCTGTAAAGTTTGCTGATTTTTGACTTCAGGTGATTCCGAAAGTTTATTCCATACAACCAGCATTGATGCCAGAACAAACATTGAAAGTAATGACAAAGTTACTCCAGTATATTTCGGTGTTTTGAAAACTTTATTGAAGTTTTGCATTAAACATAAGTTAAAATTTTGGGTGAGATATGGTCACCACAATTTATACTTCACTATTTACACTATAATCCCAAAATCGATGAATCTTTGAATTCTTTAGGTGGTATAACCATTGACCTTCCGAATGCTTATAAAAAAATGGGTATAACTCTTTTGAAGTAAAAAGCCAGCCATGTTCATTGTCATAAAGCCAAAGTGAATCTTTGGTGTTTGAATTAATATACATCCATTTGAGGTGAGAATGATAGATCCATGAATTATTCGAAGTAGTGTAGAAAAGTCCAAACCACTCTGAATTAAACCATGAATTTCCTTGATCACTTATTCCGTTGGCATCAAAAAAAGATATAACTGATATGCTTTCATTTGATTCCACATTTAAATGTAAGATAAAAGGAGGGGTGGAGTTCCCATTATAACCTGGGTTTCGGTAACCAGTTATTTCAATCTTGTAATTCCCTGGTTTTGGAATGATTCCGGATAATTCGCCGACTCCGTAGGTAAGTTTGGAATTTATGCCTGCTGGTAGTCCGGTAATTTCAAAACTTTGTGCTGAATATGGAGACGTAAAAAATTCATAATCTAGGCTTTCCCCAACTTTTAGTGTAATCGAATTTTCGCTTTTGGAATACACTTGCGTGGTTGCACCAGAAAGTGCGTGGGTAGTTATTGTGCTAGCAGTTACAGGGGCCCAAGTATGAATGGATTTTATCAAGCTTGGAATAGGTTTTATCAAAAGTGTAGAAATTTTGATAATTTTAGAAGTAAAAGTACGGGACTCTGCAAGAAGAATTAGGGTAAGAAAAAGGCGTAGATTTTTCATATTAGTTGCATCCACACCCACCACCACCGACTCCCCGACCACCCCTAGAACCTTCTCTGGAAAAGTAAGCATGGTCATCCATTTTTAATGATAGTGGATCGCGGTCTGCTTTCATGACATAATCTGCCAGATGGTATCTTTCCATAGGACTAACAGAAATTTTTGGAGAACACCCACTATTTAAAACTAGAATAAGCCAGAAGAAATTAATTAATGTTTTCATAGGAAAGATATTTATAAAACTTATTACTAACAAGCGAAGATTCAAGCGATTGTATACATCCTTCGGTATCCCATTCTGAATTAATCATTCGAAAGCCACCATCTTTGCCGATTAGTAGGCAGGCTGTTGAGATTATCCCTGATTTTAGGCAACTTGAGCTTATTACAGATGCACTGAGTTCAGAATAGATCGTAGGGTATCCAGTGCGGTGGTCAATGGTATGACCATAGCGATTGCCGTTTAATTTAAAAAACTTTCTATAATTACCAGAACTGGCCAAAGCTTTATTTTCGAGATGAATTATATGAACCGGATTTTCGCCACCCCCCAACATTTCAATACCTATATTCCATAGGGTGTCGGTGCCTGCCTTGCCTGCGGTATAAATATCTCCCCCGAAATCAATGAGGAAGTTTGCACAATCTTGATCTTTCAAAATTAATGCGACCTGATCGACTGCAAATTCTTTTCCAAAACCTCCAAAGTCGAGGCCCATTCCTGCTATGGGTAAATAAATTTCGTCATCCGTATATTTAACTTCCATCCAGTTCACCAAATCGCGGGCTTTCCTAATTTGGGACTCATGAGGCACTTGATTTGTAGCTTTAGCTTGCTGCCATAATTTAGTAAGTGGGAGGCAACTTGGATCGATTGTCTGTTTACTTTGGAAGAATGTAAAAGACGCAATACGAAGTAAATGAATGTCTTTTTGAGAAAGCTTAACAGAATTTTTTCCGGCAGATTGGTTTACTTGAGATATCCAACTATTTGGAAGGTATCGAGAATAACGAGCTTCAAATTCGCTAACCCAAGAGACAACTTCTTTGCTTAACAATTGGTAGTCGAAAGATTCTGGATATGGGAATTTAACTTTACAGGATGTCCCGAAGGCATAAAAGGAAAGAACTTTCATGTCTCTTTCTCTGTATAAAGAAAAAGCTTTTTCTGTGTTCTCTGTTAATAAGCCCATTGTAAACCAACAGTAAAAATATTTGCGTTTGGATAAACTCTTGAATCAGTTATTTTGTCCTTTCCATCGGTTAAATATCGATCATACCCTGCTTCAATTTGTAAGTCTTCTGACACAAAATGCGTTACTTTAAAGCCAAAAGTTTGAGAGCTAAAAGAAGATAAACGATGGTCTGCAGAATAAAAAGGTCCATTACTGGAATCAGGTAAAATTATATATGACTGTAGGGCTCTTACCCGAGGATCATAAAAAGAGGTTTGGTTCTGGTGGTAAAATCGATAACGGGCAGCCCATAACCATTTATCTCCAATTCTCTTATTGGTTTCGAATTCTATCGTATGTCCCTCTAAATCATAGTCATCTAAAAAATAGCGGTAATTTATATGCATTCCTGCTTTTAAGGTTTCCGTATATCTCGATAGCTCTGAAAACAGTACGAAAATTTTTCTTTTAGCAGGACGATTTTCAGGTTCAGCATTAATAATTGGTCCTATATCAACAGGTACTTGCTTATACGGGTCATTGAGGTAACCACGAGGCCATGAGTAAGATAAATTAAAGGCAACGGTCGTGAATTTATCCAAGATTCTGCTTAGTCCGAGTGAGAAAGTGGGCGTTTTCTTGCTGACAAAAACACCTATAGAATTCTTTACGGAATCATCTTCTAAAGAAATACCGGAATTAACAATGAAGGTTTCTGCTGCCATTTTGTATGCGTATTGAAAGGCATAACTTCTAGATAAATAGTCAGGTTCATCACTTATTCCATATTCTAGTGAAAAGTCATGTTTGTCGTTTTTTTTATTAACTGTGAACAAGCCAGCCTTTCTCACTTCTTCAGGTACCAGTGTGAGCCATGAATTAATAGAATCGCTTTCTTCGGGTGGTCTGCCGTTTGGAGTAGCCCCTGACCAAGCATCGATAGTCCCTAGAAATTCAAAGGACCAATCTTGATCTAATTCAATCTCAGTCTCTGCGTACCAAGACCTTACCTCCACCCGATCGTCGTCTTCAATCCATTCCCGGTATTTTCCGCGAAGGTAGTTTTGCCCCCATACAGATACCTCTGTTAAACGAAGCAACACCAATAGAAGGGGTAAGGACAAAATCTTCACTTTATATTATTCCATCTACAAATCCTTTATCGTCAAGATTAGCTTTTCAAATTTTGTTCTCAATATTCAGTTTATTGAGCCAATAATTGCTGAATTTTATAGGTATCTGTAGAGCAATTTCCCTTTGTCACAAGATTTACCACAAGGTTATCTTTCTTTCTATAAGTATCAGAGGAATCTTGATTCAGATTCGAGAACAGAGTAAAGATGAGGATGTGATTAAATCCACAGCCATTGACAATACCAAGTCATTTTTAGAAATTAAAGATCTTAGAAAAAGTTATCCATTGGGAACGGGTAATTCTCACTTCGTTGTTGATGTAAAAAACTTTACCTTAGATCCTGGCTCCCAGCTTGCAATTCACGGGCCAAGTGGTGCAGGTAAAAGTACTTTTCTAAATCTTATTGCAGGAATTATAAAACCAGATACCGGATCTATTCGGATTGGTAATTTAGAAATGACAACCCTTTCAGAGCCTGAGAGAGACTTGGCGAGAGCACAGGATATTGGTTATGTTTTCCAATCATTTCACCTACTTCAAGGCTGTAGCGCTCTGGATAATTTATTGGTTGCCATGGCTATGAACGGGAAGGTCGATAGGAAGCGTGCCCGTGAGCTACTTTCATTGGTTGGTATAAAAGAAAAAGAGAATTCTTTACCTTCTGAATTATCTATTGGCCAGCAACAACGAGTGTGTCTTGCCCGTGCACTATCAAATAATCCGAAATTAATGCTCGCAGATGAACCTACTGGGAACCTTGATTCTGCAAATGCAAGTCGCTCGATTGAGTTATTACGATCTTTGTGTGAGCAAAATAATTGTACCTTGTTAGTTGTTAGTCATGATGAAAAGATAATTAATCGTTTTGAAAAATCGGTGGATTGGAAAGAAATTAGTGATGTAAATAATTTAAATGATTAATCTTAATTCACGAATAGGGCTGATTTTCTTTTTAGCGATAAAAGGTTTTCGCCAGCACATGTTTGGTTCCGTGGTTGGGGCTTTTTCCATTGCCCTGGCAGGAGGCTTATTCCTGAGCACATTAAAAATTCAGGAACAATCACAAACTTCTTTCAATAATGCGAGTGGTGGTTTTGATGGAGTTTTAGGTGCTCGAGGATCAAAATTACAACTTATTTTGAATGCACTTTTTCATATGGATTCCTCACCGGGTAATCTTTCCTGGGAACAGTATGAATTAATCAAGAAAACTCCAGGAGTGAAAGAAGCCTACCCAATTGCTGTCGGTGATAATTACTTTGGATATAGGTTGGTCGGTACGGATCCTGAACTTTTTTATAAGCATGAATGGAAGAAGGGGCGTAAATATAATTTAAACAAAGGGCGAATCTTCTCGGCTACTGCAAAAGAAGCGTTGGTTGGATCTTTTGTTGCAAAAAAATTAGGGCTAAAAATTGGCGACCGATTTCAGCCCTATCATGGTTTGAATTTTAAAGAGGGAACCCAGCACAAGGATGTTTATGTCGTGGTTGGCTTACTGGAAGCAACTGGAACTCCGAGCGATAAGGTAATTTGGGTCCCAATTAAGGGCATTCAGATGATGGAAGGGCATGATCAAGCGATGTCTCAGTCTGTTAGTGCGGTACTTCTATCGCTACGTGGTGCTGCGGGTTTTAGTTTAGAAATGAAATATAATAAACAGGGTAACCAGGCTACTCTGGCTTGGCCGGTGGTAGCAACTTTAGCTTCTTTTTTTCAAAAAATGGGATGGTTTCGGGGTGTTCTTGAAGTGATCTCATATTCTATCGGTCTGATAGGCTTACTCATGGTAGCTTCCACTATGAGATCTTCTATGCATGAAAGAAAGCGGGACTTCGCAATATTACGCATCATAGGCTCTAGCAGAGCTGTTGTGATGGGGGTAATTCTAGGTCATACTTTTATTATCTCTATGATTGGTGTATGCGGGGCTGTCTTGGTTATGCTGGCTATAGGTGCGGTAACCCAAAAAATAATACTGGAAGAGACAGGTGTTTTGATCGAAATAATGAACTTTCAGCAACATGATATTTTCGTTTTGGTAAGTATAGTCGTGGTGGGCATGCTCGGCGGACTTTGGTCGGCAATTCATGTTTATCGCTCAGACCTGGCCAAAAATCTCCAACCTGTTTCCTGATTTTTCTACAATTATTCGAACCTGTCTTACTATCCTGAACCTTTTACCTATGAAAATTTTCACAAAGATACATTGGGTGATTTCTGTTGTTACTGCTTTTACTTTAACCATTGGTTGTAGTGAACCCTCTGTTTCCAATGATGAGGACTTGGTTGGGGATATTATTGGTGATCCGATTCTCGGTATAAGCGAAGAAAGTGATATACCTGCAGGAGCAGATGTGAATGATTCAAGGGAAGGCAGTGTTGAAAGCAACTCAACATTAGCAAATGAAACTATTATTGAGGAAGGATTCGTTATAAAAGGGAAGCCCTCACCCAAGGATCAAAATATCACAAACGAACCCATAGTTTCCAACCTGCCACCCTTAGATGAGGGGAGCGAATATAGTCCTCTTGCCTTTAGGGATATGATGAATTTCGAATATCTTGTTGAATGGGAAAAGGATGGCCAGGAATTTGATTTCTCAGCTTATGCTCAAAGAGTACCAAAGAGATTACGGGATAAATCAGGAGAAAAGATTGCAATAGAGGGTTTCATGATACCCACAATTGTTGATGAAAATAATGAAGTTAAAGAATTTCTTCTTTTACCCGATCAAATGAGTTGTTGCTTTGGGCAAGCACCTGAAGCAAACGGATGGGTAGTCGTAAGTGCCACCATGGGAGTTGAAGTTATGATGGACAGAATTATCCGGGTAACTGGAGACTTTGCCGTGGAAGAAAGATGGGACGAAGAATTTTTTGTTGGCCTTTACCACATGACCTGTAATGAAATTACTGGTCCTGCATTGTAGGCTGTACTAGGTTACTTTTTATTCGATTCGGCTTTCTTTTTATCCTCTTTTTCTCCGACGGTTAATTTGATCATGTGATCTGGATCTTCTACGGATCCATTACTGGAAGAAGATCCTCGTTTAATCTTATCTACATTTTCCATTCCTTCAATAACCTGACCCCAAACGGTGTACTGATTATCGAGAAACTCGGAAGGTTCAAAGCAAATAAAGAATTGGCTATTAGCACTATTCGGACTTGCAGCTCTAGCCATTGAGCAAGTACCACGAACATGATTCTTATCGTTAAACTCTTCCTTGAGGTCGGGTAAATCAGAACCTCCAGTTCCGGCACGGCCAGCACTGAAGTCTTTTTTGTTACCAAATTCAATATCTCCAGTCTGTGCCATGAATCCATCAATTACTCGATGAAACGCAACTCCATCATATTTTCCTTCCCGGGCAAGTTTAGTAATTCTTTCGACATGCTTAGGGGCAACATCTGGAAACAGTTCGATGACAACTGGTCCGTCTTTGAGTTCGATGGTTAGAATGTTTTCTGGCTTAGGCTTAGCTTCTGTCATAGCAAGTGGAAGCAAGAGCAGGAAAAATGCAAAATACTTCTTCATGGATATAATATTTTTATTTAAAGGTTGAGAAAAGCCCTTTTTAACGAATGAAAGTTCTTTCGTCGAGTGGAAAGGATCGTTTAAGTAATCTGATAGAAGCCAGATTTAAGTATTCTTAAATCAATTGTGTGATAGGTTGGCCTTTGTCTGATAAAGTAAACGGACGACGAGTGGGGGAATATATGATTTCATCTAGAGGTAAGCCCAAAGTGTAGGCAATAGTAGCGTTGAGATCGGGGATTTCTACCTTTTGATCAATTACTTCCCTTCCTTCCTTATCAGTTTTGCCCCAAACCTGCCCACCTTTGATTCCTCCGCCTGCCAGCATGCAAGAGAAAGCCTTGGGGTAATGGTCGCGACCTTCATTTACATTGATATTTGGAGTTCTGCCAAATTCGGTGGCAAGAACTACGAGCGTTTCTTCAAGTAAACCACGCTTCGAGAGATCATCCAATAGTGCGGATAGAGCTTGGTCCAGAATAGAGCACCTTTCAGGTACCCGAGAAAAATTGTTTTGATGGGTATCCCAACCGCCCAACTGTACTTCCACAAAGCGTACCTGTCTTTCAACCAATCTTCTGGCGAGAAGAACACCCTGACCAAAGTTATCTGAGCCATAAGACTCTCTGGTGGATTCGGATTCATCTTTTAAATCAAATGCCTTAAGGTCATTGCTCTCCATTAAGCGAACGGCATCGTCATACATATCTCTGTATGCGTTCACTTTCTCCAAGTTATATTTTTTGGTGAATGATCGATCCAGTCTTTGTGAGAGATCAAGTCCCTGCTCGAATTTTTCTTCGGTCATCCCCCAAAGTCTTTTTACATTTTTAAGTCCTTCACTTGGATTTCCAACTGCAAGCGGTTGGTGTGATGTGGAAAGAAAGCCAGAAAGGGGATGCCTACTTCCACCACCTACAACAACAGCACCGGGCAGGGTAGGGTTAAAGCGGCCATCAAGACGGGTCATCCATGCACCCATGCTTGGATGTACGATGGTGGCTCTTTGGGCATAACTGGTATGCATGAAATAATTACCTTGCTGGTGAGCACCTTTGGTGGAAGTCATTCCTCTTAGTACTGCTATCTTCTCGGCATGGTTAGCTAGCAACGGGAGATTATCGGCTAATTGGATGCCATCGGCATTCGTTTTGATTGTTTGAGTGGGTCCACCAGTTTCAGTTCCTGATTTGGGATCAAATGTGTCCAAGTGGGTCATTCCTCCCGACATGTACAGGTAAATTACATTCTTGGCCTTAGGAGCATGATTTAGTGGTCGATTTAGGCCAAGCCCAGCTCCATTGAGAGAGCTATGTGACGCCCAAGGCAGTATGCTTACTCCAAGGAAGCTTTTGGCAGCTAAGGAAACAAATCTTCTACGATTCATTTCATCAGAAAAAAGGGAAGAATTCATATTCATGATAATTAGGTTTTGGAATTTACTGCACGAAAGAGAACTGACGGGTATTAATCAAAGACCAAGCGATTGCGAAATATTCACGGTTACGATTAAATTTCTCCCAAGCGAGTTTCTTTTCGATTTGTTTTTTTAAGGTTCTCTTTTTCTCTTTGGATAAGTGTTTGGGGATTTTTTGATTTACATCAAATAGATTAGTCGCCGCTGGTGAAAGTTCTGCCATACACATTTTTAATTCATCAGATGTCGGTTCCCGATTCAGAATTGAGAGGAATAAAACTTTAATTTTCCCCTGTGGATTCATTGCTTCAGAAAGCTTTTTCATAAGGGGGGATTCTTTATTAAACAAAGCCCCGTAGAATGTACCGTTTAATAGAGTGAGAGCCTGGGTAACGGAAGCGTGCTTGTTTGCATTATCTGCAATTTCTCGATCTGACTGACCAAATTCTTGGAGGAAATGACCAGGCTGTGCAGGGGTTTGTAATTCCGATGCTCTGTATATCTGACTGCTAAAGCCTTTCCATCGTTCATTTTTGCTGTAGGTGTTTCCGCTATTTCCGTAGAGAGACTTAACTTCAAAGTCAGGACCCATAATCAATTTGGCAAAAACAGTGCGCTGTTGATTTCTAGCTTTACCATATTCCCTTCTGAGTCGGGCGACGGCTTCTCTGTCATCTGCCTCCTGTGCCTCTCGTAGTTGCTTCTGAAGATCTTCCATTTCGTCATTGATCTCTTTGCTAGCCTTAGCTCCTTTTTTGGCGAGTTTGGTAAGTTTTTCTCCGTTGAGAGATTCAATTTCTTCCTGATATTGCTTAAAGCGTTCCAGTCTTTGGTCGATTACTTTTGCATTCTGTTTTCTTTCATCTGAGTCGGGGATGGATAAGGCAACAAGAGAGTCCCATATTTGCTCCGCCGACATTCTTTCGAGAATGGGGGCTTCAAAATAGTAAGGTGTTTCAATATTTGGAATATAATCAGGAGCAGCATGCTCGAATGCCTTAACTTGAAATAAAATCCTTTGAAATTCCCTTAAATCGAAGTCTACTCGAACCATGAGCTTTTCCAAAAGTTCCAAAAGTTCCGGAATTGATGCAACCGTATCATCCCGCCAATCATCGACGGGCTCAACTAAGCCGCGTCCAAATACTTTTTTCCACATCCGATTGGCAATTACTTTCGTGAATCGTGGGTTTTCCGAGTTAGTCATCCATTCGCCATACATATGAACTTTTGACTCACCTCCTTTTTCTGAAATCGGATTATCAAAAATTGGGGACGGGGAAACCAATGACTTGGGCTTTCCATCATCATACTGATAATCGTGCGGCAAGGTAAGTTTACGATTTGTATGAGTAGCTCCGTATCTTAGGGGCCGAAGCATTTCCTGAACGGACCTTCGCAAAGCCAGTCCTTCTTTAGATTGTACTTTCTTTTTTTTATCTTTTGAGGAAAGCCCTTTGCTTTGTTTTTCAAAATGCTTTTTTATTTTGCTTTGGATATCTCCCCCTTTGGATGAGTTTATCCCATAGGTGTAGGATGCCATTTGGTAGTATTCCATTTGTGTCCATCGGTCAAAGGGGTGATTGTGACACTGTGCACAAACCATTTGGGTACCGAGAAAGATTTGCGTGGTGTTCGACATGTTGTCTAATGGCATACCTGCATCTCGGAGATAATATCCGACTGCACCGTTCTCCCATGGGTAACCTTCAGCTGTAATTAAGTTAAACGCCATTTCATCGAATGGAACATTTTTGTTTATCTGTTCCCTCACCCAATGAACATATAACTGGCCCGCACCGATCTGGTTTCCTCCGCGCATCCGAGTTTGAAGTCTTAGCAAATCAGCCCACCAATTGAGCATTTGACTGTCAAAAGCAGATGACTCAACCAGCTGATTAATCAGTTGATTTTTTTTGTTTTTGGATGAATTGGCAAGGTAAGAGGATAATTCCTCATGTGTAGGTATACGTCCTGCAGCTTTTAAGTAGAGCCTTCTCGCAAGGAGTGCATCATCCAATTTTGTAGGGACCTTTACATCATGCTTCTTGTAAGTTGACCCCAAGATCTTGTTGATTGCAGCAATTTCTGCATCAGTCTCTTTCTTAGAAAGTTTATTTTCGGCAACACAAAGGAGTGGGAAAAAGATGATGGGCAAGATCACTGATATTTTCATGTATGTATATACTAATAGTCACGGGCTAAAGTTACAGAAAAATTTAAAGTTTCTCCTCATTTTTTTCGAGTAACCCCTTCCGTAAATTACCTTTAAAAAAGAATGGAGCATGAAAGAATAAAGTTTCGACCTGGACCATTCAGACCGGACCCATGTACTCGGTAGTCAATATCGCCGATGTTTTCCAAAGCGAGAGATATTGAGCTGCTATCTGAAATATCGTAGTTACCATAAATATTGGTTAGCAAGTAGCTAGGTGTACCATGACTGGGTATTCGTGTAAGATCTGTTTCATCCTTGAGAGAAAGATCGTTCGCTTTGCTAGCCGCAAGAAAAGATAAAGTAGACGACCAGTTTGAACTTGCTGGTGCGAACTGTGTGGAGAACTTTGCCTGTACTGGCATGAGTCGGGTAGTTGCACGGTTCACTGGAGAATAATTATGTCCATCGATAGCCATCGTGCCTGTAGCATTATTATCCAGCATTTGTTCGACTTCTCCGTCCATCCATGAAAAAGAAAATTCGGATTTCCAGGATGGTGTCCACTGATAACCAAGTTCAAGTTCAATACCCTGAATAAACCCATCACCGTTTGATTTTAAAACATCAGATTTGCCAGATTCTACTGGTGATCGAACGACCATGTCCTTGATCCAACTGTAATAATAAGATGTTTGCCAATCCCATGAACCTGACTCTCCTCTGATGCCGAATTCAGCTTGTAGAAATTTTTCCGGTTCTAGTTTGGTATCGGGTCTTTCCACGGCACTTGTCTCATCCGTTGAGGTAAGATCATAGAGACTCGGTGGTCTGAATCCTTCGGACAAACCGCTAAAAACAAAAAGCTCATCATTGATTTGCTTGCTTACGCGGAGGCTGCCGATGAGTTCCTCGTAAGATTTCTTTTCTGGATTCAATAAAGTAGTCGAGTCGTCATTTTCTCCATAATACTCCTTTAGGTTAGCCTGAATGGAAGAGAAACGGATACCAGGTTGGAAGGTAAAACCTGTATCCAATTCGTATGTATCCTGAAGATAGAAAGCGATGCGGCTGTATTCAGCATTTGCGGCCAAGGGACCTTGAGTAAGATCAGAGGTGCGGATTGAATTAGCATTAAATTTATAACCACCTGAAATTAATTTCTCACGATGCCATTTAGCACCATAGGATAATCTGCTATTCCATATTGTATCAGATTCAAATCTTGCGGATAGGCCATAATCATCGAGGTCAAACTTTTGGAAGTCTCCTCCAGTTGCTACACCTAAATTTCCTTTCATTCGGTTCCTTGCCTGTTCATGTGAGTGAAGGCTTAGGGTGATCTGACCAGCATCCGCAATTCCACCAATATCCTCCCAGATTAACTTCCCATAATAAAGTTCCCTCTCCTGATCGAGCTTCCTCCAGATTTCTTTACCTGCGGATAACCCTTCCCAGCTTATCCCATCAATTGTTTTATGAGTTCGGGGTACATCATCCATGAATGCTTTTTGGAGGCCAAAAATAAAATGGGCATTATCGGAAAGTTTTCTCGCTAGTCGGGCAGTCGTTCCTCTTGTGTCGTAACCGGTGTTTTTCTGAACCCCGACCGTCTTGCCGCCGGAAAGGTCACCATATGATTGTTCCGAGTGTGAAATTTCAGCAAACCAACCGGGAGTTTTTGTTTCAGCCAAAAGGCTTGCACTCCAAGATTCCTCGGCGGAAGCGATTCTTCCCGTAAATCTGCCATTAAATTGGCTTTTAGATTCTTTAAAAATCGGTTCCTTAGATAAAATATTGACGACCCCACCAATGGCGTCAGCTCCATAAATCGCACCATTGGTCCCACGCAGAACTTCGATTGATTCCTTTCCATTGATAAGGACGGTGCTCCAATACTGGTTGGGCCCAGAGCGCATCGCACTGTGATTAAGTCTTATACCATCTACGAGTAAAACATTATGGTAACCAGTAAATCCACGGATATACGGAGATGACTGACCGAGTGCGGTTTTTTGTACCATCACGGATGTAATTCCGGTCAATGCTTCAGACATAGACCGAGCCTTGGTTAGCTCATCATATTCTACTCTGTTTATTGTCCATGCAGAGGATTTTATTGGCTCAGGAAACCCCCCTCGGGCTGTAACCACGAGGGGGGCAAGATCATCCTTTGAAGCCCTCTGCGTATCCTTTGCGAAAAGCAACAAAGGGATAAAGTATAATAACAAAAAGGAAAGCTTCATAGGCAGTAAGTCTGAAAAAAAGACTTGCTGCCTAAAAATGGCAACAATTACCACGCATATTGCCAGCCGAATGTCCATGTGGAGTCAAGTTCAAGTTGCACTCCATTCACTTTTTGATCGATAGGTGTTTTCCACTCGGCTGCCAGGCGATGTCCGCTCAATCCGCCGTTTTGAAAATAATAATTTAAACCAAGTCCAAAGTTGGTGATGTCCCGACCTTGAGACTTTGGGTCAAGGGCAGAGGACATCGTTTCACTCATTCGGGTATCTTTTCCATCGACTTCACTTTGACTCGAGTAATCGAATTTGGCAGATGCACTTAAAGAATCAGTAATCTTACGAGCTCCCCACAGAGTTGCTTCAAACTTATTGCCGAGAGTGTAATCCTGAT